>Ga0163111_10000557_pt1 | contig 22356 bp, 13 predicted proteins | sample CRUFie1St18metaG_FD_109645 | JGI IMG/M metagenome (GOLD analysis project Ga0163111, IMG submission 109645) | Marine microbial communities from the Costa Rica Dome - CRUD Field 142mm St18 metaG | ecosystem: Environmental > Aquatic > Marine > Oceanic > Photic zone | place: Costa Rica: the Eastern... | reverse complement strand
TGGAAAACAATCATTTTTTACAACAACAAAAACGCAAAATTTAATTGTAGAAGATAGTATAAATTTCTATGATAGTGCAGTAACATCATATGATTTACCAACATTAAATGCAAAATTTAATACTTTAGAAATTTCAAATAATGCAATAATTGATGGAATTTTACAAGTAGAAGGAAATACAACATTGAATTCTATTTTAAATGTGCAAGGAACGGCATCATTTTATAATGATGTAGATATTACTCGTAATTTAAATGTAAATAATAATCTAGATGTTACTGGTACTTTAAATGTAAAAGGAGATGCATCATTTAATAATTTAGATATAAATGGAATAATTAAATTAGAAGATTCAAGTAATAGTGGTTATGGAGTAAGTGGCGAAGTATTAAAATCACAAGGAATTAATTCTCCACCGATTTGGCAGAATGTGGGAGATTTTCTTTCAACTACTACAACAAGTAGTCAATCTCTTGCTGGTTCAGTCACTTTTAATAGTGCAGTTTATGGAAACGGACACTTTTGGGGACATCTGGTTGGTTCATCTGAAAGTATGACAAAACACGGTGTCTTAATGGATATTCGTGGAACAGGATCTATCGGAAATGCCCATGGAAATGGTTGGTCTTCTAATGCAAGACATATTTGTATTTCTTATAATGGAACATTAAATACCACTCTTGGAGGTCAAGACGCAATTATAGTTAGTAGAGGAAGTATCTTCACGCAGCATATATTTTTTACAAGTGATGACAGATTAAAACATAATGAAATTGATATAAACGAAGGTTTATTTGTTATTAGACAATTAAAACCCAAAAAGTATCAAAAAACTATGGATATGAAAGAAGCGAATTACACAGGTGACATTTCAGGTCCTTGGATATGGGAGGCCGGTGTTATTGCTCAAGACGTTCTTAAAATTCCAGAGTTATCGTGTTATGTAAATGGTGGTGACTATACAGATGAAGAAACAGGTGAATTTGTAGAAGCAAAATACAATTTAAGTTATAACAGTATTTTAACGTATAGTCTGACTGCAATTAAAGAATTAGATGCAGTAGTACAAAATCAAGAAACAGAAATAAATAATTTAAAAAATGAAAATGATCAGTTAAAAAATGAAAATGATCAGTTAAAAAATCAAGTAAATGTTATAAAATCTGCTCTTAATGAATTATTAATTGCTTCGGGTAAAAATACAATTTAAAATAATGTTAAATTTAAATACTAAAATATAAATATCAAAATATAAATATAAATAAAGATAAAAATATAAATATTAAATTATATATATACTTTAATATTTATGTCTTTTAATCCTTTTATAGCAAAAATTAAAGCAGAAAAAAAAACTATAAATCAAATTCCAAACACAAATACATTAATAATGGATTCAAATTATGTAGAATTTTCTGGAAATGTAATAGTAAATAGTAATTCTATAATAAATGGAAATACTACTATTTCAAATGAATTATATATTAATGCAAATAGTAATATAAAAATTAATAATTATGATATTAATGAAAATAGTGTTCAACAAAGTGTTTATAATCCATATATTCCTTGTGGTGCTGTTGTTAGCTTTGCTACAAAAAAAGCACCTGATGGTTGGTTAGATTGTGATGGAAGTTATATTTTAAAAAGTGATTATCAAAATTTATTTCATGTTATTGGTAATATTTGGGATAATAGTCAAGATAATGATATTACTAAATTTAGATTACCAAATTTAAATAGTGCTGGTTATTTTATTCAAGGGGGAAATGTAGATGGACAATATTATATAGACAGTACTTCGAAACCAAAAAATAATTTTACTATAACCATTGATGGAAATACTACTGAATATGATGGACATCATAACCATGGTTTATATACTAAAGATGGGGGTGGACATGCAACGGGACATGCAGAAGTCGCGGGTAATTTACCGTTTTATCCATCTCATAGAGCAGGTTTACATAGTGGAGGGAAACAAAGAATGTATGGTATTGATCCCGCAGGAGATCACAATCATACTTTTTCAGCAACTATAAATTCTACAAACATATCAGATTGGGATAATGAAACTGCACCTAAAAATGTAAAATTTTTATATTGTATAAAATATTAATAAAATATAATTTTATAAATTATTATTTAAATTATAAATAATAATTTATATATATAATAATTATGTCTGTTAATGATGTTATTGCAAGTATAAGAAAAGAAACAATTGATTCTACTTCAGAAAAATTAAAATTTGATTCAACATTTCTTGAAATATCAAATAATTTGCTTGTTAATAATGATTGTTCATTAAATGGTGGGGCAACTATTTCTAATGAAATAATTATTGATGGAATTACTAATGTTAAAATTAGTAATTATAATTTTAGTCAAAATTCTATAGAACAAAAAATATATAATCCATTTTTTCCATGTGGTTCTGTTGTTAGTTTTGCAACAAAAAAAGCACCTGATGGTTGGTTAGAATGCAATGGAAATGCTATTTCGAGAATTATTTATGCAAATTTATTTAATATAATAGGTACTACTTGGGGAGTTGGAGATAATTCTACTACATTTAATTTACCCAATTTAAATAATTCTGGTTCTTTTATTAGAGGTGGAAATGTAGATGGTATTATTAATCATGATACAACACGTAAACCAAATAAAAATTTTAATATCCATGTAAATGGAACTTTAAATAATTCAGGTGAACATCAACATAATTTATGGTATAAAGGTCACGAACAAGATTATTATTATTTTAGGCAACAAGGAAATTGGGATGGTTCACATCAAAGAGCTGACAAAGACTATATGAGAGGAGTACATGGAGCAGGAAATCACAATCATAGTATTAATTCTACAATATATTCTTCTGATATTACAAATTGGGATAATGAAACTGCACCTAAAAATATAAAATTTTTATATTGTATTAAATATTAAATATAATCTATAAATTATATATATATAATGTCCAAATTTATAAAATCAGAAAAAAAAACTTTCAATGAAAATGAAAATCAAAATACTTTAATAGTAAATACAGAATATTCTGAAATAAATAATTTGTTTGTTAATAATAATTCTAATTTTAATAACTTATCAATAAATTCTAATTTAAATTTAAATGGTAATGCTAATATTAAAATGAAAAATTATAATATTAGTGAAGATTTAATAAATCAAAAAATATATAATCCATTTGTTCCTTGTGGTACAATATTAAGTTTTGCAACAAAAAAAGCTCCCGATGGTTGGTTAGAATGTGATGGAAAATATATACAAAAAGCTGAACCATATATAAATTTATATCAAATAATTGGTGATACATGGGATGACAGTGGTGTTATTAATGAATTAATGTTTAAATTACCAGATTTAAATAATTCTGGTTCTTTTATTAGAGGTGGAAATATAGATGGAATTACTAATTCATGTACAACACGTAAACCAATTAATAATTTTGATATGAGTTTAAATGGAACTACAAGTAGTAATGGTGAACACGGTCATGGTTTATATAATACACGCAATGGTACTGGTCATTGGCGTGATTATCCTGCTAGTTTTCAAGATTATAGTAATAGTACTACTCGAAGTGTAAATGGTATTGATGCTGCTGGCAGTCACTATCATCACTTACCAACTACAATAATAAATTCTAGTTCTATAGAAGATTGGGATAATGAAACACTTCCTATACATGTAAAACTATTATATTGCATTAAATATTAAATTTTTATTAATTAAATATTAAATTTAGAAATTTATATAAAATATTAATAATTTAAAAGTATTGATATATTATAACTAATGACTTCTAATATTGATGAACATATTAAAAATTTATATCCATATCCAGATTATACTAAAGTAGCATATATAAAAAGAGAGAATATACAAGGTCAATTATATTTAACATTTAAAAATGCAAATATAAAAATTAGTAGTCATTTTTTAGATATGGATGATAATCCTATAAAAAAAATTTCTGATTTAGATTTTGCAACATCAACATCAACAAGTATTACTAATTTAAATAATTTAAACTTTAAAGATAATTCAACTATTACTAATTTAAATACTTTAAACTTTAATCATCATTCAATATCAACATCAACATCTATAAACAATTTAAATAATTTAAACTTTCAAAATACAGGAAAGATAAGAGGTAATACTATACCTATTGAACTTGGAAATGCAATTTATATTCGAAAAACTGATGATCCTACAGATTTTATAACTATTGAAAATACTGGAACTATTCGATGTAAAGATTTAGTTATTCAAGATTCATTTAGTTCTTCTAATGGAAATATTACTACATCTAATGGAAATATTACTACATCTAATGGAAATATTAGTACTTCAAATGGAGATATTGTTACTTATAATGGAAAGATTAGTTCGAGTGGAAATATTACTTCAAGTGGAGATATTAACTCTAGAAATATTACTTCTAGTGGAGTTATTAAATCCACTGGAAATATTATTTCTGATACTACAATAATGTGTAATGATTTATCATTAAACACAAATATTTCTAACACTAATTATATTCATTTTAGTACAGACACCTTGTATATAAATTTTGAAAAAGCTTTATTAACTAAAATAATTTCAGTTCCTAATAATAGCGAAATAAAGAATATTCAATTTAATAATTTATTAACTAATGATAATGAAAAAAGAAATTCTTCGCAGGTAATTATACATATTGTACCTGAAGGAATTTGCACTTTATATGGTAAAGATAATATAACTACAAATCCATCTAATAATGTATATATGAATTATGAAGATGATATAGAATGTTCAAATTCAGAAAATACTTCCATAGTTATTACAGCTACTAATATAAATAATTCATCATTTTTTTTATCTGCTTCTTTATTTAATAAAAAATAAAATTATTTAACAATAATTAAGTAAATAATTAAATATAAAATATACAATTATTTTATATTTAAATATGCCATTTGCGGGATTTTTTTCTGCTCAAAATAAAATATCTAATACTGGTTTACAATATAAACCACCAAAAAATGATATTTCATATAATGGGCCTGGTTTTATGACTGGATGGTGGAGCGATAATAGAACAACTATTAGTCAAGAATATCCAGATAAATTTACTGCATTTTTTAATAGTTCAGGTGTTTATGACCTTGTTAATGTTACCCAAGATTATTCTGGTATGTTATCTTGGTTTTTTACTGTATTTTATCAATGTGAATGTAATTGGGACTCTTTACATTCTGATATTAGAAATAAAAGCAATGAAGATAATGAAAAATCTAGTAAACATGTATATGAATATTATATATCAGGTACCAGTGGGAATCGTGTTATATCCACAAAAGCTAGTAAACATTTAGTAAGATTTTATTATAATTCATTACAACAGCCACATACAAATCAAAATAATTTAAGTAAAGTTCATTATCCGAATGGTAATATACCAGAAAATGTTACAGTAACTAATAATCTTAATAATAAATTCTTGTGGAACGGTGACAGTGGTATTGACTCTCGAATAAAAGTTTATAATGATCCGTGTCGTGAAATAATTAGAGGCTCTATAGGAATAACATCAGATGAAAAACTTGCTTTTTATAGCATGCTTTTTCATATGCAAAATTCTTGGGAATTTGGTTTTAGAAAATTTACCACTGGTGTTAATGGAAGTAAAAACTATTTTTATAAAAGTGAATATAATCCTCAAGTAATATATGCTTCAAATGTTAAAAATCTAAATTTTAATACTACGAGTAATATTCAAGATAACTATGATGCTCATGTTGGGCCCTTTGTTATGTGTAGATATCAACATCAATGTCCTGCAGATAACATATATGGCATTACTGCTGATGAATATGTAAATTTATATTATAATATTACTGGAAAAAGTCCATTTCATTATGCATTAAGAGTGGACTGTATACCTGGATATATTAGTGATGAGTATCATGGTAATATTGGTTCAATGTATGATGTACTCGTAGTTAAAGTTAAACATTTAAATAATGTTCGCAATATATACTTTTATGAAAATAGAGGTCATTATTATTTACCAGGAATAGGTCAATTTAGTGCAGCATTATCTAAACCTACAAGTGGAGATGATATAATATATTTGACTCCATATAATATAAAATCAGAAAACCATAATCGTTTACCAAAATTAAGTGAATTAGAAAAATGTATTGGTCTTCATTTTTCATTAAATCTTGGTAATGTAAATGTAGAAGAATTGGGCCATAGTAATGAAGCACATCATTGGGGCGCTGGTTTTACAAGGGTTAATGTTCCTGGTTCACACGGTACATTTTATGTACCACATTATGGTGAAGATGGATGGAGACAAATTTATAATAGTCTTGTTGAAGGTAATAATTATAAAAGACCCTTTTTTTATGGAACAGTACCACATACTCATATGAAACCATATACTGTTAAACCGGTTGGTGAAAATGGCAAAAAATTTCATAAATACTATTGGGGAGATATAGAACCACAATTTTATAACAAAGTAATAAATGTTCCAGGTGGTAGTGTTTTTGAAACACTTCCTAATGCTAATTTTATTAACTCAGACAATACAAGTTGGCCTGCAAATGATTATAATTATAATGGTCACACTGTCACTGGAGGGCCACTACGTAGTAGACATAGTTTGACATATGATATTGCTCCTTATTACGACCCATATATTCATACTCCTTATGTAACAAATTCTTATTATGATTCAGCTAAAGAATTTTGGCAGTGGGTGGAGGTAAATATATTAAATATATTTAAAAATAATAATAACTATATTTCTCTAACTTCATGTTTTTATTTACCTTTACCACAACGAGAAGACCGTATTATTATTTTATCACCACTTACATTTAATGCTAATTCTATTATTCTTTATTCTCCTGGCTATAATTATACTAATCATATGCAAGGACAAGGTGGTATTATTCCCAGTCATGATATAGCTAATCGTGAAACTAGAACATTAACATTATTTAAAAAAAGCAGTTATTCTAATTATCCAAGAGAAACTTTTATATCTTTTATGGATCCAGGTCATATATATAGTTTTAATGGATTTTTTAATAGCGCATTTTCTGATAGTACTTTTAGTTCTTTTACACAGCCTAATGATAAAGTTAGTGTAGAATCTCCACCTAGTATATTTTCTCGCTCTTCATTTAGAACAGATCAACCAGAATTTATAGATGTTATTAACCCTAATCAACCACATAATGGTGATAATATATATTATGGTAATAGTTATTTAAGTACCAAATTTACACATTTATTTACAAAACATACACGTTGGATGTATGTTCAGTCAGATTTAGCTTATAATAATAATAGCAATAATGGTAGTCATACTTACGATTTTTTATTTGGAAAATTAATAAATATGAATGTTTATAACCCTTCTGTTTATTATGATTATAGACATGAATTTGGTTATACGGATATAGGGTTACATTGTCATATATATGCCGAAGGTAACGCCTATGCTGGAGAACCAGTTTTTTCATTTTTAATTAGAAACGATCGTTTTTTTGAGAATTATGATTGGCATAGTACTAAAGGAGATGTAACTTTTAATGGAGATTGGAATAGTAACATGGGCAATGGTATGTATATATTAAGAGTTATTATTGATTATGGAGAAAATACTAATAATACTCCAAAAAGAATAACTATTGCCAAAAATAAAGTGAATATTTTTCCACCAAGACGTAAAGAAGACTGGGATATTATGTATAAAGATATAGAAAGTGCTTTTAATTATGATACATCTCGTGATTTTAATAATAAAAATTGGACATTAAGATTAGAAAATCAAAGAACATACTTTAATACTCATATTATGACAGCAAAAAAAGTATTAGGATGGGATGAAACAAATTTAGAAGAAGTTTGTAGCAAAATATCAATATCAAAACCAGTTTTTAATTCTAACTTAAATAGATATAAATTATTAGATGATAAATTTTTAAATGAAAATAGAGGTATATGGGTTGCATATAAATATAGAAATTTGTTTGTATCAACAGATAACGGTGAAACATTTTATGAACCAAATCATTCATTAAATCCTAAAGTATTTGCGGGAAATATTACATGTGCTGCATATGGAAATGGAAAATGGATAATTGGAACAGACGGCGGAGTAGTTAAATATACAACTAGTAATAAAACATTTCCAGCAGAAACTTCAGAAAAAGTAGATGCTGGCACAACTTATCCATCAGATAATAATACTATTCAAAAAGGTGTTTATGTTTGGACTAAAAGTATAGCTGGTGGATGGAAAGCAGATGGTACATGGGCACATACCAATCCAGGACATTATGTAAATGATGATAGTAAAAATACAGCGTTTTTTTTTAACTGGAGTTCTGAACCATGGGGTAGAAGATGGAATCCTCATCCATATTGGGGTTATCTTGAAACAACTAGAAATCAAAATTTAAAAGAAGTGTATGCTGTCAAATTTATTCCTGAATTAAATAATGGGCATGGACGATGGTTTATGGGTGGAGCAATAAATATATGGAGCCGTTATCTTTCGCCTATATGTTTTTCTAATGACAATGGTTATTCATGGACAACTGCTGTAAAACGTGAGGATGGAAATTTTACTAGGGCTTATTATAATGATGATCATAATCAGCTTTATAATAGAGCTTGTTTAAGATATTTTGGTTACAGTGAGGAACCACAGGGCAATCCAGAAGAGCATACAACATATGAAACTTGGTGGTGGTTTTTTAAAACAGCAAAGGAACGACACAAAGACGCATTAGCACCAACTACATGGGATGAAGATGATAGACTAAGAGTAATTGATCAAATAATAAAAGCTAAAGATGATGGTGAGGAATATAAATATATATTTGACAATTATGAGACGGGGTGGATGAATGACTTTATTGTTACTGATTTTGAATATACTAAACATGGATATAAAGATTTTGTAATAATTGCTATTGGTCATTCAAGAGCTACAAATAACACAAGTAGAGCAGCAGTATCGAGAGATGGTGGTATGACTTGGAAACAGTTCCACGGTACGGGGGGGTATCCTGTCAATGGCTACCCTAATTTTATTACTTCAATAGGTGTATATGATTATGGCGGAAAAATAATTATTGCATCCAAGACCCATGACTATTACAATAGTACTACTGAATCAACTTGGGACAAGGCAGGACTTTATAGTTATAATGATACAGTTAGTCATCAAAATTTTTGGACTAATCTTAATCCTGATTACAGTATATTTATAAAAAATGCGGAACAATCATATGGTGCTCCAATTACTAATATTATAGATATTGGAACTAGAGTAATAATATTTACTACTGGAAATTTAACTTTCTTTCGTAATGCATCTAATATGCAACATAAAATATATGGCTTACCAATTTACTCAATAGATTATTCATATACTGATGAGCCACGTGTTGTTTATTTAAATGCATTGTTTTATATTAATTCTGCTACAGATGGAGTATTAAATACTACTTTTAACACTCCTGCTAATCATATAAATAATGTCAAATATTTTTCACCTGGTTCAATAGAAAGTGATAATGTTAATTTTCCAGAATCAACTTCAAATTATAATTTAAGACATATTAAGAGCGCATCATTTGATGGTAAACGAATAATTGCACTTGCTGCATCAAGTTGGGGTACATTAAGAATTATTAGTGATGATTTTGGAGAATCTTGGTTCTCTAAAGTTATAAATTTTGATATGGATAAAATAACACATCAATATGAAAATCCTGGATGGGAACCAATTTTACACAATTCAAGAAGTAGAGTTTCTGGTTCAAGAGATTTTAGGTATGCTTTTAAAAACTTATATAATTGGAATAATGGATATAATTCTGGAGTTGGAAATCTATTAAATTGGGATTTAAGGTGCATTGATAAAAGTTTTAATATGGAAAATATGTTTGAAAATTGTTACGATATGAATATTTTCTTTCCAAAAAAAACAGATTTTGCAATTAAATGTAAAAAAATGTTTATAAATTGTCGTTTATATAATAATGGCGAAACAATTGGAAAAAGAACCAAAATGAATAAATATAATTTTAATTTTATTCAAGATGCTTCAGAAATGTTTAAAAATTGTTCTTCTTTTAATGGAGATTTTACTGGATGTAAATTTTCAGATTGTATCGATTTAACAGATTTTTTATATGGAGCAATTTCATTTAATTCTGATATAACAGATGTATTAAATTCTATATATTTACCATATAGTCTTCCATATACTGGTGATCACAAAGATTGGTGGGGCAGATATGCATGTAATTATAATAGAGAACCTCATCGAGGCTATGGTAATTCATATTCTTATAATAGAAATGATAATATGGATACCATGTTAGTTAAAATAAATGGAATATTGACGAATACAAATTTAGATGAAGAAAATTTATCTAAATTCATTATTGCTTTATATTACAATAGAAGAAAATTTAAATTTAATACTTCTGATATATATTTTAACACTACAGCAAAATATTCTCCTTGGTTACAACCTATTATTAATAAATTTGGTAACTCACAGTATTTTAATATAGAATGTTTTAAAAATATTGACAGTTATACTGGAGGACCTTCAGATGAAACATCTGCATCAAGTTCTATGCAACAATACATTTTAAGTAAATTTGACCATCCTTTCATAAATGATGATGGTTCTGAATTATATATTATTTAAACAAAAAATTTTATAACTCCATAGAAATTGTATTGTATTAAATTAATAATAAAATAATAAAGAATAAATAATATTTTATAAAATATTATTTATTTATAGTAATGTTAATAAATAATAATTTAGATATTATTTTAAAAAAATATTTATTATTAATAAAAAATTATTCTATATTTTTTTTAAATAGTATAAAAAAAACCGATGATAATTTGTATATATCTTTATATATAAAAGGTATAACTATAATAGATAATGTATTTAATATTTCATTAAATACACTAAATACTTTGAATGATGTGTATAATAATACAGAAAAATCATATGTATATTTTATAGAATTTTTAAATCAAATAAATTTTAATTTTATAAATAATAAACAAGAAAATAACTTTGATTTTACAATTAAAGATGCTATTATTTTTGCATATAAAAAAACTATATTACAAAACGATATAAAAATTATGGAACAAAAAAAAAAAATAGATGATGATAAATTTTTTGATTATATAAAAAATATAAAAATTGTAAATAATTTTTATATATTATATCTTGATTATTATATTAAAAAAAACATTTTTTCAGAAAATAATTATTTAGAAAAATTTAAAAATATTTTTTCAAATTTAGAAAAAAGGATTAATTATTTATATAATAAAAACATATCATTAGAAAAATTACATAATTACATTAAAACTATAAATAATTTAACAAGCTATGATGAATTTGATAAAAAAAATGAAAATTTAGATAATTTTTTTGATAACAATTTAAATTTATTTTTAAATAATACCAATCTATATGATTATGATATTGTATAAAATATAATTTAAGTGCTAAAAAATAAAATTTTTTTTTTAAATTTTTTATTTTTTACATCTTTTTTTGTTATTTTTTTTGAATCAAATTGATTATTTGAAATTAATATATTTTTATATTCTACTTCTAATAATTCTTTTATATATTTATATACATGATTTTTTAAAATTTCTTCACTGCATTTTCCAACAATTAAAATACTACCTGTTCTAAATATCATATATGATATTTTACATATATTTTTAGTTTTAATAATATCATCTGCTTTTTTATTATTAATCAAATCATAATAATAAACACATTGTATTCCTGGGTATGAACAAGGATCATATGTTGCATTTACTGAATATTTATTTCTTAAAATATTAAAAAGGTTCTCTCTGTTTATAAAAAATCCACAATTAAAATTTGAATTAATTAATACATTTTCGATATTATTATTATAAGAAATATTAATATTTAATATTTTACCAATCGTATATGTAATGTAATTAATTATTTTATAAAGTATTTCATCATCTTGAATTCCTGGAATTTCAAGTTTTCCTGTATTAAAAACTTTAATATGAAATTCTTTAAAAATTTCATTGCTCTTAATTCTTAATGTTAATACAAAACAATTATAAAAAGCACTCTTTTCTTTACATCTTTTTATTGTTAAATCTTTTTTAGATAAACCAATACTTATTTTTCTAATATCTTTATATTTTCCAACGTCATTTATCATGTCATTTTCTAATTTATTTATTATTTTTATTTTTATGTTGTTAATTTTTTTTAATTTTTCATCTAATTTTATACTTTCTTCTTTATTAGGTAAAGATAGTTTTATTTGTTTTTTAATAATACCTTCTTTCTGAATATTATAATCTAATATATCAATATTCCAAAAAATTTCATATATATTTATATCTTTAATATTCAAATAAACTATTTTTGTTTTTGTTGAAATATAAATATCGCTTGCTTGTGGTAAAACAATATTTTTTTTTATATAATTTTCTTCTTCATCTTTAAATTCATCTAAAGAAATTGATTTTTCATAATTTTCTAAATTATCATTTTCTAAAAAGTATCCCCATTCTTCATCTATTGACATTAAATTATTTATAATAATTATTTTAAATTAATTCTTCAATTTATTTTAAATTATTTTTTAAAAATATTTTTTAATAAATTTATTTTTAAAAAATAATTTTATTTATTTATATAAAAATGTCTAACTGCACCAATACATATAATCATTTTAAAATAAATAATTTAGAAGAAGAAAATAGAATATATATATATGACTATTATAATAATATAAAAGAAGAATTCTTACATGATTTTTCATCAGAATATTCTTTAAATAAAAATAATTTTAATCCTCAAAAAAAAATTAAAGAAAATAAATGGCAATCTAGATTACTTAAAAGAATCAATTCTTCTAATAATATTGTTAATGATTAAATAAATCTTTATGTTCAATTATTGTATAATATATACAATCAAAATTTATAAAAATATTTGTTGAAATATTATGAACATTTAATTCAAAAATACTCAATATAGATGAATTTATTTTATCTATAAATTTTGTTATCAAAAAATTTATATATTTATTTAATAAAATATTTAAATCTATACTACATTTTTTTTGTATGTTTTCTATGCTTTTTATATAATTATAATGATTATTTTTTAATGTTTCTAATAGCATTTTTTCAAGTAATTCATTATCTATTAAAATATTTTTTTTTATACTTGTTGATTGTATGTAATTTATCATACTTCTAATATCATTGTCATGATATTCTATTATAGAATATATTGTCTTATCATTAACATTTAATTTTTCTAAAGTTATTATATTTTTTAAAAACTTAAAAATATCGTTTTTAGGTAGATTATTAAATCTTATTTTTATAAATTCTGATTGTAAAGAAATATCTATTTTGCTTATATAATTACAAATTAAACAGAATCTTACATTATTGGTATTTGATTGTATTAAACATTTTAATGCTTGTTGTGCTACTTTTGTCATATAATCAACTTCATCTAAAATAACAAATTTAACGCCTTCTATAAATAATATATCTGAATTTACAAAATTTAATATATTATTTCTGATAATATCGATTCCTCTTTCATCTGAAGCATTTAAATGTATTATCAATGCTTTACTTTGCATATTGTATTTTTCTTGGTAATTATTTATCAAATTTATAATTGTTGTTGTTTTTCCAGTTCCGGGAGGGCCATAAAATAACATATTTGGAAAATAATTATTTTCTATAATTGACTCAAAAATATCTTTATTTACCTCGTCTAATATTATATTATCAAATGATGAAGGTCTATATTTTTCTGTCCAAGGAGATGATTCTATCATTAAAATAACTAATAATATTATATTTAAATATAAATAAAAACTATTTAAATTTGATTTTAAATATAATATTACTGAATGTTAGAATGATAAAAAAAAAAGGTAGAAAACCAAAATCTTATTATGAAAATATAAATAAAGATATATCTAATAATTCTCTTGAGGATAATCCTATTAATGATATTAGTTTATGTAAACAAGTTAAAAAAAGAGGAAGAAAACCAAAAGGTGGTCAAATTATTGAAGAAAAAACTATTATAAAAACTAATATAACTATTCCCAATGTAATATTACATTTAAAATGTAACACTAAAGATATAAATGACAATCAAAATTTTATTAAATATACTCCAAATATTGGTATTGTTGACAATTATAATATAAATGATACTAATTTGCAATATAATTTTATAAAAAATAATATTGAGGATAATTGTGAATGTGAAAATGAAAATGAAACTATCGATAATTATAATAATTATAATAATTATAATAATATAATTGATAATAATATATCCTATATTACAACTATTAATACTAAAAATAACAATAATAATAGTAATACTAATACTAATACTAATACTAATACTAATCCCGATACTAATAAAGAAAAAGATAACACTATTAATTCTAATATAAATATTATTCAGCGTAAAATTATTGATAAAAAATTAAAAGAATTATCCTATAATTTAAAAACATTAAATATTTCAGACAAATCTGCTTGTTTTTGGTGTACTTGTCCATTTGATAATAATCCAATATATATACCAAGAAATTATATAGATAATAAATATAATTGTTATGGATGTTTTTGTTCTCCTGAATGTGCTACTGCACATTTAATGAATGAATCTATAGATTCGTCTACTAAATTTGAGAGATATTCTTTATTAAATAATATTTATGGAAAAATTTATAACTATAATAAAAATATAAAACCAGCTCCATCTCCATATTATTTATTGTCTAAATTTTATGGAAATTTAGATATACAAGAATATAGAAAATTATTAGAGTATGAAAGATTATTGTTAGTTATAGATAAACCATTATCTAAATTTGTACCAGATATTTATGAAGAAAATGAAGATTTTCTTATTAATTCTAGAATTCTATCAAAACAAAAATAATATTTAAATAATTTTAAAATTGATATAAAATTATTTATACAATAATATTTAAGCAATATGTCCCAAGAAGAAATTAAATTTGTTATTAATACTATAAGTAATGAAGTAAAAAAAAGTTTAGAAAATAATCTTGGTAATTATTTTACAAAATTTAATAATGAATTATCTATTATTGAATCTTTAAAAAATATTTTATATTCTTTGCCTGAATATAATAATTTAAAAAAAAAATATGATAAATTATTAGAAGAATATAAAGACTTACAAAATGATTATAATATGTTAAAAAATAACTCAGAAAATTTTATTAAAGAAAATATTTCTTTAGAAATTATTGATAGTATTAAAAATAATTCAATTAATATTTATACAGATGGTGCTTGTAAAGGAAATCCAGGAGATGGAGGATGGGGAGCTGTTATTATTATTGATAATAAAGAAAAAAGAATTTGTGGTGGAGTAAAAAATACTACAAATAATTGTATGGAATTACTTGCTGCTATTAAATCTCTTGAATATTTTGATGAAAAAAAATCAATTAAAATTTATACAGATTCTAAATATGTAAGAGATGGTATTACTAAATGGATTATTTCCTGGAAAAAAAATGAATGGAAAACTTCCCAAAATAAAGAGGTAAAAAATATAGAACTCTGGAAAAAACTGGATGAGCTATGTAATATTCATACAGTAGAGTGGAATTGGGTAAAAGGACATAGTAACAATTATTATAATGAATTAGCAGACAAATTAGCTAATGATGGTATCGAAACATTGAAATTAAATGAAAAGTATAGTGAAATATCAGAAATAGAGATAGAAGAAAGTGAAGATGAAATGATAAGTGAAAATGAAAGTGAAAATCACGAAAATAATAATTTTATTGATAATGAAAAAGAGTTAGGTGATGCTCCTTTATATATTCAAGAAACTTGTCAACTATATCTCGAGAAAAAGAGAGAAAAAGAATCACTAAACAATAAAATAAATGAAGAAGTAATAGAAAAGGGAGAAGAAGAAGCAGAAGAAGAAGAAGAAGAAGAAGAAGAAGAAGAAGAAGAAGAAGAAGAAGAAGAAGAAGAAGAAGAAGAGGAAGAGGAAGAAGAAGGAGAGGAAGAAGAAGAAGACCAAGAAGAAGGAGAGGAGGAAGAAGGAGAGAAGGAAGAAGAAGGAGAGGAGGAGGAAGAAGAAGAAGAAGAAGGACAGGAAGAAGAAGGAGAAGAGGAGGAAGAAGAAGGAGAGGAGGAGGAAGAAGTAGAGGAGGAAGAAGAAGAAGGAGAGGAGGAAGAAGAAGGAGAGGAGGAAGAAGAGAAAGAGAAGAAAGAACTAGAAACAGAGAAAGAAGTAGAAGCAGAGGAGGAAGAAGAGGAGGAGGAAGAAGAAGGAGAGGTGGAAGAAGGAGAGGAGGAAGAAGAGGAAGAGGAAGAGGAAGAGGAAGAGGAAGAATTAGAAGAGATTTTAATAAAAAATAAAAAATATTATAAAAATATTCTAAATAATGATATTTATGAATATCTTGATAATGAAGATGTTGGTGAATGCATTGGAAGATTGATTAATAATACTATTAAAAAACTAAAATGATTCTAAATAATCTATAGAATCTTCATCTAATTCATTATTAAAATTTTCTTTTAATTTATTATTAAATGTTATTATGTAATTAATAAATTTAATAATTCTTATTATTTCTAATTTATTTATATTTACATATTTTAACTTTGAAATTATATCATTTATATTTAATTCTGAAATGTTCAAAAAATAAATATAAATATCTATTTTATCTACTAGAAAAATTTGAAGCAATGAATAAATAAAAATATAATTATTATATTCGCTACTATATTTTGTTAAAACTTTTGTAAATATGATTTTATCAATGTTTATTATCTTTAATAGATTATTCTTATTCAAAATATAATTATTATAGAAAATTTTAATTATATAACTATATTCTGTTAACTGCCAAATTTGTTTTTGAAAAATTATTCTATCTATATAATCAGCAAAAATAAAATTTTCTAAAATTTCTAAATAAATATCTAAATTATCTATATCTATTACATTTACAATATTTTCATGAAATAGCAAAGATACTATTGTTCTATCACTTTCTAAAATTTTATTAATATCATTAAAATTATAAGAATTTGATAAAATGTTTTTTGTAATTAATTTAATATTTAAATTATTATTATAATTTAAATTTGTATTTATAAAATTATAATCAAAAAATTTTTTATATATAAAATCATTTTTATAATAAAAATCTAGTTTATCAAATGATAATAAATTATTATCAAGAAAATTTAATATATTTTTTTCAATTATTATATTTTCTTCTTTTCTATATTTATAAATATTTGGATATAAATTTTCTATTATTTTTTTTAATTGAATATTTGTTGGAGATTTTATTTCAAAAACATTACAAACTTTCATAAGTTCTAATGTTTTTTTATCACTACCTCTTCCATTTATACAAATAACTGGATTATTTGTAAAATTTTCTAATTTTTGTTTTTTTGTTTTTTTTTCTCTTATTAATTTTACTAATGTCACTATTCCATTCTTATCTCCACAATTCATACAATCAATATCATCTATTACAATAACTATTTTTTTTTCTTTTTCACATAACATACTATAAATATTCTTATTGCTCAAATTATTACTACAAATATTTTCTATTAAATTTTTATTTCTAATTATACTATTATCATAATATAAAACATCAAAATTATTTTCTTTTAAAAAATTTAAAATTAATTTACTTTTTCCTATACCATTATCACCATATACATATATACCTTTTTTATTATTATTATTAATAGAAAAATTGTCTAATATATTTTTTATATTAATAAGTATATTATTTCTATCAAGTATATTATTTAAATTTAAATTTTCCATATTTTTTTTTTATTATTATTATTTTTATAATTATATTTATGCTCTTTTTTAATTAACTCTGTTAGTTTATTATTTTTTATAAATAACAATATATATTCGTATATTTTATTTGAATTATACTTTTTTGATAAACAAAAAATTAAATCAATAAAATTAATAAATTTGTAATTTTGAAAATATATATAATTATTCATTATAAAATTTTTATTATCATATTTCATTTTATTTGTAATTAAATAATTTAAATGCATTAAACAATCTTTTTTAATAATGTAGTTTATATAATTAATATTATTAATGTAAAAAAAATCATGCATTCCAATAAAGCTTTTACGAAACATAAATTTATTATTTATTAAACAAAAACGATATTTATAAAATTTATAAAATAACTTTTTATTTAAATTATATTTTACAGATGGTTTTAAATCTTTGAAAATTAAATTTAATAATTCATCTGGTATTAAATTTAATAATTCTAAATTCATTATTACTTAATATAATATTATATTAAAATTTATTAAAATATAAAGAATTTATGTAGGCATTGAATTATAATCATTAAAAATAGAACCTGAAATAAAAAAACGTTGAGATATACCAGATACCCACCATCCTGCAAAAGTACATGTTAAACATATACAATTATTTTCATTACCAGCATCTAAATTTAATTCTTCAAAATTACAACTTAATCGACTCCCACCTCCTCCACAAAATTGTTCAGGTTTTATAGTTAAACCGGTAGAAGAATCCTTTGGATAAATAAATAATATCCACTGTGAACCTGGTCCATATGCTTGTGAACCGTTGTACTTAAAAAATATTTTTGGTTCTACTACGGGAGATCTTACTTGATCAGTTGTATAATATGATTTTAATAAATTTATACTTAAATGAGCATTTATATTTTCTCCATTTCCCAATGGATATTTTGAAATAATTGTTGTTTGTACTTGACCATTAAAACTTTTTATTTCATTATCAGAAGTAGCAAATACAATTTTTTCAAGAAAATAACCTTGATTACTTTCTAAATTAAATATTGTTGCGTTTGGTTTAAATCCATCAGAAAAATTATCATGATTATTTATAATTATTTTATTTGTGTCTAAGCTATCTAATTTAGTATTTAAATTATTTAATATAGATACTTGTGCTGTAGTCATTACACCCGCATCAGTTGTTGTTGCAGCACCAATGGAAGTATTATCTCCGGTTGATGAAATAATATCTACATGACCGCTCTCTCTATTAACTGAAAGATTAGTACCTACATTTACTTGTGCACCTGATTGTATTCTATTTAATTTAAAAGCTTGATCCTTTGTCATTACACCAGCTTGCTGGTCATTAGCACCTCCAATTAATGTAGACTGATTTGTAGGTGTTATTTTAATTGATACACTACTATCGAATCTATCAACAATAACATTAGGATTTATATTTTTTAATATACCAAATAAATCACTTGTAAATAATCCCGGTCCATCACTAGTATAATTATGTACATTACCTTGAGAAATTGGAATTTCAGCTGATGTTCCTGTACTCGATGTAATATAAAATTTATTATTAGCTTGTGAAGTTGATAAATTGGTGGGTTCTATTGGTGGTAAAGAAGTCCATACTATTTTTGAATTAATTGATGTTAAAACTTGATTTGAACTACCCAGACTATTGTTTTTATCTTTTATACTATTTGTTGATATACTTTCTATATTTGTTAAATTTTTAGTGTTAAAATTTATATTAGATGAGGATGAAGATATACTTGGTGTTGATATACTATTTATATCTGTTAAATTTTTAGTGTTAAAATTTATATTAGACGAGGATGAAGATATACTCGGCGTTGATATACTTGATGATGCTATACTATTTATATTTGTTAAATTTTTACTATTAAAACTTATATTAGATGAAGATGAAGATATACTTGGTGTTAATATACTATTTATATTTGTTAAATTTTTACTATTAAAACTTATATTAGACGAGGATGAAGATATACTTGGTGTTGATATACTTGATGATGCTATACTATTTATATTTGTTAAATTTTTATTATTAAAATTTACATCTTCATTAACTATTATATTTGAACCAGTTTTTCCTATATATACATTATTTGAGTTTATTTCTAATTTATTTGATTGTATTTTTGAATCATTTGATTTTACAATAAATTCATCAGTACCATTAGTTTGTTCACTTATTATAATTTTATTTGAATTTAATGTAATTTTTGCATTCGAGTAAGCTTGCTCACTAAAAGCTTCTAAAACTATTGAATTATCAGCCTTATTTGCTATAAAAATTCTTTTATTATCAACACTTTGTATTATTTCTATATCAGAATTTGAAGCTGTAATATTATTTACTCTTAATTCTGTACTATCTTTTATAATTAATTCATTATCATATCCTGAAAGCGTCTTTATATTATCAATACTTTTGTTATTTGCATTTACATTACTTAATAATGTTATAGAATTACTATCATATCCTTTAATTTTTCCTATATTTATTAAGGTATTATTACTAAAATCTATTTCTTCATTAATACCACCATTTAATATTAATTTTTGATTTCCTAAAATTTTATTTATACCTGAAATATTATTAATATTATTAATATTATTATTGTTCAATAATAAATTTTTATTTTCAAAAAATAAATCTGATGAAATTTTCAAATAGTTATTACTATATCCACGTAATGATTCGATATTATTTATTTTATTATTATTTAAATCAATTTCATCTACCATCTTTATTTTATTCATATTTACAACTGTTAAATCATTTATAAATGACAAATTACTGCTTAAATCATTTGAAAATAATTTGGGAATAGAAACTCTTCCATTTAGAGGCGTTAAACTATTATTTCCAGTTTTATCATTTATAATTATTTCATTTGTTTTTATTTTATTAGATAAAAAATTATTTGTTCCAACTGTCAAATCAGTATTTGATGTTGTCCAATTTTTTGTAACATGATTATAAATGAAATTTGCTATTTTCTCATCAATATTATATACTTCTAATCCTCCGATAGAGTCTTTTATATTTGTTCTTATTACATTATCTTTTACATTAAGTGTTTCAGTATTTATTATTGTTTCTGTTCCTATTACTTCTAAATTACCATATATTATTACTTTACCTTTATCATAACTTAAAGAAGAATGATATGGTGAAGGATCTATACCTATCGTTCCTGGTCCATATATCATTCTCATGTTATTTTCTATTGGAGGATTTGGTATTATAATTTCTGAATTTTCTAGATCATTATTCACTAAAATAATATCATCTCTAAAAATAGTATTGCCTTTAAAATATGATTTTTCTTTAACTAATAAATTATTTGAAATTTCTACATTTTTATTTAATGACACATCATTATTGAAAAAAGCTTTATTATTTATATTTATTATTTTTTCAGATAAGTAATCTTCAATTATTCCATCTATAGTAACTCTTACATCACTTCCAGATAAATCTACTTCACCATAATATAATTTATTTGTTTCTGTATCAATTTTCAAAACACGAATATTATTTTCAAAATAATTATCAATTCCCTCATCATCAATACCTGAATTTCTCAAGATTGGTTCTATTATTGTTCTATCTCTACTTATATCAGTAACATAAATATCTTTATTAAATGTAGTATCTTTATCTACTGATAAATTATTTTTTATATTTAAAAAATTAATATTTGCAATATTATTTATAGATAAATCATTACTTATGGTTTTATTATTTATAAATAAATTATTACTAATTTCAATATTATTATTTAAAGACACATCACCATCTACCTCTAATTTATTTAATATATTTACATTATTAAAATTTGCAATATTATTTACACTTAAATCATGTTCTATTAATACATCATTTACTATTTGTAAATTGTTGTTAAATGATATATCACCATCTACATCTAATCTATTAAATATCTTTAATCCACTTACATCAACTTGATTATTTACACTTAAATCATGTTCTATTAATACATCATTTACTATTTGTAAATTGTTGTTAAATGATATATCACCATCTACATCTAGTCTATTAAATACCTTTAACCCACTTACATCAACTTGATTGTTTACACTTAAATCATGTTCTATTAATACATCATTTACTATTTGTAAATTATTGTTAAATGATATATCACCATCTACATCTAGTCTATTAAATACCTTTAACCCGCTTACATCAACTTGATTGTTTACACTTAAATCATGTTCTATTAATACATCATTTACTATTTGTAAATTATTATTAAATGATATATCACCATCTACATCTAATCTATTAAATATCTTTAATCC
>Ga0163111_10000556_pt1 | contig 22405 bp, 24 predicted proteins | sample CRUFie1St18metaG_FD_109645 | JGI IMG/M metagenome (GOLD analysis project Ga0163111, IMG submission 109645) | Marine microbial communities from the Costa Rica Dome - CRUD Field 142mm St18 metaG | ecosystem: Environmental > Aquatic > Marine > Oceanic > Photic zone | place: Costa Rica: the Eastern... | reverse complement strand
AAACACAATAAAGGAAAAAAAATATGTTTGGGTAATAAATAGATCTATTTATTTAAGCCCGATCGGAAATGTATTGGTTGAAGAAATAAAAAAAGATTTTTCTAAAGAATTTATGGATTATAAATTCACCGAGAAAATGGAAAATGATCTTGATTCAATTTCAAATGGAAACTTAAAAAGAAGTGAATTTATTAAATCATTTTGGAAAAATTTTGAACCAATTAAGAAAAATTATGAAAAAAGATCTGAAGAAAATCCAAGAAATCCAAGTGAATATAATTTTATAAGAACAAATATAATTTGCTCATCTAAATCACCATGTATAAATTCGGAAACTGGAAAAGAATTCGAAGATAATGATAGGCCACTAGGTCTTGAATCTTTAAATGCTTCTTTAGAAAAATTACCAAGAATGGTATGGATTAGATTTAGAAATAATAAAGGTGATGGAGCATTTCTTGCTTGTGAGGATAGAGAGTGCAAGGTTACTGCTGATGAAAGTGCTTGGGCTGGATTTGGAAGAAGAAGATCAAGAACTCTTGAGGCATTAAAAAATTCAATGAAAGAGAAATCGATTCATTAATCACAAATAATTGTTAAAAGTTTGATGGAAATAAATTTTATATTTATTTACAGTAATATTTATGAATAAATTTATACCAATAAAACTTAATGCAATTTTTCAAGATAAGAGTTTATTAAATGTTCTAAATGAATATTTTTATTATTTGAATTCTAAGTCGTTGTCTGAAAATACAATAAAAAATTATTTTAGAGATCTTATTGAATATTTTGAATATCTAAAAGAAAATAATCTATCGCCTACTAAATCAATCGAACCTGATCATATAAGAAAAATGCTTTCTTATATTGTTGAAAAAGATTTTAAAAAGACAAGCATATCTAGAAAAATTTCGGCAATAAAAACATATATTACTTTTTTAGAAAAATTTAAATATATAAAAGAAAATTTTTCTGAGCTTATTAGCATTCCAAAAAAATCTAAAGCTCTACCAAAAGTAATGACTAAGAAAGAAATAGATCAATTGATACAACATATTGAAAACAGTAGTAAGAAAAATTTGAGAGATAGCGCCTTAATTGAGTTAATTTATTCTACAGGACTAAGAGTTAGCGAAGCATCAGATCTTAAAGTCGGCAATATAAATTTTGAAAGTTCAGAAATTAACGTTACAGGAAAAGGAAATAAGGAAAGAATAGTTATATTTAATAAAAAATCAAAAGAAAAATTGATTAGCTATTTAAGAAATGACAAAAGATCTATAGCTTCAAATTCTAGCCCATTATTTCAGAACAAGTTTGGCGGCAGTCTTTCAACAAGATCAATTCAAAGAATTTTAAAAAAATACTTAAATTTCTCTGGAATAAATTCCAAATATACAACTCACACTTTAAGGCACAGTTTTGCAACTCATTTACTCGAAGGAGGGGCAGATATAAAAGTTATTCAACAATTATTAGGACATTCATCTGCAGAAACCACAAAGATTTATACACATATTTCATCGAATAATCTAAAAAATGTTTACAATAAATCTCACCCAAGATCATTCTCAAAAATAGAAAATTAGATTATTATTTTATTATGAAAAATATTTTATTGATTAACGGGCCTAATTTAAATCTTCTTGGTAAAAGAGATGTTGAAATTTATGGAAATAAAACTTTAGAAGATGTTGAAAAGTTGCTTGTTGAATATATTTTAAAAAATAATTTTAATAACAAATATAGAATCAAGTCATTCCAATCAAATCATGAGGGTGATTTAATTGATTTTATACAATCCAATTCAAAAGATTCATATGCTATTATTATTAATCCAGGCGGATTAACAACCGTAGGTTTTTCTTTATTGGATGCTTTAATTGACTCTAAATTATTAAGCGTAGAGATACATATTTCTAACATTCATGAAAGAGAAGAATTTAGAAGAAATTCAATATTCCCTAACTATTGTTTTACTCAAATTACTGGTAAAGGTATCAAAGGGTATGAATTAGCCCTAGAAGAAATATTAAGGAAAGAAAACTGATAATGGAATATAAATTAAGAATAGATAAATTGAGAAAGATTTTATCTAAATCAGAAATTGACACAATTTTTATTTCGAGTAAAGATAATATTAAATATTATTCAGGGTTTACTGGCACTTTAGCTTTCCTACTCATTTCAGAGACTGAAGCAATAATCGTCACTGATTCTAGATACACCATCAGAGCACAGGAAGAATGCCCGGATTATAATATCTATAAACTTAAATCTGGTGATAATTGGATTAAAAATTCTACAGATCAAATTAAGGCAAAAACAATTGGTTTTGAAGGTAATCAATTATCTGTAAATATGCTTAATCAACTCAAGGAAAGATCAGAAAATAATTTGAATTGGAAAGATTTTTCAAATGAAATTACAAAACAAAGAATTATTAAATCTGAATCAGAAATAAATTTGATAGAAGAGACTATATCGATAAGTGATAAAGCATTTAATAATGTTAGTAAAAATATTTATGCCGGCATAACGGAAAAAGAAATTGCATGGGAAATGGAAAAGGAAATGAGAAATTTAGGTGCTGATTCTATTTCTTTCGATACAATAGTTGCGTCTGGATTAAATGGTGCTAAGCCTCATCATTCTCCTACTGATAAAGAAGTAATGAATAATGAAGCTATTACAATTGATATGGGAGCAAAACTTAATGGCTATTGCAGCGATTTAACAAGAACAATTTTTATTGGCACCCCTGATGATAAGTTCAAAAAAATTTATAGTATTGTTTTGCGATCACAATTAATTTCTTTGGAAACTGCTAAAGAAGGTATGAGCGGAGAAGAAATTGATAAAATTTCTAGAGATATAATTTCTTCTGAAGGTTATGGTGAAAATTTTGGTCACAGCTTAGGGCATGGAGTTGGTCTCGAAGTTCATGAAAATCCAGGAGTTGGACCAAGTAGTGAAAATAAAATTGAGCCTGGAATGATTTACACAATAGAACCCGGAATCTATATTGAAGGCTGGGGTGGAATTAGAATTGAAGATATGGTTTTGATGACAGATAATGGTAATAAATTACTTAGCCATGCAGATAAGGAAATTTACTAATGACCATAAGCTCAAGTGAATTGAAAAAAAATATGACTCTTATAATTGATGGTGAGCTTTATCAAGTTGTCGAATGGCAACACAGAAAACCTCCTAAAGCTCCACCTACCTTAACGTTAAGAGTTAAAAATATAAAAAATGGCAACATAATGGAAAAGAAAGTTCAAGGTAACAGGCCATTAACTCTCGCAAGAACTGAGAAACAACAATTTCAGTATTTATACGGTGATGAGAATGAAGCGACATTTATGGATACAACAACTTATGAACAAATTAACTTAACTTCTGATTTTCTGGGTGACACACTTGAATTTATAGAAGAAGGTCAATTTGTAGAATTTTTAATTTATGAAAATAAACCTATAAATATCGAGCTTCCATCTTCAGTTATTCTTGAAGTTAAATCATCTTTGGAAGCAGTAAAAGGTGACACTGCCACAAATGTAACTAAGGAGGCTACATTATCTACTGATCTGAAAGTCCAAGTTCCATTATTTATAAATTCAGGAGATAAAATTAAGGTTGATACAAGAACAAGAGAATATATTGAAAGAGTAAATAACTAAATTGTCAGACATAACTTTTACTCCCAGTGAATTAACAAAATATATTTATAAAAAATTAAATCAGGATGAATACTTAAATTCATTTCAGTTAATTGGTGAAGTTTCTAATCATAGCTCACCTCCAAGTGGTCATCATTACTTTGTTATAAAGGATGATGAATCATTAATAAAATGTGTTTTATTTTCTAGAGGAATAGGAAAAGAGAATTTAAAAGATGGTACTCAAATTATTGCTGAAGGCAAAATGTCAATTTATCAGCCTAGGGGAGAAATACAATTTATAGCTGAAAAAATATTGGTTCAGGGGGAAGGAACACTTCAACAAAAATTTGAAAAATTAAAAGCAGAATTAGAGGCTCAAGGGTTGTTTGACCAATCTAGGAAAAGGGAAATTCCGAAAATGCCTAAAAGAGTTGCTATTGTCACATCTAAAACTGGATCAGTAATTCAAGATATCATAAATGTTATTGAGAGAAGATATCCTAATTTAAAATTAATAATTGCCGATACTAGGGTTCAGGGAAATGATGCAGCAGATTCAATTGTACAATCTATATCTTTAATTAATGATTTAAATAACATTGATGTGATTATACTTGCTAGAGGCGGAGGTTCCCTCGAAGACTTATGGCCATTTAATGAAGAAATAGTTGCAAGAGAAATATTTAAAAGTAAGATTCCAGTAATTTCAGCCATTGGTCATGAAACTGATTTTACAATTTCAGATTTAGTAGCAGACCTTAGAGCGCCAACACCATCAGCTGCTGCTGAAATAATTTCACCAGAAAAAGAATCTTTGAATGAATTAATTAACTTAAAATTAAAAGAATTGGATATATCTTTTAATTTAATAATTGATAGTTTTAAAAATAGATTTTTTATGTCAATGGATAGAGTTCTTAATTATAAAATTGAAACTTCAATTAATAATTTTAAAATAAATTCTTTAACAAATAATTTAATAATTAATCTAGAAAGCAAGATAAAAGAAATTAAATTTAAATTAGAAAATTTCGAAAATAGTCTTAACCATTTAGATATTGATAAAATGTTTTCAAAAGGATTCTTTTTAACTCAACTTAAATCAGATAAATCTATAGTTAAAGATTTTAAAAATATAAATAAAGGTGATCATATTCTTATCTCAAATTTTAACGAAACATTAGAAGCTGAGACTTTAGAAATAAAAAAAGATAAAGGAGACTAAATGGATAATAATTCTTTCGAGGATAAATTAAAAGAACTAGAAAAAACAGTAAGAAAATTAGAAGAGGAAGAATTAACTTTAGACCAATCAAAAATTTTATATAAAGAGGGAATCAGGCTTGCTAAAGAATGTAATAAATTGCTCAATGAAACTGAATTGGAAATAACAGAACTAAAGAAAGAAATCGAGAATACAGATTTGCAGGATTAATAATTATTTAGATTCTGGATACTCAAGAATATCATCAATTAGTCCATATTCTTTAGCTTGTGAAGCATTCATCCATATATCTCTATCAGAATCTTTAGTTACTTTAGATTCTTTTTGGCCAGTATGCTTAGCAATTATCTTTGTAAGTTGATCTTTAAGTCTCAATACTTCTTTAGCCGCAATTTCAATGTCTGACGCTTGACCTTGTGCTCCACTTAATGGCTGATGCATGTGAACAGTAGAGTTTGGCAATGCAAATCGTTTACCGTGTGTACCAGCAGTTAATAAAACTGTTCCAAAACTTGCACACAAACCAACTGATATTGTTGAGACATCACATGGAATGTGTTGCATAGTGTCATAAATGGCCATTCCAGCATATACCATGCCACCTGGAGAGTTTATATATAGACTAATATCTTTATCAGCATCTTCCCTTGCTAGGTATAATAATTGAGCAACTACAAGATTTGCTATTTGATCATTGATAGGAGTTCCAAGAAAAATAATTCTTTCTTTCAAAAGTAAAGAATAGATATCAAGGGCTCTTTCTCCTCTAGCGCCTGATTCAAAAACAGTTGGTATTATGTTAGAAGGTAAATTCATTGTTTCCTTTCATTGTATGTCGATCTGTATATTATAAGTTGATACACTCTATGTCAACCCTTTAATTCTTTTATATTATCTTTTTTTATGATTTTAAGGATTTCATCTCTTTTTTTCTGATATTTAATTTCATCCGAAATACTTTGATCAGAATAACTTGTATTTTTTTGAAGTTCTTTGAATTTTTTCAATTCTTCATTAATAACCTTATCATCGATTTCAACTTTGTAATGATTGACTATTTCTTCTATTACAATAGCCCTTTTTAACCTTTGTTCCGCTGAAGTATTTAATTCTGATTCAAATTCCTCTTCAGTTTTATTAATCCCTGAAAGATATGCATCGAATTCAATTTTTTGATTTTCAATCATTTCTTTTTGTTGTTTTATTAAATTTTCTGTTTCTTGTTCAGACATAATTTCAGGAATTGTAAATTTAGATTTATCTATAGCACTATCAATAAAGCCATCCCATAAATCTTGATCAAATTTATTTTTTGCATTTAATTCTAAGTTTTTTTTGATTTGTTTTTTTAGATCCTTTAAATCTTTTACTGATGGATCCATTATTTTTGCAAAATTATCATCAACTTCAGGTAAGTTTTTTTCTTTTACAGAAATTATTTTTACTTCGAATTTTGCGTTTGCATTTTTAAATTTTTCATTAAAAAAATCATCGGGAAGTTCGAGTTTGAAATTCTTATCATCCTCATCTTTAAGCCCACATAATTTTTTCATTAAACCAGGCATCTTTAAATTATCTTCATATTGATTTTCAAGAATTATCTCAATTGACTTGTGATCCATAATAATTTCGCTATCTGATTCACATTTAAAATCTAATGATATGAGATCACCCATTTTTGATTTTCTTTGGACAGGAACCCATGATGCATGCTGATTTTGTGACTGTTCAATGATGTTATTAACTTCTTTTGCGCCAACTTTATCTTGCTTTATTTCTAATTTAATATCTTCAACTTTTCCAAGAACCGCATTAGGTTTTAGCGCAACTTTTGCCTCAAGTTTTAATTTGGGGACAAGATCTAAAACTGATATTTTTGGAGTTGCAAAAACTTCGAGTTTTTCTTGTTCAATAGCGTTATTTACTAAATCAGGAACAGAAAATTGTAATGATTCTTCAACAAGCCCTTCTTTTCCAACAATCTTTTCAACAATTGACTTAGGAGCTTTACCTTTTCTAAATCCCGGAATTTTTAATTGATTGCTTAATTTTTGAGCAGCTCTATTTAAATATTTTTCAATTTCACTTTCATCAATGTGCAAAGTAAGTGTTAGCTGTTGATTTTCAACTTTACTTTTATCAATTTTCAATTTATACCTTCTTCTGCTTCAATATTTTTTATTTTTAATTCTTGTTTTTGTTCATTATCAATTTGAGAAGGCGCTCCCCATAATAAATCAGAAGCGCTTTGTGTTTTAGGAAATGAAATTACGTCTCTTATAGAATTTTCTCCTAAAAATGTTGCAACTAATCTATCAATACCTAAACCCATTCCTCCATGCGGAGGGGCACCATAATCAAAAGATTCTAGTAGTGGCCCAAATCTTTCATTCACCTGGGTGTCATTGTAACCAATTATAGAAAATACTCTTTCCTGAATTTTTCTTTCATGGATTCTAATGCTTCCCGAACCAAGCTCAACACCATTACATACTAAATCAAAAAGGTTTCCAATTACTTTTCCAGGATCTTTTTCTAAAAATTCAATTGTTTCTTCATTTGGAGAAGAAAATACATGATGCATTGCTGTCCAATTATCTGAATCCTCATCTTTTTCAAACAAAGGAAAATCAGTAACAAATAAGAAATTAAGCTTCTCTTCATCTATTAAACTAAATTCATTTGCTAATTTATTTCTTACTTGCCCCAAACAATCAAGCACAATATCTTTTTTACCAGCACAAATTAAAATAACGTCATCTTTATCTGAATCAAAATATGCAAAAATATCTTTTACAATTTCAGTATTAAGAAACTTAACTATTGGGCTTTTAACGTCGTCTATTTCAATTTCATCAAGTTTTTTTTCTAAAGCAATAGGAATTATTCCATCTCCACCTTGAGACCTTACAAATTCATTTAATTTATCATAATATTTCCTTGTCATTTTTTCGTCTTTCGGTAATGACAGCCCCCTTATTGTTCCTCCGTCCTTAATTGCATTATTGAATACGTTAAATTCAGTATTAGATAGTTTTGAATCAAGATTAAATATTTTTAAGTCAAATCTAGTATCTGGCTTGTCAGTACCATATAATTCAATTGCTTCTTCATATTTCATTCTAATAAAAGGTGTTTCAATTTTTATTCCTTTAAACTTTTTTGCTAAATGTGAATACAATTCTTCACAATTAGATAAAACATCTTCTTGGTGAACAAAGCTCATTTCAAAATCCAATTGTGTATGCTCTGGTTGTCTGTCAGCTCTTAAATCTTCATCACGAAAACATTTTGCAATTTGAAAATATTTTTCAAATCCAGAAACCATTAACATTTGCTTCATTTGTTGGGGCGATTGAGGTAACGCGTAATATTCTCCAGGATGAACTCTGCTTGGAACTATATAATCTCTTGCACCTTCTGGTGTACTTTTTATTAAAATTGGTGTTTCAACTTGAACAAAGTCTTTTTCATTCAAAAAATTACATATTTCAAGAATTAATTCATGTCTTAAACGCAAATTTTTTTGCATTTTTTCTGATCTAAGATCTATATATCTATATTTCAGTCTTGTTGTTTCATCAATATTGTTGTTATTCACTTCAAAGGGTGGAGTTTTGGAAGGATTCAATATTGTTAATTCACTTGCATTAATTTCGACGTATCCAGTAGGAATATTTGGATTTTCGGCACCTTCGATCCTTTTTTTTACTGTACCTTTAATCTGAATAACCCACTCATTTCTGATAGATGAAGCAATATCATGGTTTTTAGAACTTACACTTTTATCGAAAACAATCTGAATTGTTCCTGTACTATCTCTAAGATCTAGAAATAATAGTGATCCGTGATCTCTCCAAGAATCCACCCAACCAGCAACATTTACTACTTGATCAACATTATCTAAATTTACTTGCCCACAGCCCCTATCTTTATACACAATATCTCCCTATTTTTTTATTCTTCTTGATAATTTCCAGAGAATATTAACAGATAATGAAGCTAAAATTAATTTAATAAAATCTCCTATTAAAAATGGATAAACTGCCTGTGAAAATAAGTAGCCTTTTTCAGGCCATCCGAAATCGTAAACTGATAACCAAATCACAGCACTTAAATAAATAAAAATATTTCCAATAATCATAGCCCAAATGGATAGACCTTTCTTTAAACCATTATTTGATAGTACAGAAATAATTGTTGCGGCAAATATGAATCCAATTAAATATCCTCCTGTTACTCCAAAGAAATATTCAATGCCGCCATTATTGCTCTGGAATACAGGAACTCCGATTATACCTATTATCATATATGCAAATATTGAAATCACAGTTAACCTTGGTCCATAGACACCGCCAAGAAGTAAAATTCCAAATGTTTGCATAGTAATTGGAACAGGATTATCAGGAATAAAAAATCTTATCTGAGAAAATAAATATTGAAAAACAACAAAAAGTAAAACTAATATAGTTGTGTTAATAAGGGTATTTGTCTTAACAAATTGATCAATTAAAGCATTTTCACTATTAAAAACATTTTTAATCGAAATATTTGTTCTTTTCGTATTTTTATAAGTTACCATTTACAATCCTCTCTTTAGTACTTCTAAATTAATAAATGTTTCTGTTTTATTTACTCCATCAAGATTTCCCAAATAATATGTTAAAAAATTTGTTAACTCTTTACTATCAGGAACAGTTACCCAAGTAAAAATATCATATCCCCCAGTAGTTCTTGAAACCCAAGTTGTATATTCATGGTTCGAAACTGCATTACCAACCTCTTCAAGTTTATTAGGATCTACTTGTATACCTATCAAAGCTTCGGCATCATACCCTGTTTTTTTTGGATCAGGCACAGCATAAACACTTAATATATTTTCAGCTTTCATAAGCTTAATTCTTCTTCTGACAGTACCTTCACTGACGTCTAAATTTCTTGCAATTTCTGCGTTGGATATTCTTCCATCAGATTTAAGAATTTCAATAATATTTTTATCTAATTTATCCATTAATTTATTTTGAATAATATCATAAATTGCGATTTTCGTTTGTAAAAATTAATTAAAATTTAATCTAAAATACCTCCTATAAATTTAATAATTGTGTAAAATGAAAATATAAATAAGCGGAGAAATAACAATGACAACAGAAAATTTAATCTCTTTTACAGAAGCAGCTGCTTCAAAAATAATAGAAGTTTTGGATGAACAAGGTAATAAAGAATCATATCTTAGAATCTCGTTAACTATGTCTGAAAATGGTGGTGCGGGATATGAATTTGGCTTGGAAGATCAAGCAAATTCAACAGACACTATTATCGATTCTAATGGGGTTAAAGCAATAGTTGATTCAGGCAGTATTCCTTTAATATCTGGGTCAAGTATTGATTATGTTGAGGGTATGCAAAGATCTGGCTTCGTTATTTCTAACCCAAATATTCCTTCTGGTGGTGGATGCGGATCTGGTGGTGGTGGGTGTGCATGTGGATCTGGTGGCGGCTGCGGCGGTTAAGGATAAAACATGGCTTTTGTAATTACAGGTTCTTGTATTGGCACCATGGATGGGGCATGTGTTGATGTATGTCCTGTAGATTGTATTTATTCAAAAAAAGGGGATAAACATTTATTTATAAATCCAGATGAATGTATTGATTGTGCTGCTTGCGAGCCTGTTTGCCCCGTAGATGCTATATTTCCTGACGATGAAGTTCCTGATAACGAAACAGAATACGTAGAAGAAGCAAAAAATTATGATTTTGATTCTTCTGAGCCAGGACTTAATTTAGAATAGCTCATCAAAATAGCATCTTCATTCCTATAGTATTTTTTTCTAACTGAATCAACTTTAAATCCACATTTAATGTATAAAAATTTTGCAGAATTTTGCTCTGAGACTTCCAAAATAAATTTAGAATTCGGATAGTCTTTAATTACTTGCTGGATTAGCTTAAACCCCAAGCTTTTATTTTCATAAAATTTTTTAACTGCTAAAGAATATATTTCAATGAGGTCCATATCGATAAATTTGATAACTATAAATCCTAATATGTCATCTTCAGAATCTTCAATAATTTTTACAGAATAATTATTATTTTCGACTAGATTAACAAATTTTAATCTCATTTCTTTTTCTTTAAATCTATCTTTAGAAATGATTTCTAATTGATTTATATCTTTACTCTGAGCATTTCTTATTTTCATAAATTATTAAGCATTAAATTGTTGTTTTATGGTTTATAAATTAAATAGAATGACTTTCATATATTAATTTAATCCTATAAATAATGAATATAAAATTTAAGTCTCCATTACATTTAAATAGTCATATTGGTGAACTTGCAGTTTTAATAAGAATTGTAAAAATGTGTTTTAAATATAAGAGATTAATTATTTTAGGCTTCATAGGAGTTGCTGGTTTAGTAGGTTCTCAGCTTTGGTTACCTTATTTATTAGGCACCTCAGTTGATAGAGCATATGAAAAAATTAGTACAAATTCAAATGATCTAAATATATTGTGGATACTTGCATTTTTTATAATGCTTGTAAGTCTTCTTAGAGGATTTTTTGCATATTTATTGCAATTCAATGGAGAAAAAATTGCAAACGGAATTTCTGCCGACCTTAGAAATATATTTCATAAAAAACTTCAATCTCAAACCTACAAATATCATGACAGAATTCACACCGGAAATTTAATGTCTAGAGGAATTTTAGATATTGAAGGTGTGAAAATGTTTATAACTACTGGCCTTTTAAGAACTTTTGAAATTATGACTTTGATTATAGTGGGTTCGTATCTTCTTTTAAGAACTGACTTGCAAATAGGATTAATTGCATTTGGTTTTATTATTCCAGTAGCAACAATAGCTACTATAAACAGATTAAGGTTGAGAAAAATATGGAATAGAATCCAAAAAGAATTTTCAATTCTAAATACAAATCTTCAAGAAAATTTAATTGGAGTTAAAGTCGTAAGGGCATTTGGAGGAGAAAGGTATGAAATAAATAAATTTAGATCTTCTCATAAAGAAGTCACTAGTGACACAATGAATAGTGTTAAAGTTGATGCTACTGGGACAAGTCTTGTTGGATTCTTTTTTTTACTTATTTGGGCTTTTATAATTTGGATAGGTGGACACAAGATTATAGATAATGAGTTGACTATTGGAGAGCTGACTCAATGTCTAGTTTATTTAGGAATGCTTCAAAGACCAGTGAGAATTGTTGGTCTTATGGTTAATTCATATGCAAGGGCAATAACGTGTGGCTTAAGGTTATTTGAGATTCTTGACTCAAAACCAAGAATAAAATCATCGAAAAAATCAATATATATCGATAAAATTGATAATGTTAAGTTTCAAAATGTAAATTTTAAGTACTATTCAAAATCCAAAAAAAATGATGTTGATAATATAAATTTAGAATTAAAGCCTGGAAAAATTATTGGCTTAATTGGTCCGCCAGGATCAGGAAAATCAACTTTAGCGAACTTAATTCCTAGATTTTATGATGTACTTCAAGGTGAAATTTTAATAAATAATATTCCACTAAAAAAATTAAATTTAGATGCATTAAGGAAAAGAATTGGACTAGTATCCCAACACACTTTTCTTTTCAACAGCACACTTAAAGAAAATATAGCATACTCAAGGCCAAACTCAGACTTAGATGATGTAATAGAAGTTGCAAAAATTGCAGATATCCATGATTTTATAAATTCTTTGCCAGAAAAATATGAAACAATGGTTGGTGAATTTGGTGTTTCACTTTCTGGAGGCCAAAAACAAAGAATAGCCATAGCAAGAAATCTGTTCAAAAATCCAGATATTTTAATATTTGATGACTCCTTTAGTGCTTTGGATACTGGCACGGATAAATCTATAAGAAAAAAATTAGAAACTTTTCAACAAAAAAGAGCCACACTAATAATTTCTCAAAGAGTAAGTACGATTTCACATGCTGATGAAATATTGGTTATTGATGAAGGAAATATTGTTGATAGAGGAAAGCATCAAGATTTAATTTTAAAAGACGGAATATATAAAACTATTTTTGAATTACAAAACCCTAAAATGCAATTGGAAAAAAATTAATGGCAACCTCTGTAGAAAAAAGTAAGAAAATTGTTAATGCAATTGAAGAAGATTTAGAGCAGCTTTCTTCATATGATGGAGAGGTTACTAAACGTTTTGCGAGTTTTATAAAGCCATACAAAAAAAAGGCCCTAATTGGTGTTATTTCAGTTATTGCTTTTACATTGGCAGTTTTGTCAGTCCCTCTTTTGGTTAAATTTACAATTGATAATGCAATTTCAAATAATAACGAAAGCTTACTTAATAATTTATTTATTGCTTTAATTGGTTTTGCTATCATGCACTTTATTTCAAATTACGTACAACAGAGAGTCATACGGGAAATAGGTGAAAATATTTTGTTTGATATTAGATCTCAAATGTTTGTGCATTTACAAAAACTATCAATGTCTGTAGCTGACCGAAGCAAATATGGATCTATTATGTCAAGAGTTTTGGGAGATGTGGGTTCATTGCAAGAGTTATTTCAGGCAGGAGTTTTTGCTATTGGAGATATGTTAACTCTTGTTGTCATAACTATTATTATTTTTTCTCTTAATTGGTCTATGGCTCTCGGAATATTATTGATAATGCCCGTTTTCCTTGCCTTAAGAATATTCTGGCTTCCAAAAGCAAGGAAAGCTTTTTTGAAAGCAAGGGCTTCATCATCTGTTGTTAATGGAGTTCTAAATGAACATGTAAATGGTGTTAGGGTTACTCAAAATATGATAAGAGAGGATGTTAATCAAAATAGATTTGAAGGGGAAGTAAATATTAATTTTAACGACACAAACGATGCAGCTAAATTTGGTGCAGGTATACACCCTCCTGTAGAATTTCTTGTTGGAATCACAATGTCATTAATTGTTGTAATGGGAGGATATTTAGTTTCAGGCGGGTCTGTTGAAATTGGAGTTATGATAGCTTTTTTATTGTACGTCCAAAGATTTTTTGACCCGATAAGAGCATTAACCATGCATTATAGTGTTCTGCAAAGAGCAATGGCATCAGGCCATAGAATATTTGAATTACTTGATATTGAAATTGATATCAAAGATGTAGATGGAGCAAAAGATATAGTTGTAAATAATGGCAAAATTGAATTTAAAAATGTAGATTTTGAATACAACTACAATGAACCAGTACTAAATAACTTAAATTTCACGATTAACGAAAATGAGACAGTTGGACTTGTTGGCCCAACTGGTTCAGGTAAAACAAGTATCGCCAGTTTAATTCATAGATTTTATGAAATTAAGAATGGCAGTATCTTGATTGACGGACAAGACATACAACAAGTTAGCCAAAGTTCATTAAGTGAAAATATCAGCATGGTTCTTCAAGATCCGATAATTTTTTCTGGATCTGTTGAAGATAATATTAAATATAAGGCAGTTGCTTCAAGAGAAGAGGTTATAGAGGCTTCAAAAATTGTTGGTTCACATGAATTTATAATGACCCTACCTAATGGATACGACACAATATTAGAAGAATCGGGAGCAAACATATCTGTCGGGCAAAGGCAATTACTTAGTTTTGCTAGAGCTTTATTGTTAAATTCAAAAATATTTATTCTTGACGAAGCTACATCTTATATTGATAGTTACACTGAAAGACAAATTCAAAAAGCCCTCGACAAAGTTTTGAAGAATAGGACAGGAATAATAATAGCTCACAGGCTATCTACGATCAAAAATGCAGATAAAATAATCGTTTTAAATAAAGGTGAAATTATAGAGATGGGTAACCATGAAGAATTATTATCTAATAAAAATTTATATTGGAAATTATGGAGCAACAATGAATCATCATTTGATGATCTTAATTAAAACATTCTTTTTTGATCTTCGCTTATCTTTCTAACTTCAATTCCAGCATACTTTAAACCATCAGTGGTAACTTTTCTTCCAGAAGGTGTCCTAATTATAAATCCAATTTTTAATAAATATGGCTCAACTACATCCATAAGGGTTTGAGATTCTTCATTTAAAGTTGCTGCAAGAGCTTCAATTCCTGCAGGTCCACCATTATAATTTTTGGAAAGTGTAATTAAATATTGCCTATCTAATCTATCTAGTCCTTTTTGATCAACCCCTTCCAACTCCATAGCCTTAGAAGCAAGCTGGTCGTCAATTACCTTCGATTTTGAATTTACTTGATGAAAATCTCTGACTCTTCTTAGGAGTCTATTTGCTATTCTAGGTGTCCCTCTAGACCTAATTGCTATTTCTTTTGCAGCCGGACCATCAACATTAACATTTAAAATATCCGAAGATCTTTTAACAATTGTTGACAATTCTTCGATATTGTAAAAATCAAGATGGTACGTTAATCCAAATCTATCTCTTAGAGGAGATGAAAGCATGCCTACTCTTGTAGTAGCTCCTACTAATGTAAATTTATTTAGTGGGAAAGTTAATGTTTTGGCAAAAGTTCCTGACCCTGTAATAAAATCTACCTTAAAATCTTCCATTGCTGAATAAAAATATTCTTCAACACCCTTCGAAATTCTATGTATTTCGTCGATAAATAAAACATCTCCTTCTGATAAATTAGACAATAACCCAACAATATCTGCAGGTTTTTCCAAACTTGGGCCAGACGTAACAACTAAGTTTGACTTTTTTTCTTTAGCTATTACATGGGCAAGTGTTGTTTTTCCTAAACCTGGAGGCCCATGAAATAAAACATGTTCCATCGGTTCATTCCTTGCTTCAGAAGCTTTAATTGCGGTTTTTAAACTACTAACTACCTCATTTTGACCGACATATTCTTTTAGTACTTTAGGTCTTAAATCATTTACGTAATCATTTTTATCTGACTCTTTAATGATTTTTTTCTTATTTTCATCAGGGTTATTATTAATAATTTCTTCGATCGGCATATCTATTTTGATTTAAATATTTCTCTAATTATTTCTTCCAAATCATCTTTGATTTCAGGTTTATTAGAAATAACATCATTTATTTTGATAATAGCATCAGACTCTTTAAATCCTAACCCAACCAATATTTCGACAATGTCATCTCTTAGTACATAATTTTTTGTATCAGTGACATTCTTTGTGCGGGATTCTGAAATTATATCAATAAGCTTGCCCTTTAATGTTGCTATCATTTTTTGTGCTGCCCTAGCTCCTATCCCAGGCATTTGATTCAATACAGATATATCTTCATCTTCAATTGCTTGAGAAACAATTGCTACTGGAAATATTAACGCAGAAACTGCCTTGAGCGGACCAACACCTTCAACTTGTATTATTTTTTCAAAAAATATTTTTTCAATTTGATTGTTAAATCCAACCAATAATGGCTTTGGTGATCTTTCGGTTGCGTGATAATAAATTTCTAAATCAATTGGCTCCCCAATCTTTTTTCCTCGATTAATTACCTCATCCATTACGAAAGATGGCAATGAAACTTCATAGCCAATTCCAGAAACATTAATTTCAAGAATAGATTTTTCTGCAAAAATATTTCTAATTTCACCTGTTAAAAAACTAATCATATTATTATTCTATACATTTTTATTTGAACTAGACATAACCCAATGACATATTGATGATGCAAATGCATCAGCAATATGTTCATTAGTTATACTTGGAGAACTTAATCTATTCGATATAGTTTTAATCATTTGATTTTTATCTGCTCTTCCAGAACCAGTAACAATATTTTTTATTTGCGTAGGTTGGTAATGATAAACCGGAGTTTCATTCAATGCCGAAACAGCACAAGCAACTCCTCGCGCATGACCCATGATAATGGCTGTTTTTAAATTTCTATATCTACTATGCAGATCTTCCATTGATGTAAAATCAGGTTTATATTTTTTATAAACTGAATCAAGATCTTTAAATATAGTTAATAATCTTTCATCAAGCGATTCTTTTGAATCGGTTTTTATTACACCGCCTTCAACAATTTCTTCATTATTTTGACTAAAATCGATTATCCCGTAACCGGTATTTCTAAGTCCTATATCAATTCCTATAATTCTGTTCAAAATAATAAAATCCTATTAGATATTTTATTTTTCTCCCCCGTATCTATCAATTTGTTAAATTAATAGGTTTAAAACTTATTGAAAATATTTCGATTACATGTAAAATTCACTTATCAAAAATAATAACTATAAAATTTAATGGCACCATTACCTAAGAAAAAACATTCTAGATCTCGAACGAGAAGATCTAGGGCACATATGGGAAAGACTAGAGTTCAATTAAGTAAATGTTCTTCTTGCCCTTCATTCGTTAGACCTCATCATGCATGTCCAAAGTGTGGAGTATATAAAGACAATTACTATGTTGATCCGCCTGTAGTCGAAAAGAAAGTCATTGATTTTATAACTAAGTAAGTAGGTATAATGATTGATGTTTCTAAAAACACCGCAGTAGTTTTTCCAGGACAAGGCTCCCAAATAGTGGGCATGGGTTCTGATCTATATGAAAATTCATCGATTGCTAAGGATATTTTTGATGAAGTCGATGATACTTTGGGTAGAAAACTAACTGATATTGTATTTTCTGGTTCACAGGACGTGCTTAACAAAACTGAAAATGCCCAGCCAGCTATTACAGCAACTTCACTTGCCTGCTTTTCAGTGTTTAATCATAAATATAGGGATTTCAAACCAAGCGTGACCGCAGGGCACAGTTTAGGTGAATATACCTCATTATCTGCTTCAAACGTGCTATCAATTTCTGACACAATAAGACTTGTTTCTGAAAGAGGTAGATTGATGCAAATTGCTTGTGATAAAAATCCTGGAGGAATGGTGGCAATAATTGGTATGGAAATCGATGTTGTCGAAGAAGTTTGCAGGGAAGCCGGAGCATATCCTTCAAATATTAATAGTTCTCAACAAGTAATAATTAGTGGAGATAATGATTCTTTAGCAATTGCTGTCGATTTAGCAAAAGCTAGAGGTGCAAAAAAAGCTATTAAATTAAGTGTAGGTGGAGCATTTCACTCAATATTGATGGAGCCAGCAAGAGATAGCTTAGTAGATTTTATCGAATCATTAAATTTTAATGATCCTGACATTCCATTAATTGGAAATGTAAATGCTAAACCATTAGAAAATGCTACCCAAATAAAAAATGAGTTAATTGAACAACTTATGTCATGCGTTCAATGGAATGACACGGTAAAATATATGAGTTCTAATGGATTGAATGATTATATTGAATTCGGCCCCGGTAAAGTGCTCACAGGACTAATAAAGAGAATTGATAAAAATAGTTCTACACTAAATATAGATTCTTATGAATCTATTGAATCTTAAACTTTATGCCAGATACCTTTAATCAAGAAAATAATTTAGCACTTGAAAATAGTGAGCTTATTGAAGAAGTACCGATCGAATTAAATTTAAGTAAAGAACAATTATTAAGAAAACAGATATTACAATATTTATATTTGATAGATATAAATAATGGAATTCTTGAGAAAAATTCTTATTTAAATATTTTCGAATTAAACAAACTTACAAAGAAAGAAAAAGAGGATACTGAAAAAATTAGCTTTGAGATTTATAGCCAAAAAGATAATTTAGACTTAGTTATCCAAAATTTCGCTGAAGAATATCCCGTAAACCAACTATCAATTGTTGATAAAAGTTTATTAAGATTAGCTTGCTGGGAAGTGAATAAGTTCAAAAAAAATGATAAATTCAACAAACTAGTTGAAGATTTTGAAAATTTAGGTTATCTTTTCGGTTCAGATAACTCTAATAAATTTATTAAGGGTGTTCTGAAGTCTTTGATAAAAAAAATAGACAATATATATTATAAAACTAAATGAAAGTAGGATAATTATGGCAACTGTAGAAGAAAGATTATACGAAATTATCGCTGAATCTCTTTCTGTAAGCGTTGAAGATATAAAGCCAGATTCATCATTTATAGATGATCTTGATGCTGATTCGCTTGACGTAGTTGAAATGATAATGGCAATGGAAGGTGAATTTTCATCTGACGGAAATGACCTAGAGATTTCTGATGAAGAAGCTGAAGGAATAATTACCGTTGCTGACGCGTTAAAATTTCTTGATGAAAAAGGAATATCAGACTAAATTAAACAATATTTAAGATTTTCAGATCAATTCTAATTGATTTATAAAAAAAATTTACTTACAGTTAATTTACAACTACATTTGGTAAGTAAATGCATAAACTATTGGAATTTAAAGAAAAAAATAAGCATCTTCTATTTTTTATTGTTTTTACTTTTTTTGTCTTTTTTTTAACTTCCCAACTTCCTTTTATTAAAGAAAGTTTTTTAAATTTTTTATACCAACCTTTTTTAATTGAATTTTTTGGATTATCCAGTTTATTTTTCTTAGTATGGATTCTTGTTTTAGCAATATTGTTTTTTTATTTTTCTATCAACTTAAGAAATAAAAAAAATATAACTCTTTTATTTTTATTGCCTTTAATATTAATTCTTCAAATTTCCTCAATTGCAGCTTTTTTTAGTTCTAACTATGAAGAATTTAAATTTTCTTACGGAGGATTATTAGGAGAGTTTATAATTAAATTTCCAGCAAAGTGGGATCCTTATTACCCTTCGGTACTCAATTATACGATTGGAATCATTAGGTTTTTATTTTTAAATTTTTTAATTATATTTTTATTTTTTCCAAAAAAAACAATAACAAATATAGGTGGGCTTAATACACATATTATGTCTTTAATTTCAAAATACAATAAAAGAGAAAAATTAGTTAAATCAATTAGTAAACAGGATTCTAATGATAATGCTGCTGATTATAATTTAGAAGAAGATATTTCTAATGCATCTTTTGAAAACATTGATGAATCGAAAGTTAATACTTTTGAACCAAAAATTAATATTGAACACTCAACAGAAAGTCATACTTTTACTCCTAATATTAACCAGTTTGAATTATGGGATTTACCAAAAGAAAGCTTACTTGAAGATATCAAGAGCGAAAAAATTGACCCTAACGATATTAATGAAAAAAAAGAACTTATAGAAAAAACATTAAATGAGCATGGTATAGAAGTTTCTGTTGATCAAGTAAAATCAGGTCCTTCTGTAACCATGTATGGCTTGACTCCAGGATTTGGTAATTCTAAACGAGTTAGAGTAGATCATATTCTTGCAAGAGAAAAGGATCTTGCACTTGCATTAGCAAATCAAAATATTAGATTTCAATCCCCTATGCCAGGAGAGTCTTTAGTTGGAATTGAAGTTCCAAATAAAAAAACCACTGTTGTGGGTCTTAAAGAATTAATGTCAGAAAATAATGAAATTTTAGAAAGCCTCTCTTTGCCAATTGTTTTGGGAACCGGAAGTGACAACAGTGCATTATTTTCAGATCTAACAAAGTTGCCACACTTATTAGTTGCTGGAGCTACCGGTTCAGGAAAAAGTGTTTGTATAAATTCAATAATAGCTGGATTTTTAATGAAAATGAATCCTGATGAGATTAGGTTCGTAATGATAGATCCAAAGAGAGTAGAATTGACTCCCTATAATGGAATCCCGCATTTATTAACTGACCCAATTGTAGAACCTTCAGATGCAATAAAAGCACTTAAGTTAATGGTAGAGGAAATGACATTCAGATTTAAGCAGTTAGAGATGGATAATTCTAAAAATATATCTACTTACAATGAAAAAAGTATAAGTAAAAATAGGGTAAAAATGCCTTACATTGTCATTATTGTAGATGAACTTGCTGACCTAATGTTGAATTCTTCTAATGAAGTAGAAAAGCTCTTAGTTAGATTAGCTCAATTAGGTCGTGCAACAGGTATTCATCTTGTTGTTGCTACTCAAAGACCATCAGTAGATGTTGTAACTGGGCTCATTAAAGCAAACTTTCCGAGCAGAATATCTTTTTCTGTTACCTCACAAATAGATTCAAGGACAATTATCGATTCTCCTGGCGCTGAAAAGCTTCTAGGAAAAGGTGATATGCTCTTTGTCCCAATAGATAACCCGTTACCAAAAAGAGCTCAGGGGATATTAATTTCAGATGATGAAATAGATAGAATAGTTTCACATTGGAGAAACCACAATATTAATAACCCAGTTAAAAAAATAGATTTAGATTCAATAATTGATGAAATTAATGATGATAATATTGAAATTGATTCTGATGATGATTTAATTTTACAAGCACAAAATCTAGCAAGAGGCCAAAAGACATTATCAACATCATACCTGCAACGAAGACTAAGAATTGGTTACCCGAGGGCAGCAAGGTTAATGGATGAACTCGAAGATCAAGGTGTTGTTGGGCCTGGTGATTCTGGAAAAGCAAGAGAGGTTCTATAATGGTTTATTATGAAGAAACAATTTTTGATTCATCAGAAGAAGATCAAATCTGTTTTACATGTAAAACAGATTTAACAAATTCATCAAAATATAAACATTTTAAAGTTTGCTCAAATTGTAACTTTCATTTCCACATGCCTGCCAAAGAAAGAATTGATTCAATTATTGACTCTGGTTCATTCAAAGAAATTAATAAAAATTTAACTTCAAATTTTGAACAAATTGCTCAAGAAGAAATAGAAAAATATGATGAAAAAATAAAAACTGACCAATTTAGAACCGGATTAAATGAAGCTGTAATTACAGGCACTGCAGAAATAAATGATAATGATTTAGTAATTATTGCTCTTGATTTTGGTTTTTTAGGCGGAAGTATGGGGTTAATAGTTGGAGAAAAAATAGCATTGGCTTACGAGTTGGCAGCTAAAAGGCAACTTCCAGTACTTACAATAATTAACAGTGGTGGAAGCAGGATTCAGGAAGGCGTAATTTCATTGATGCAAATGTCTAAGACTGTTTCGGCTGCAAATTTACTAAAAAATTCTCATATTCCGATGATCTCAATTTTATGCAATCCGTCGACAGGCCAAGCTATGTCAAGCTTTGCTACACTCTCGGATATTATTATAGGAGAACCTGGAGCTAGAATTGGATATTCATCTTATAGGAAATTAAAAAGCAAGAATACTGACGAACTTAAAGATAAATATACTTCTGAAGATTTTTTAAAAAGAGGATTTGTTGACCTAGTAATTGACAGGAATGATTTGAGATATCAGCTTTCAACAATAATAAGTATATTGAAGCCAAAATTTTCATATAAGTCTAAAAAAATAAAAATCTCATCTAAGAAAAAATTTATACATAACGACCCTATAGTTTCATTAAAAATATCTAGAAATTTAAAAAGGCCAAAGTCTTCAGACTATATAAATGATATTTTTTCTGATTTCATTGAACTACATGGTGACAGAATAGAGAATGATGATGCTTCAGTAAAAATTGGTATTGGAAAGATATCCAATGAACCTTTTCTTTTAATAGCTCAAGAAAGAAAAATTATAAGCAAAACTAATAACAACGTAAAAAGGAATTACAATAATAAAATATTGCCTTCCGGTTTT
>Ga0163111_10000555_pt1 | contig 22424 bp, 5 predicted proteins | sample CRUFie1St18metaG_FD_109645 | JGI IMG/M metagenome (GOLD analysis project Ga0163111, IMG submission 109645) | Marine microbial communities from the Costa Rica Dome - CRUD Field 142mm St18 metaG | ecosystem: Environmental > Aquatic > Marine > Oceanic > Photic zone | place: Costa Rica: the Eastern... | reverse complement strand
GAAGGGGGATAAACCTCTTGAGAAAATACTTAAAGAAGGGGATCAAAAGAGCCTGGTATAACCTTTTAGAGGCTGTTTGGGCTAGAAGTAGAGGATTCTCAAAAATCGTCGGGTAGAGTAATCTCTAGGTAAAATACTTAGTTGATAATCTTCTTATGTCCGCTTGTATTGACAAATAATATATTCCCCATTCCATTATAGCCATCAAAGATATTCTCTGAGGCCCCTTCCAAATCAGCATCAGTGAACCCAATGACGGTCAGGTCTGCATCTGCAGATTTCTCCCGAATGATGGATTTAGTACTCATTTCAGGCTTCTTCGCAATCACTTCCACATTCTTAGAAGAGATATCAAGTCTACCCGCTTTGATCAGCATAAGTAGGTTTTCTTGCTCTTCTTGTGCTTTCTCCTCTGGATAAACAGCAAAGATTTTAATCTCCCCTCCGTCCCATTCTGGATGTCCTAAGATGATATATGCTAATAGAATCATTAGGTTTCCATTTTCATAATCTTTAGCGGTCAACCATACATGAAGTTCATGCCGATATCCAAAACCCTTCTCAGAGCTCTCTAGTACACAAATGTCAAAGTCTGCAGCTTTTAGTAAGGAATAATTTTCCGTAATGTCTCGCACTGCATCATCATTATGTTGCGAGAACTCGAATAGGATCATGTTGTTATCCTGCCCAGAAATCCCAGGAAGCTGCAAAACTTGCGCAATTGCTGATGTGTAAGACGGGCTGATTAATGAGTCTATGTATACATTACTCTTACTCACCTTTGTTCGTTCCAATAAACGCTTTAAAATGGTCCGGGAACGCTTCACGTTTTCTTTGGAGAAGTAATCTGGAATCAAATGAATATAGGTTCCAAAGCCATACTTATGCGAGATAAAGCGAACCATATCGAATGCAGCAACTCGACTAAATGAGTGTCGTGAGATACAGATAACAGAAGGAACCCATTGGTCATCTTCTTCATGCTCTAATGCAGACTTCTGTAGTAGTACCCGTAATTGACGGCTAATTTGGAAGATTACCCCCTTGAATATTCTACTCATCCCCGATGGAGTATTGCTATAGTTACTCAACCATACATAAATCGCGACCATAATCATAATAGAAGCGACAGCATATGGGGCATTCATCTGGAACATCAGCCATACACATAGGATAGCTCCCATGAGAGAGAAATACCATTTGGAGGTAAAGGAAGGACGGTAAGAAGGATTTCCAGCAAAGTGTTCGAGGAAGGAAATTGAACAAATGGCTCCATAAGTTACCATAAAGAACATCGAGAGAATCTCTGCAACAAAATCCAATTCACCTATAAAGACAAATATGAATGCGATTCCAATTGTAATAAAAGAACTGTTAATAGGCTCTTTGTCTTTAGGACGCTCTGTAGCCACCCAACTACTTAAGGAATCTGTAGGGAGTACCTTATCAGCTCCTAAGGCTTGAAGGGTTCTAGGAGCCACTAAAATAGATCCTAAAGCAGAAGACATAGCCGCAGCAGCTAGACCAATAGGAATGATAGGTCCCCAGACAGCCACTCGACTCATTACAAGAGGATCGGAAGCCATAGTCTCAGGATCAACAGTTGCAGCAAGCTTAAACGCAACAAGCACATAAATAATCATTCCTGTAATTGTTGCTGCGATTGTTCCTAGAGGAATCGATTTACGGGGTTCTTTTAAGTCACCAGAAAGCCCTAAACCTGCAATAATCCCTGTAAAGGCAGGGAAGCAAATTGTGAAAACATAAAAGAAGGATTCTCCATTCTCAATGCTATCGAAGAAAAATACTTGATTATCCGCAGGTGCGTAGTCTCCCTCTCCCATAAAAAACATCACAAGAGAAACTGCCAGAATAACCGCTACAATATATAAAAGCTTCATTCCTACATCCGCTCCCCGCACCAAAACAACCAAAGCCAACAAGGCCATAGTAGGTACGCTCACAACCCTCAACCCCCCATAAGATCGTATAGGAAATTGAAAGTGGGTTTCTATGTATTGGAAAACAGGTTCTGCTGCTTCTGCGAAAGCAATTACATAGAACGCAACACTAATCGCTTGAGATAAATAAAGGGTTATTCCAATGGCGCCTCCAATATTAAGCCCAAAGGAACGTGAAATAATGTAATATGCGCCTCCTCCTTCTACTTTCTGATTGGTCGCAATCTCTGCAATTGCTAACGAGGTGGGAATTGTAACGAGGTGTCCAATAAAAATAATAAGGAGCGTCTGCATCAGTCCAATATTCCCTACAGCCCATCCCATTTTCAGGAATAGGATTGCTCCCAGAATGGTGCATAGAGAAGTTAAGTATACAGGTACAGTACCAAATTGTAATTTACTACCTTGTAGAGAGTCTGCCATTAATGATTGGTATTAGGGTAAACGCTGAGTTTGAGGAGCTTTCAGATAAGAAACAACATATAATATAAAATGTTCCTAAAATGAAAAACTATATGCAATATATGAACGAAATATTGTATCACCAGAGTTGTGCAAATATTAGAAATAAAATTAAAAATGCCACCTCTTCTTGAGGTGGCAACACATCCATAGTAATTCATTTACCTATACCTTAAAACAAGAACTTTTGAAATCTAAAGTTCACCGTTAAACATTTTAGTTAAAGAATCTATATATATTCTCTATTTCTCTATATCGTGTATATATTCTATCAATATTAGGCATGGCTCTCACCATCCACGTACTCCGACTTCGCTGGCGGACGTACTTCATAGATTTCTGTATCAGAAATCTCTAATAAGATCATTTCGCATTTTCCAACGGCATCTTTTAAGAGTTCTGGATAAGTCTCCAATGACAAATCAGTACCACAAGATGTTAGCCATTCAAGTAAATATTCTGGTTGAGTATCATAGAGAAAATGAAACTGTACACGCTCTCTAGCATATATGTCTGAGATTCGAAGGCTAATCATATTCACAGGAATATGAAGCTTTACTTCTAGGACAGCAACACCATTACATAAGGTTCTCGAACCTTCAGGGTTCATGTCCGTATCCTGATCCATTCTCTTTTCTGTATTTTGGTAGTCTTCCCAACCGTGGAACTCTAATAGTAGATTGAAAATATTCAAATCACGCAACTGGATTTCAGAAAGTTCTGTTTTTCTCATTTTTATATAAACTTATTTCGTTCAACTCTGATTCGAAGGTAGGGCAACCCCCATGCTTTTTAAAATGAATTTGAAACCCTTTTTTACATAGTTGAGAGCATGGAAACACTTAGCTAGTTCAATTTATTTGGTAAATGTCAACTCCCTTACCTTCTACATTTTTCCGAAAATATCTCAATTTCGGGCATTTGTTTACTTGATTCCCATAAGTCCAAAGTTTATACCGAACTTCAGGCGCCTGAATATTATGAATGTATGATTTGATTCAAATTGTCATGAAAAGCTAGGCAACGCATTCCAGCGACTTTCGTATAAAATGAGTTTATTGATTGTTTCGGCTCTCACAAACATTGATAATCAGCTTTTTGCTTAATCATATACCTATTTTAGCTACTGTTATTATATTTCTTAAGTATGTAATGTAGCACCAATAGATTTCACTAGAAGCATCATAAATAAGTGATAGGTCTCCATTTTAGCCGATTTCATGGTTCATTTTTATGAACTTGTACTCGTATATTTCAACATACAATGCTGCGTTTACTCCTAAATCTTGTTACATCAGTATAAGAGAAGTAAGTATTCGCAAAAGGATAGAAATCTAACAGTCTGTGTATCAGTCATCCCAAGAAAAAACTATTTTTTAGGCAGAAATATCCGTGTTAAAGAGCGTAAATAGCGGCTTTTTCACATTCATTTTTGGTAAATTAGCCTATCAGTTTTTCGAATAGATTTACTAAAAAGTGAAACACTCATGTATAAAATAGGGGTTGGAAAGGCCGATATTACTTCTTTTGTGGAAAATATAGGTATGCTTGGATATGGGAAACCTGATCATATTGTACAAGGAATTGAAACCCCTATCTATGCACGTGCATTTGTCATATCTTCATCTGATACAAAAGTGGCTTTTGTGAATGCAGAACTATGTTTTATCACCCAATCTATTAAAAATGGGGTAATTCAATACCTGAAGGAACATCATCCAACATTAGGGTATTCAGATGAAAACATTATGCTCACAGCCCAGCATACCCACAGCACTCCAGGGGGGTATTCGCACTTTGGATTTTACAATATTACAATCCCAGGTTTTATACCTGAAATTTATGATACCATTGTCAATGGGATTGCTGAGGCGATTCTACAAGCCGAAGCCAGCTTGACTCCTGGTAGCATCAGTGTCAGAAAAGGTAAATTTCCTGCTCATATTCCCGTAGCATTTAATCGTTCTATAGAGGCCTATAATGCAAATCCAGAAACAGAGAATGTTTCCACGGAAGAAGCCCACTTAGCAGTCAATAGAGAAATGACATTACTGCTTTTTGAGAATAGTGAAGGGATACCTTTAGGAGTAATTAACTGGTTTGGCGTTCATACAACAAGTGTATCTAATGATTGCTATCACATTTGTTCAGATAACAAAGGGTATGCATCCCAATATCTAGAGCAAGCATATAAAGATATTAATCCTCATTTTATATCGGCTTTCGCCCAAGGAGCATGTGGAGATGTAACCCCTAACTATAAATGGGACGAAGAAAAGAAATGGACCCGAGGCAAGTTCAAAGATGACTATAAGAGTGCCCAATACAATGGTTATTTGCAGTATCACCAAGCAGACCAACTCATTAGAAAAACACCAGAAGCAGTAGAGCTTCCTATTAGGCTAGACTATGTGCATCAATACGTCGATATGACCCAAGTCATTGCCGACAAGCAATTTGTTCCATTTGCACAGGAAATTCCTCAAACCAGCCCGCCTGCTTTAGGAGTAGCCTTCTTAGCAGGAACCTTAGAAGGTCCAGGGTTATCACCGCTTTTACATAAACCAGCAATTCTTATGTCCAAAGTATGTCGTTGGTATGAACAGAATATTCGAACGCGCTTTGTGGATAAAAAAACACAAACAGACATCCAAAGCAAGTATAAAGTCCATAACCCTAAAAATATCATTATAGAGTCTCACCTCAAACACATATTAGCGACACCTAATATCAAGGGATTAATCATTCCCTCTTTCGCAGACCTCATGATTCGGAATATAAAATACTTCTATAAAGAAAGTGCATTAAATACACATCATTGGATTCAAGAGAAACTTCCTATGCAAATATTCCTCATAGGTTCTATTGCAATCATTGGAATTCCAGCAGAAATTACAACAGTGGCAGCCGAAAGACTCCAAGAAACCTTGTTAAGCACCCTTAAAAATCAAGGTATAACAACCATCATTCTTTCGCCATATGCCAATGCCTACTCTGGTTATATCACAACCTATGAAGAGTACATGCTACAATTGTATGAAGGTGGGCATACAATTTTTGGGAAGTGGACATTAGCAGCATATCAGACTGTTTTTCGAGATCTAGCCTCCGAACTCCAGAAAGCCCCATCAGAGAGAAGCTCTCAATCTTCTATATTTCCTGCTATTTTCACAAAAGAGGATTTAGCACTATGGAAAAGACCAGAATTTGCATAAACATTTACAAACAGACTTGATTCTCATCCTCGAAAACCATATCTCGTAACATTATTATCTATTACAAAAATTAAGATGACAAGGAGCTACGCTTATTATAAAGAAATCTTTGCAGAGGTTCCTATGCCATTTGCTTTCATTGACATGGATTTGTTCAATGAGAACATACGGCAAATCCTCCAACGAACAGGCGACAAGAAAATTAGAGTCGCCTCACAAGCGATACGATGCACACACATACTCAAATATATACTTAACAGTAATCCTTTGTTTGAAGGAGTTATGTGCTATACAGCACAAGAAGCTGTTTACTTGAGTCAACAAGGTTTCAATAACCTTCTTATAGGATACCCAACTTTGCAGAAACAGGATTTAGAAGCTATTTGTGAAGAGTTAAAGAAAGGAAAAGAAATTATTCTCACAATAGATTCTCCTGGCCATTTACATCGATTAAACAAAATTGCAGCCTCATTTGAATTGAAAGTACCTGTATGTGTAGAAATTGATATGTCTACAGACTTCTCTCGTACTCATTTTGGGGCATGGCGTTCTACTATTCGTACAGTAGAAGATATGTTGAGTCTACTGGCAGAAGCACGTCCTCTCACCCATATTCAGATTGTAGCGTTAATGGGGTATGAGGCACAATTGGCAGAAATTGCAGATACCTATCAAGGGCAAATGCTTAAGGCTCGATCCATACGGAATATGAAAAAGCGTTCGATTCCTATGATTCATCAACGGCGGCAAGCTATTGCAAGTTACCTTGAAGAAACCAATATCGATCTGAAGTTTGTCAATGGAGGCGGAACGGGTAGTCTCGAAAGCACCATTAAAGATCATTCCGTCACAGAATTAACCATTGGTTCTGCATTCTTCTCTCCTGCCCTCTTCGACAATTTCGATCATTTCAAGCACCTACCTGCAACCGCTTTTGCTGTTCAGATTGTGAGAAGGCCCAAAAAGGGGGTGTATGCATGCTTAGGAGGGGGCTATATCGCTTCAGGTCCAACAAGTATGGACAAGTCACCTGTCATATACCTGCCTAAAGGAGCCATTCTAACCCCCGAAGAAGGAGCAGGAGAGATCCAAACTCCTATCATATATCATGGGGAAGAACGGTTAGCATTGGGAGATCCTGTTTTTATGCGTCACAGCAAATCGGGAGAGCTATGTGAGCATTTCAATGAGCTTTATCTTGTATCAGAAGGGAAAGTTGTTGATAAAGTTCAAACTTACCGAGGGGAAGGGAAGTGCTTCCTCTAGTTCATTCAGGACACTTGTCGGATTGCTAAATGTGATTTTCGTCTATTGAATAAAAAAGAACAGGGCAGCTATAATAGCTGCCCTGTCTTTTTATGTATATGCCATCAGAGACATTACCAATCCATGTGGATAATTTCCCCACTTGTAGAGTGAGTTCCATTCACCACCTTATAGTAATATACACCTTCTGGCAACGCTGACAAGTCAAGAGACTTCACTGGAGTACGCTCCACAGACCAAGTCTCACGGATGACTGCCTGTCCTGTCGCATTGTACAATACGAAAGAAGACATACCATTATCCAATCCTTCTGTGCGGATATATACAACATCCTTAGCTGGATTCGGATAAACAGCAAAGTTCACTGATTCGTCTACAATGAGTTGCTCTTCTTCTTGAGATCCAAGGCCTGATACATCTTTACCAGGAGCATCTTTTGGCGTGATTCCAAATGGTGTAGCTCTTTCGTATACATCCAATTGGTACCCATCAGAGCTAGCAACACCTGTTTCTCCAGTAACTCGTATGTAGATTACATCACCAGGAGCGAGAGAGCTCAATGTAATGACCTCATCACTTGTACCTGCTGTAGCTGATGTGGCTGTGTTACTTTGTCCATTGTAAAGTACTTGTAGGTCACAGTTAATGCTCAAGTCAGAAAGCTTAATTATAACCTCAGAGTTTACATCATCTACAATGTGATAGAACCAGTCAATATCGTTTGCTGGGCAAATACGAGCGTTCTTTCTAACTCCAATCTCTGGAAGTTGCTTCGCTTGTGCAAGGACATCATTCACTTCAAAGACATCACGTCCACAAGCCGATTCATCTACTGTCAATGCGAATGGAGTACTACCAGGAGTAGCAAGACTAGAAACAATGATATAATATTGAGTTCCAGCCTCTAGGGTAAGGTCATCAATTGTCACACCTGTAGAGCCGAATCCACTAGCGATACAGCTCGTTCCTCCTGCATCTGGGCAACCATCCAATACGAAGATAGAAGCTTCAGAAGTAGGATCTACACCTGTAATCGAAAGATCAATACTTTCCGTAGTAGATGGCGTATATGTAAGAACGTAATCTTCACCATCCATATGGATATCTCCACATGCGTCACCATTATTATAGTTGTTTCCTGCACATTCAGTAGTGATTGTTCCTGTCGCATATGGAAGAGAAGCAATCACATCTGCAGTTGCACAATTACTTTCGGATCCGCCTGTAACTGTAACCACAACCATATCAACCGCGGCACATCCACCGTTTTGGTCTGTAACAGTTACGCTATAGGTTGTCGAAATAGATGGGCTCACGCTAATTGCAGCAGTTGTTCCTACGATAGAAGAACCATCACTCCATTCGAATGTATAGTTTCCTGATCCGTCGGTTACTGTTACGAGTAAATCACTAGTACCGCTAGCGCAAGATACTTGGTCTGGTCCAGCATCAACACTCATTGGACCTTCCACAACAACATTAAAGCTACATGTTCCTGTATTACCAGAGTTATCAGTAGCTGTCCATGTTACAGTCGTTGTACCTACAGGATATATATCTGAGGCATTCGCTGTGTTGTTATAGTCGTTAGAGAGCATCACATTCGCAGAACAGTTATCACCTGCACCAGGAACAAGCATCAATATATTCGCATCACACTGCCCAACAGGTGCATTTTCAGTAATATCAACAGGACAAGTAACACTTGGAGGATCTATATCTAACAAGTTCACTGTATGACTACACGTAGAGGTATTTCCACTAATATCCATAACTGTCCATGTTACGACTGTTGATCCTTCAGGATACGTACCAGAGGCGTCTGTCGTACCATTGAAGTCATTCACTACGGATTGTACACCACAGTTATCTGAAACTGAAGAACTCAGTGGAGAGATTGCTACAGTCGCATCACAAGCAGTTGCCAGTGTCAAATTCACATCAGAAGGACAAGAAGGAATAGTAGGCCCTTCGCTATCTGTTACAACTACATCAAATGCACAAGTCACCTGATTTGTTGCTTGGTCTTCGGCTGTATATACAACGGTTGTTGTACCTACAGGGAAGTTATCTCCTGAGTTATGTGTGCTAGTGAAAGACAAGCTTGTAGCACAGTTATCAGAAGCAGTAGGAGGACTCCATGTAACAGCAGCACCACATTGGCCAGCATCTGTTCCTGATGAGATATTCGCAGGACAAGCAGAAATTGATGGACTGATGTTATCTTCAACTGTTATGTTGAACACACAATCTGCAGTATTACCACTTGCATCAGAAGCTGTCAAAGTAACAGCTGTCGTTCCGATTGGATATGTATCGCTTGCATCTGTAGTATTGTTGAAGTCATTCATGACAGAAGCAATGCTACAGTTATCTGTTGCTGCAGGAGCAGGAACAAGCACAGAAACATCACAAGCAGCAGGCCCAACAGTTCGGGTCAAGTCTGCAGGACATGTGATTGCTGGAAGCTCGTCATCATTAACTGTAACAAGCATGCTACAGCTAGCAGAAGCACCCGCTTGATCCGTTACAGACCATACAACGGTTGTTGCACCTACAGGATACGTTCCATTTGCATCAGAAGTATTATTGAAGTCATTAAGCACTACTGCACCTGAACAGTTTTCAGTAACTGTAGGAGCCGAAACAGTAACGTTTGCAGAGCATTGGCCTGCATCAACTGCTTGGTTCACATCAGCAGGACAAGTAATAGCAGGGCCTTCGTTATCTGTTACAGTCACATTGAATCCACAAGTTGATGTATTCGCAGAAGGATCAACCAATGTATAAGTAACTGCAGTAGTACCAATTGGAAAGCTACTACCAGAAGTATGTGTACTAGTGATATTTACTGTTACACATTCGTCATCTGGCTCTGGATCCATCCATGAAACAACTGCACCACACTGACCTGCATCATTGTTCACATTGATATCTGTAGGACAATTCACAAGTACTGGAGGAGTCGCATCTTCGATAGTAATATCTATGCTACAAGAAGCTACATTACCATCACCATCCAATGCTGTCCATGTTACTGTTGTTGTTCCTAGAGGATACACATCAGAAGCATCCAATGTACCTGTAACGTTGTTGCTTACGAAAGCAACCGCACAATTATCCGATACAGTAGGCATAGGAACTGTCACTTCAGCATCACATGTACCGAAGTCATTTCCTTGTGTAATATCAGAAGGACAAGTCACAGTAGGAGGCGTGATATCAGAAACAAGAACAAACATAGAACATGTTGCGGAGTTTCCTTGAGCATCTGAAGCTGTCCATGTAACCACAGTTGGTCCTTCTGGATATAGACCACTTGCATCAGAAGTCGCTGTATAGTCATTTGTAACACTCGCGATACCACATCCATCAGAAGTATTTGGAGCTGGAACCGTAATGTTCGCATCACAAGAACCTGCATCTGTTGGACGGACGATGTCACCAGGACAAGTAATTGCTGGAGCATTACCATCTGTAACTGTCACGTTCATTGCACAGTTAGTTACTCCACCACCTTGGTCAATCACTGTCCATGTAACGACAGTTGTACCAACAGAGTAAAGACCTGTTGCATCAGATGAGTTATTAAAGTCATTTGTAAGACCGATGATACCACAGCTATCTCCAATAGAGAATGGTGCTACAGTCACCAAGGCATTACAAGAACCTGGGTCAGCAGATTGTGTAACATCTGGAGGACAGCTTAGTTGCTGACTTGGATCTCCCGTTACACTAATATTCATATCACAAGAAGCTGTATTACCATTTACATCCGTTACTGTCCAGAGTACGTTAGTAACTCCTACGAGGTATGTACCACTCGCATCAGATGTTCCTGTGTAATCATTCACAATATTTGCGATACCACAAGCATCACTTCGGATTGGGATAGGCACAGCTACAGGCGCGTCACAAGCACCAATTGGTGCAGACTGCGTAAGATCAGAAGGACAGATAATACTTGGAGCTTCTTGGTCTACAACAGTCGCTGTCATATCACAAGTCGCAGTATTACCACTTTGGTCAGTTACTGTCCAAACGATGGTTGTTACACCCACAGAATAAGAACCACTCGCATCAGAAGTACCATTTCGGCTATTGATTACAGAAGCAATCGAACAGTTATCACCCGTTGATGGGGTTGCGATTGGCAATGCAAGATTCTTACATACTCCTGTTCCAGTCGTAGAAGAAACAGATGCTGGACAAACAATTGTCGGAGCCTCATTGTCTACTACATTTACATTCGTTGAACAAGAAGCTGTATTACCCGTTGCATCAGAGATTGTCCATGTAACAACTGTATTTCCAACAGGATACAAGTCGCTTGCATCAGAAGAGTTGTTGAAGTCGTTAGTTGCCATAGTAGTAGCACAATCGTCTGTAGCAGTTGGGCCAGGAACGGTAACTTGTGCATCACATCCACCTGCATCTGTATTTTCCAAGACAATACCTGGACAAGTAGCAACTGGAGGATTGTTATCAGAAATTGTTACAGTGAACGAACAACTTGCTGAGTTTCCATTATCATCGCTAGCAGTGAAGGTCACCATTGTAAGGCCGCCTGTATAAACACCACTTGCATTTGATGTATTATTGAAATCGTTTGTGAGGTTTGAAATACCACAGTTTCCTGCGCTGGTTGGATCTGGAACAACTACACTTGCTTGACATGCGCCTGGATCACTTGCTTGTGTGATATCAGAAGGACAAACAACTGTTGGTGGCTCTGTATCCGTAACAGTTACTGTGATTTCACAAGTAGCAGTATTTCCACTTGCATCATTGGCCGTCCATACAACTGTAGTAGCACCTACTGGATAAGCATCATTACCATCAGTAGTACTGTTGAAGTCATTCGTGAATGAAGCAATGCTACAGTTATCTGCGCCTGAAGGTGTACCCATTGTAGATACAGTAGCTACACAACTACCTGGATCTGTCAATTGAGAGATATCACTTGGGCAAGAAACAGATGGCAATTCGATATCGTAGACTTCTACCGTCATATCACAAGTAGTTGTATTACCTGCCATATCTGTTACAGTCCATCGGACATTGTGCGAACCTACTGCATATATGTCACTTGCATCGTCTGTACCATTTCGATCGTTCACTATAGAAGCAACCATATGGTTATCTCCCGTAACAGGTGGATCAACGAATACAGGAGCGTCACAAGCTGCGAATGTTGCATTTCTGGTAGCCATTGGCGGACAAGTAATCGTTGGATCTTCTGTATCCTCTACAGTTACACGTAGGAGACAAGAAGCCATATTACCTGAATTATCAAGACAAGACCAAGTAACGTCTGTAGTACCAAGCATGTATGTACCGCTTGCATCCGTTGTATTGTTCCAGTCATTTGTGTAAGAAGCCACGCCACAGTTATCACTCGTTGTAGGTTGTCCAACTGTCACTGCTGCTGTTGCTACACCTGCATCTGTAGATACAGTCATGTCTGCAGGGCAAGCAATTGTTGGATCAGTATCATCCATAACTGTGATTATCACTGAACATGCAGCCGTATTTCCATTTGCATCTGCAACTGTCCATACAACCGTTGTACTTCCTTCAGGATATGTATCAGACGCATCAGATGTACCATTGAAGTCATTAGTTGCTACCGTTGCACCACAATCGGCTGTTACAGTAGGAGCAGTAACTGTTACCGCTGCATCACAACTACCAGAAGCAGTAGGAGCAGTAATATCAGCTGGGCAAGACATCACTGGAGCTTGATCATCCACAATTGTAATATCAAACGTACATGTATTCATGTTACCTGCCATATCCATAACAGTCCATGTTACAGTCGTCGTTCCTTGTGGATAGATATCACCTGAATCAGAAGTACTGTTAAAGTCATTCGTTACAGAACCTACCATACAATTATCTCCTACCGTTGGAGGTAGAGACGCTACAGTTGCATCACAAGAACCAGGATCAACTCCTTGGGTGATGTCTGTAGGACAAACGATAGTTGGCATTTCATCATCTTCTATTGTAACTGTCATTGCACAATCAGCAGTATTACCTGCATTGTCTGTCACAGTCCAATTAATCGTAGTGGCTCCTAATGGATATGTTCCACTTGCATCAGAAGTACCATTAATATCATTTACGACAGATGCTACACCACAGTTATCGGCTGTAGTAGGCGCACCCACTGTAACCATTGCATCACATATACCTGCATCAGTAGATTCAGTCATGTCAGCAGGACATGTAATTGTTGGAGCTTCTCCATCTGTAACCATTACATCAACAGAGCAAGAAGCGCTATTCGCACTAATATCAGAAACTGTCCATGTTACTGTAGTTGTACCCAATGGATATGTATCATCGGCATCAGAAGTACCATTGAAATCATTTACGATTACAACTGCTCCTGGGCAATTTAATACAACTGTTGGTTGAGGAACAGCAACTGCTGCGTCACAAGAACCTGCATCAGTTGTAGCAGTAATCATTGCAGGACATGTAATTGCAGGCGCTTCATCATCCGTGATTGTCACAGTAAATGAACAAGTATTTGTATTTCCAAAGATATCAGAAACTGTCCATGTCACAGTTGTCATACCTTCTGGATACGTACCACTTGCATTACCTGTACCTGTAAAGTCATTGGTTGGAGCACTAGAAGCACAGTTATCAACGGTCACTGGAACAGGAACAACAACTGCGGCATCACATGCACCAGAGTCTGCAGATTGTGTAATATCAGAAGGACAGAAGATAAGAGGATCTTCATCATCTTCTACGATTACAAAATGCTGACAAGTAGAGACGTTACCACTAGCATCCTCAGCAGACCATAATACGAGAGAAGAACCTCCTGTATATGTTCCACTAGCATCAGATGTACCGTTAATACTATTCGTAATAGAAACGATTGGGCAATCATCTGTTACAGTTGGAGCAGGAACCGTTACCGTAGCACCACAGATTCCAGGATCTGTATTTACTGTAATATCTGTTGTACATGTAATCACTGGAGCAACCATATCTGTCACAGTTATATCCATGCTACATGTAGAAGTGTTACTATTTACATCTGTTACCGTCCATACAACTGTCGTAGTACCTACCGCATATGTATCACTTGCATCAGAAGTACTGTTGAAGTCGTTCATGACCATTTGAACCCCACAGTTGTCTGCTGTAGTTGGAGCAGGAACCATTACTGCTGCATCACAAGCACCTGCATCAGCAGCTTGCGAAATGTCTGCAGGACAAACGATATCAGGAACTTGATCTTCTGTAACGGTTACATCAAATGAACAAGTAGTAGAATTACCATTTACATCATCAACTGTGTATGTCACGGTTGTTGTACCTACTGGATAGATGCCACTTGCATTAGATGTGTTAGTGAAGTCATTTGTGAGAGATGCAACATCACAGTTGTCTGTAGGCGTGATAACAGGAACAACGATAGTTGCATTACAAGTAGAAAGACCTGCAGGTTGAGAGATATTACCAGGACATGTGATCATTGGATTTTCATCGTCTGTCACTGTAACCGTGATTGCACAAGAATTGGTATTACCTACTGCATCCTCTGCTGTCCACGTTACGGTAGTTACTCCCACATTGTAGGAACCACTTGCATCCATCATTCCATTGTAATCATTCACGACAGAGTTCAACCCGCAGCTTGCGCTAGCAGCAGGAACCGCAATCGTGATATTTTCGCTACACATACCTGCTGCCGCAGAAACAGATGTATCATTTGGACAAGTCAATGCTGGAGGCGTATTGTTTGTGATTGTGATGTCCATGCTACAAGTAGAAACATTTCCATTCACATCATCTACCGTCCAAACCACTGTTGTTGTACCAAGTGGGTATACATCAGAAGCATCAGAAGTATTGTTAAAGTCGTTATCAAGTGAATTCACTCCGCAATTGTCACTATTTGTAGGAGCAGGAACAGTCACTGTACCGTTACAACTTCCAACATCTGCAGATTGCGTAATATCTGTAGGACAAGTCAATGCTGGAGCTTCATTATCGACAATCACGATATCTACGTTACATCCTGCTGCAGCACCTGCACCATCTGTAACGAGGAATACCACTGTTGTAACTCCTACTGGATAGGTGCCACTTGCATCTGAAGTACCATTAATATTATTCGAAATTGGGTTCAATGAGCAATTATCCGAAGCGGTAGGTACAGGAACCATCACTGCTGCATCACAATTACCTGGATCTGAATCCTGAGTAATCGTTGCAGGACATGTAATAACTGGAGCTTCCGCATCTACTACTGTAAGGTCGAATGAACAGTTGTCAGAGTTACCTGCATTATCTGTAATGGTATAGGTAACAGTTGTTGTACCCAATGGATATGTATCTGACGCATCCGACGTACTATTGTAATCGTTTACGACTGAAGCAACACCACAGTTATCAGCAGTTGCTGGAGCAGCAATTGTGAATGCAGCGTCACATACACCAGGATCAGTGTTTTGTGTCGCGTCTGAAGGACATGTAATTGTTGGGATTTCTCCATCATTTACTGTCACATCCATTGCACAAGTACCAACATTACCAGCTATATCTGTTCCTGTCCATGTAACGGTAGTTGTACCCAATGGGTATGTACCATTTGCATCGGTACCGCCTGTAAAGTCATTCAAGAGAACCTGCATTGAACAGTTCTCATTAACAGTAGGACTAGCCACTGTCAATGCTGCATCACATGTACCTGCGTCTGTATTGGTCAATACATCTGCTGGACAAGTAAGTACTGGTGTCACAGAATCAAGTACAGAAACAGTAAATGCACAAGCGGAAGTATTTCCAGCTGCATCTGTGGCTGTCAATGTAATGAACGAGCTACCCAAAGGAAGGATTGTTCCAGGAGCAGGATCTTGTGTAATTACAGGAGAAGAGCAGTTGTCACTGAATGTGAGTCCTGTACTTGTAGAGATACGCCCTGTAAATTGTGTATCATCACAACCCGCATCAAAGATTGGGTCAATTACGAAGTCAATCAAGTCACCTACTTGTACACTTCGAGTGAACGAATAAGTAGTAAGTGTACCAGAGATATTCAATGCAGTAAAGATTTCTACTCCATTATGGAAGATACGTACGTGTGCACCATCACCACAGTTCAGGTCACGGTCAAAGTATTCTCCACTAATGATTACCGTACCAGCAGTTTGAGAAGTTACTCGTCTTACTGCCCATGCAAGGTCATCCACCCCTGGGTGTCCACCATTTGCATCCAAGAAAGGAGTTGCAAAAGACTGAGGTCCTTCCCATCGGCTTGTACCACTGTTGTAGTTCAAGAGAGAAGCATTCGCAAAGTCAAATGCGAAATAGTATCCATAAAGGATATTGTTTTGTCCCTGTGTTGTACCATAGTCAAGTGGCGTACTAAGCAATAGGTTTGTTCCTCCTAGGTAATCAGGAGTCAAAGCTGTACAAGCACCACCCGCATATAGGGTAGAGTTCGAAGGACACGTAATAGATGGAGGCGTATCGTCTTCCAATGTAATTGTGAACGAACAAGATGCAGAGTTACCAGAACCATCAGTTACTGTATACTCTTCTACTGTTGTTGCACCAGTGAGTGTAGCACCTGTTCCCAATCCACTTGTCAATGCAGTTGTAGCACCCATACAGTTATCAGCACCTACAGGAGCCGTGTATGCAAGTACTGCTTCACAATCTGCATCTGCTGTCACTGTCATATCAACAGGACAAGTGATGGTTGGAAGTTCATTATCCTCAATCGTAATAGTGAATGTACAACTTGCCACATTACCTGCTGCATCTGTAGTTGTATATTCCTCTGTATTCATTCCAAGAGCGAATGATCCACCAGAACCTAGTCCATCTGTCAATGCAGTTGTTACACCCGAACAGTTATCTGTACCTGTTGGAGCGGTGTATGTCACTACTGCAGTACAAACACCTGCATCTGTATTTTGCGTAATATCTGTTGGACAAGTAATCGCTGGATCTTCTGTGTCTCTGACAATCACGATCATTGTACAAGTTGCTGTATTGGTAGCAGCATCTGTAACGGTAAATTCAACTGTAGTTGAACCGAGTGGATATGTATCAGAAGCATCAGAAGTGCTATTGAAGTCATTTACAACGGTCGAACCTGGGCAGTTATCAGAAATGGTAGCTGCCGCGATAGTTACAGCTGCATCACAAGAACCTGCATCTGTATTTACTGTTGTACTAGCAGGACAGAAGATGATTGGGTTTTCAACATCCAATACCGTTACATCGAAATCACAAGTTGCTGTATTTCCTGCTGCATCCGTTACGGTATACAGTTCAGTAGAAGTTCCTACAGGGAATGTCAAACCAGAACCAAGACCAGATGTACGAACTGTCGTTTGGCCAGGACAATTGTCTGTACCAGAAGGCTCACCATATACGATTACTGCACCACAAATACCGAGGTTAGAGTTTCGGGTAATGTCTGCAGGACACGTAATAGCAGGATTTTCGTCATCTGTAATAGTAATGGTAAAGCTACAACTAGCTGTGTTTCCAGAACCATCTGTCACTACATATGTTTCCGTAGTAGTTCCAACGTCGAATGTAGCACCACTACCGTCTCCCGTTGTCTGGGCAGTCGTAACACCTGTACAGTTATCTGTTCCTACAGGAGTTGTATAGGTAATCACTGCGCCACATACACCTGCGTCTACTCCTTGAGAGATATTGGTAGGACAAGTAATCGCAGGATTTTCGTTATCATTAATTGTTACAGTGAAGGTACATACGGCTGTATTACCAGAGCCATCTGTCACTGTGTATTCTTCAGTTGTTGAGCCAAGTGGGAATGTTCCACCAGAGCCTAGGCCGTCCGTAAGAGCAGTTGACATACCTGTACAGTTATCAGTTCCTACAGGAGCAGTGTAGTTTACAACTGCATCACAAGAACCCGCATCTGTATTTTGCATGATGTCTGTAGGACACGTAATAGCTGGATCTTCATCATCTGTAATCGTAACAGCAATCGCACAAGTAGCTGTATTTCCATTTGCGTCTGTAGCTGTCCATGTAACAGTTGTTGTACCTAGGCTATACGTACCACTACCATTTGTAGTAGCGTTAAAGCTATTTGAGTAAGTAGAACCTGGACAGTTATCCAATACTACAGGTTGTCCCATAGAAACAGCCGCATCACAAGAGCTAGCATCTGTACTTTGGTTTACAGGAAGTGGACAAATGATTTGTGGATTTTCATTGTCTTCAACAGTGATATCGAAATCACAAGTCGCTGTATTTCCTGCTCCATCTGTAGTGGTAAAGGTATTCGTCGTTGTACCCAATGGGAAGATAGAACCAGAAGTCAATCCACCTGTTAGAGCAGTAGCCGAACCTGTACAGTTATCAGAACCCGTAGGAGAAGTATAGAGGTAAATTGCTCCACACAATCCAGCACTTGTACTCAATGTAGCATCAGGAGGACAGGTAACCGTTGGATTTTCATCATCGCTCACTGTCACATCGAATGTACATGTCTGTGTATTTCCTGCTGCATCCGTTACACGGTATGTGATTGTAGTTGTTCCAACGATAAATGCAGAACCACTTGCTGGTCCACCTGATTGAATCGTTGTTGGAGAAGGACAGTTATCTGTTCCTGCTGGAGCCGTCCATGTAATTACTGCATCACAAGAACCTGCATCTGTTCCTGATGTAATGTCTGTCGGACAAGTAATCGTTGGCGTTTCATCATCACTAACTGTAACGAGGAACGAACAAGTAGAAGAATTACCTGCTGCATCTGTAGAAGTGTAGGTAACCGTTGTAGAACCGACAGGGAATGCAGCACCAGAAGCGAGACCAGCCGTAAGTGCTGTTGTTGCACCTGGGCAATTGTCTGTTCCTACAGGAGTGGTGTAAGTCACAGCCGCGCTACAGTTTCCAGCATCTACGCCTTGGAATAGGTTACCAGGGCAAGAAATAGAAGGTGCTTCATTATCAATTACAATCACATCGAAGCTACACGTTGATGTTCCTCCCAAACCATCAGTAGCTTGATAGGTAACAGTAGTTGTTCCGAGAGAGAAAGTAGAGCCACTTGTAGGTCCAGATTGGAGAGAAATACTCACACCAGGACAAGTAGTACTTGGCGCAATATAGGTAACGAGGGCATCACATTGGCCAGAAGAGGTTCCGACTGTGATATCATTTGGACAAGAGATTGCAACCCCTGTACCACCACCTGATACGGTGATATCAGTAGAACAAGATCCGAAGTTTGCGTTGGCATCTACAGCCGTCCAAACAACGGTAGTTGTTCCGAGTGGGTAAGAACCACTTGCATCCAATCCTCCATTAAAGTCATTATCGGTAAATACAATACCACAAGCATCTGTAAAGGTTGGGGTAGGCACACTGATAGTTGCTTCACATCCACCTGGATCTGGAGCTTGTGTGATATCCGCAGGACAACTAGATGTTGGGGGCACATTGTCCTCAACCAAGATAAACTCAAGACATCCTGCTGTATTTCCAGAAGCATCCGTTACTGTCCATTGGAGAGGTGTAATGCTTGGCGGATATAGCCCAGAAGCGTTAGAAGTATTGTTAAAGCTGTTGGTGATAGTTGCACCAGGACAGTTATCAGCGAAAGCAGGAGTAGTCATAGTGATAGTCGCACCACAGTTTGTAGCATCTACAGGTCGGACAATCGGCACAGTGCTACAGGTAACCGTAGGAGCTTCATCATCCGTAACTGTAATTACAAAACTACAGTTGGCCAAGTTTCCATTTACATCAGAAACCGTCCAAACCCCATTGGTTGTTCCTACAGGGTAAGTACCACTCGCATTACTTGTACCTGTTAAGGTATTGGTCAAAGCATTGATACCACAAGCATCACTTGTAGTAGGCGTAGGAACCGTAACGGACGCGTCACATTGTCCTGGCGTAGCAGAAACTGTTACGTCCGAACATGAAATAACAGGATTCGTTACATCCTGAACCGTTACAGTTGCATTACAAGTTGCGGTATTTCCTTTTGTATCTGTTACGGTAAGGGTTACAGTATTGTTACCCACATTCGAACAGTTGAAGGAGGTTTGACTCGCAGCCAATGACGCAATTCCACAGTTATCGGTACTACCGCCATCAATATCCGCAGGCACAATAGAACCAGAACCCGAAGCATTAAGCTGGATGGTTGTATTCTGACAAACGGCAGAAGGCGGCACATTATCGACCGTAACTGTAACTGTATTAGAGAAGGCGGTTGTTCCACAAATATCTGTTACCCTTCTACGGTAACAGGTAGTATTCACCAATCCACCTGGTGGGTTATAAGAAGCTGAAGTTGCTCCAGAGATGTTAGAGAAACCACCTGAGCAGTTGGTTTGTAGCTGCCATTGGTATGTGTAACCAGGCAGACCGCCACTACCCCCACTGGAACTGGATAATACTGCGGGATCTCCATTGATACAAATGGTTTGGGTTCCTCCAATGGAACCTCCTGTAAGTGCTGGGTTACCCCCTGAGATATCTAGGGCATAGTTACCCGACACACTGGACCCAAATGCCTCAACGGTTGCATAATATGTACCTGCACATATGTTAACCACAATTCTAGAACCTCGGTTAGACTGGGTGAAGGTATCACAACCATTCGTATCATCATTTTGCCCTGTATTATTAGAGCAAAGGCTGGTTCCTAGATAGAGATAGGTATCATAATTGGTGTTTATTCCACAGGTTTCAAAGGTCCAAGAACCCGAAATCGGGATATTTACTTGGTACTCTGCATCTGTAGAAAGAGGGCGCAAGCTACAGTTATCATAGATTCCTGGCGGAGGCCCAGGGGTCGTATTACCCGAGAATGTCCCTGGAGCAGTAACTGCTAAAGCTCCATTTGTTTGGGCTTTTATCTGGGTATTTGTAAAGAAAAAGACTAGAGAGAAGAGAAGAGAGGAATAAAGTATACGTTTCTTCATTGCCAAACTATTATTCGTTGGGAGGGAAAAAAACACAAACTCACGATCAAACTATTGGTAAATTTTCATGTATTAACTCGTTTATATAGCAAGCATTCATTCGCATGGATAGAGAACTTGGTCATTCATTTGGCTACTAGGGGGTACGCACGAGTTGAACTTCCAAGTTTTAGGAGCAATTTATTTCACAGTAAACTGATCATCATCTTTTTTTACAAAACACAAATACTCATTGTAGTTGGTCCTTTTGAGCCTAACTACAATGATTTTCCTAAAAGTCCAGACAGATAGAGCCCTAAATGTAGTCCCTATCCTCTTTCTAATCTTACAAAAACAGCTGGGATATTGAGTATCATACGAGTTTTTACAAAAACTGTCTGCCTATGTAAGATATCATCTACTACATGTCCTATACAAATTTAAGAGGGAAAATGAAAAAGTGAAAGATTCCCCGTTTTTTTTTCGACAAATTATGAAAAAGGAATAATGCATAGAACCTCTGAAAACAATAATATAGCACAAATCAACTTATAATCAAATAGTTATATATATATAATCATTCTCTTTAAGAGATATTCTTTTTAGTGGGGTTCTTATATATTACCTCTTTTATCATGTAATATCTTACAGTGATGTGCAGTTAATTCATTGATAGTCTGTCAATAAGATTAGAATATCTTCATGTAAGATATACCTTATTAGTATGGGCTATTGCTCTAAAATAATAAGAGAATATAAACAAGGTATCTAGTCAATTACTTTCATAGTGTGTGTATTTTTAGTTCAGAATAGACAATATGCAAAAAAATTTCTTTATCCATGACTGGCCTCTTTGCATTTTATCGTCATGTTCGATATGATAAAATGTGTACAGGTACGGGCGTATTCTCTATAGTTATACGTGCTAGCTCGTTTGGCCTTCCTTTCTATATGACACATCCCTTTTATTGTATATACATGAACACCTCCAAAAGTTACCCCTAAACAGATTATCATTTATATCAAGTAATCTGATTGATACGGGATGTTCTAAGGAGTAAGGTTCCAAGGTAGGCATCCAACTACGACCCAAACCCAAAAGGCATTACATTAGGGTTCACGTTCTACATTTTACGATGCATTATGGGCTACATTATGCCTATACTTTGATTTGACCTACTTCTCAGTTTCTGAATACCCTATCTGAAGTGATTTGATAGGGTACTCCGCTTTTGAAGTAGTAGGTCTGAAGTGATTTGATAGGGTACTTCACTTTTGGAGTAGTAGGTCTGAAACGATTTGATAGGGTACTTCACTTTTGGAGTAGTAGGTCTGAAACGATTTGATAGGGTACTTCACTTTTGGAGTAGTAGGTCTGAAACGATTTGATAGGGTACTCCACTTTTGGAGTAGTAGGTCTGAAACGATTTGATAGGGTACTCCACTTTTGGAGTAGTAGGTCTGAAGCAATTTGACCTACTATCCCAGTTTCTGAATACCATGTCTGAAACGATTTGACCTACTATCCCAGTTTCTGAATACCATGTCTGAAACGATTTGACCTACTATCCCAGTTTCCG
>Ga0163111_10000554_pt1 | contig 22425 bp, 11 predicted proteins | sample CRUFie1St18metaG_FD_109645 | JGI IMG/M metagenome (GOLD analysis project Ga0163111, IMG submission 109645) | Marine microbial communities from the Costa Rica Dome - CRUD Field 142mm St18 metaG | ecosystem: Environmental > Aquatic > Marine > Oceanic > Photic zone | place: Costa Rica: the Eastern... | reverse complement strand
TCTGGGAAGGATCATTTTCAAAGAAACCTCTGAAGTATCCATATGCACCGCCACCAATATCTCTAATGTATTCAGCGCGTGAACCAACATTAGATGAATTGTCATCAGTAGTAACACTGAAGACTAATGTGCTTCCAGTAGTTCCAGTACGAAGTGTAATTGGTCTGCTGTAATCACCATCAGTGGTGCCATTGAAATCTGTACCACCAGGAGCGTTACCATCAAAGATTGGATCTGTAGTGCGAGGATAGACTTTAACTGAGGTGTTATTATCAAGGGTACAAGTAAACGCCAGAGACTCTTTCAGGAGTCTAATTTCATCACCTGCACTTAAACCATGAGCGGCACTTGTAGTGATTGTGATGATACCAGTGCTAGACACATAAGAAACTGCACTACCACCAGAAGCAATATTCAATGTGTTATTGTTGCTTACAATCTTGATTGCTGCAGTCTTAGTTGTAGATGCTTCAACATAAGTGTGAGTACCTGTGTATACTGAGAGTGGAATGTTAACTTTCGTTGGTTTTCCTCTCTTACCAATATTGGTATTAGCAGATATTGCAGGAAGTGCAGATGTTGGTTTGACGATTACAGAAGTTGTCTGGAAGATTGGTGACTTCAGAAGGTCAACCTTAACAACTCCAGTAGAACCAGTTGACATTCTGGTTGGATAAACCTGAGTTCTGTTTCTTACATCTCTACCAGTGCTGCTTTGAATGAAGTCTCTACACTTAATACCAACCAGAGGAGTAACTCTGTTTGGAATGATAGTGATATTAGAAAGTGAAGAAGAATTCAGAGGGGCATTGAGATACAGTCTGTCATTATTTGGATTAACATAAGTAATTTCGACGTTCTGATCAAGTGGATCAGTTGTGATAATCTTTGCACCAACATAGTAGGAAGATGTAAGACCAGAGGTGCTTCCACCTTCAATATATGGATCACTAGAAGATGTAGAATTGGTAAGGTTTACTTCAGTGTTTCCTGTGCCAACTGTGAATGTTCTCTTCAGACCAAAAACATCAACAGTGGTTGGAGTTCCGTAACTGAACAGTTTAACAGTACCACGGTCACCACCATCGATGTAGTATGAAGCACCATACTTAACAATGTGCTCAGAAGAAGAACCATAACCGAATGATGTAGCGGTTCTCAAGTTATTTGCATAACCGAAACGGTTTGGTCCACCACCACCATACACCAGATAGGTGATAGGAAGCGTTGCATTGCCCAGTGAGGAGACCTTCAACTGGTTTGATGCTCTCAGGTGGTGAACTCGTACCCAGCGTGCTTCTCCGTTGCTTACAGGGACATACGCGAGGAACAGAGCACCAACAGCACCATACCATGAGAACTCAACCTTGTACATGGTGACCTTAGTTAGGTCAATTTCCCAAATACTGGTATCAGTTAATTGCTCTTGAGTGTCCGCATCAACAACAACTGAACCTGCTCTCTTATCTGCAACAGCATCACTGTAGAGCAGATCATCAGTTTGAGCGTCTAAACGGTCACCACTAAATCTAGATCTTGGGACACGATACTCATATACACCAAGATACTGAATGTCAACATTCTGATTGACCCACTTATCATAGTAATTATTGACAGCATCAATCTGAGATTTAAGTGTAGCACTATTTGCAGCATTTAAAGTGGTGTCAATATATCCTTCTGAGTTACCTTCAGCATCAGTATACTTGTACGGGAACATACCCGTTGGTTTGACGGTAGTATACTTGGTATTACCAGTGCCAATCAAAGAACCAGAAGTTGGTTGAATAAATGGTACAGGAGTTACAAGAACATGAGATGAAATTCCAGTGAAGTTGGTGAGTCCAGTTAAAGAAGTACCATCAAGATTGTTCAGTCTAACTGTGCTAATACCAGTGGTGGTATTGACACCAACAGAGGATACTCTATAGATCCTCTCATCAGTAAATCCAGTTGTTACTCCAGCGTTTCCCCCTTTGGAGTATGAAACATACTGACCAGTTGAAAGTCCTACAACATGACCACCACTCTTATAGAATGTTGGAACAGTAGAAACACCAACATTAACAGTGAAAGACTTTGGTCCATCAACTCTTACGATGTTGTAACCGTGAGTTCTGTTTGGATAGATCTTTTCGGTATTGGTGAATGAACCAACATCACAAGTCATTGCGATACCAGTCAGAGTCACAAACTTACCATTTTTGTAACCGTGATCAACACCAGTTGTGATCGTCATCAAACCAGTATTAATATTGTATACTGCGTTTGTGATTGACTGAGCGAGTCCTACCAGACCAAGAGTATGTCCATTAGTAATAGATGTGATTCCTACTTCATGCTTTGGTTGAAGTAATGACTCGTCGTATACAGCAGCATGAGTCATCATCAAGTTATCTCTCAAGATAACCAGATCACCCAGTTTTGCATTTCTGAATCCCACTGGAACGGAAGTTGCACCAGCACCTACAGACTCAGATCCTCTTGGTTCTAATGGGTTGTACGGATTAGTCGTTCCATAATCAGAAGTCTGTTGTCCAGAACCTGTACCAAATACTACAGGATTATCAAAAGTAACAGACTGAGTTCTTCTAACTACAGCAAAGTTATCTTTTTCTCCATTATTTCTTGATTCCCAATAATATCCATCATAGTTGTCAAAGATACCATACTTACGAATCGCAGGGTTCTGAACTGTAGAACCATCAGAACCAATCAGAGTTGTCTTAACACCAAAGGTAGCGGAAGATACACGACCTGGTTGGTATCTGAAGAATCTCTTAGATGTCAGGATTGCAGACTTATCAGCAGGTGCTTCCAACAGTGCTCCAGACTCCTCAGGAACATGGGTAAGACCCCATCCCATCGTCTGAGCAACACCAACATAACTACCGTCATTACTTACAGATGCAAACTGTTCTGGTGTTGATGTCCATTCAGTTGGGTTAACATCATAGGTGTTGACATCAGCAAAAATACCAAGGGCCACCTCGGACCTTGGTATTCCCAGAAGTGACAGTGCAACTTCTGATTGAACTTTATTTTGTTCAGCAACAGGGATAGTTGACTGATCACTCGCAATAACAACTGGTATTGACTTCTCAGACTTTTGTTGACCAGGTGGAACAGGCGCAGTTCTACCTACAACGGTTACCGCTGAGTTAGCATTTACATTAGTATTGTCTGGCATTGGTTAGATAACTCCGACTCTTCCTTTTGCGATGTTGAATGTATTCCTTATAGATATATATCCACTCTGGTTACCATTGATTTGAGAGGTTGTTGTAATTCCAGTCAGTCTTAGGTTGACTGTGGTAATACCAACAACAATCTTCTCTGCAACTGTGAGTTCTCTAGAAGAGAGACTTGGTGATACAGAGTGATTAACGAGTTTAACAACATCACCAGTGGAGATTCCACTTGCTTGACTAAAGTCTGCAAGGGTAACTGTGTACTGAGTTGCACCAGCACCGATTGTATTCCAAACACCAGTACCAATACCGATGAATGTGGAGAATCCAGCAGGTTTCTGCAGGAACTCCTGTGCGATAATATTGTATCCAAGCGCACTGCTGAGACCAATTTGACTGGTCTTGGACAGTGGCATGGAGAGTTGAATGTAACCATTCGCTCTTCCAAATGTTCCACTGTTTGGAGTGGTGATGTCAAAGTCAACAAATCTGGTTCCAATAGTCTCATTGGTAGTTCCCTGACCAACGATAGTTCCGATACCAGCAGATATAATAGTGACCTTGCCAGTGCTAATGTCCTTAGCATCACCTTTGTGGATGTACTGAAGAACAGGGCCCTGGAAGTCTGCTGATCTGTCAATTGTGATGTTGACAGAGTTGAAGTCACTATCATAAATGTCTGGTGATGGAATATATTCATCAGCAGGTCCAAGAATAATATTATTACTGGTTGTGATCTTACCAGTTGCATAAACTTTCAGACCAGTTCCACAGTTACGGATGATATTGCCACCAGTAGAAACAACAGATGTTACAGAAACATCAACGGCACCAGGATAGTTCTCGAAGAGAGAATCATTAATTCTCAAAACATTAGACTCTTGTGCTTGAATTGGTTCAAATGGATATCTATCAGTGAGTGAACCATCAACGAAGGATGAGTTCTCAACGGAAACTCTATTAGAATCATAAATGTAAAGTCCATGTGCAGGACTGTTACGAATTTCCATGCTCTTGATAAGAGTGGATGAAACACCATCAAGTTTGACAAGATAGTTAGAGATCTCTCCTTTGAATCTAATATTGTTTGCAAAGTTACCATCAACAGTTACATCCTGAATCGTAACATCTCTTGCATTAGTAGTTCCAATGCCAACAAAGTTACCATCAAGTGTAAGATTATTACCACCACCGTCTGTTGTGTCATTAGCAAAGAACTGCTGCTTCAGAACAGTGTTCCTACCATTACCCCTTAAGGTGAAATTAGTTGGAATAGCGATAGTTTGAGCGAGATAAGTTCCACTTGGAAGATCAAGATAGTTACCACCAGATGCAACGGTATCATCAATCGCCTCTGACAATGCATATGTATTATCATGTGCAACTTTTACTGTTGCGTCAGTTCCGAATCCAGCAGTAGAGTTGAAATCATACTGAGTATTAACAGTAACTGAACCTGCTCCAATGGATACAATCTCGTCGAGGGCCCAACCTCTTCGTTGACCAGTGGTTGCAATGTTGGGGAAGTGAATTTGATCTGAGGTGTACTCATTCTTTGTTCCATTTGGTGACCAAGAAGTTTGATCATAAACACCATAGTCTTTCCAGAGAATACCAGAAGTTGCAACATCTAATTCTTTTGGTCCAAGAATTCCAACTAACTTGGCATCATTGATATTAGTTGTTCCTGCACCAACAGACTCTTGTCTATAAACCAGAAGACCATGATTGGTATCTGTTCTATTTAATGTTAATGTAATGTGATCCTGATCATTAAACTCAGTAATCGCAGTCATTCCAATACCAGAAGTTGGATTGATTTGAGTAGAAACTCCAACCTTACCATTTCTGAGATGGTACTGTGCGACCCAATAACGATATGTTGAAACTGTAGTAGATGTACCAACTTTAGTGAAAGAAGGAACAGAAGGAACACCAGGAACAGTTACACTATCGGATGTTGCAGTTACACCGAATAACTTAACCTTCTCACCTACAAAGAACTTAGCAGTTGAAATACCACTGACTACAAGTTTACTATTAGATGTGCTACCAGTTCCGACATAGACTGTTCCATCATTACTGATACCATAACTTCTCAGTTTGAATGTATCCAGTTCATGTGCGTCAACTAACTCATAACCAGTTCCTGACTCATTGACTTTCAGAACACGATTTCTCTTGAAGGTTACTTCCTCTGTTGCAGTATTTGGAAGATCGCTTAACTTGAAGTTCTCATAGATGTCAGCGCGGATTGTACCACTAACATCCAGTTCATGAGCAGGAGATGCAGTTTTGATACCTACCAGTTCAGTAGTTTGGTTGACAATCAGTGATGGATTTGCATCAGGACCAACTTGAAGCAGTGGGTTAACAATGTTGTTACCTTTCAGTTGTAGTTTGATTGCATTGATTCCATCTTCAACATCGGTTGAAGTGATCTTATTCGTGAAGTTAACAGGTCCTCTGAACTCAGAAGGCAGGTTTCTGTTAGGACCACCACCAACACGCAGAGTGTTTCTGATGTATACATCATCAAAGGTTGCGGTCAGATCAGATTCAATCTCTCCTAAGAATCTTTCAACTGGTTTGACTCTACCATCCCAGGTGAAGAACTCACCACGATCGTTCATGCCGGAGAAGAATGTAACACCACCCTTTTGCTCAAGGTAGATAGAAAGGAGTTCTTCCTGTGGGTCAAGAGTTCTTTGAATTCTCTGTGGAAGTGCAGTTGAATAGTTACCAGGACCATAACCAACATACTCAAAGGTATGACCTGATGCACGGATACTAGAAAATCTGCGAACCTCAGAAGGAACAACCTTGATTCTCTTGGCAATGGTACTAATAGAATGAGGTTTGGATCTAGTTCCCATTGCACCTCTAATCACTGCAAGATTAGTAGAACTAGTTACAGAGGAAATTCTTACAATCTCATCATCAATTTGTAAGAAATCTCCTTGAGTAAGTCCAACAGTGCTGTTTACAGATATAGTAGTTGCTGTATTTGTAACTGATGAATCCAATGGTTCTTTGTAACCAGAACTAATGCTGATTAAACTTCCTGCAATCTTTTCACTTTGCAGTGAAGTGTCCTCACCAAATGCACCAATACCATATCTGGATACTCTTACAGTTGCTTGAGCTCCTGTCATCGGAACACCAGGATTAGCAGTAATTGTGAAATCAGTCGAGTTTAAGATTTCTTGAACAATGAAATCATTATTGAATACAGTAGAAGAAGTTCCGACAACACCAGAAATTTTAATTTTGTTTCCAACATAAAGTCCGTGATGTGATGCAGTGGTAACTGTACAAATACCTGCTAAGGTAGTGCCCGCTACTCCAGTAAGTGAATTAACCGATAAATCTACTTCAACTGGATATGCAATACCACTAGATGTAGTGTAAATTCCAGGGTTAGTTGCAGAGGAGAAGGTTATTGATCTAGCATTTGGAATACTATTTACTGGGAATACTCCATTATATCCGCTCATGGAACGATTTGTAGTTGTTCCAATACCAACAGTTTGAATCGATCCAGACAATTCGTTGCTGACTGAAGCAACCTGAACAACACCATCTCCATTACCACCAGTAACAGACATTGTATTGCCAACACCATATGCACCGCCACCATCTACAACAGTAACTCCAGTAATAGTTCCCGCTGCACTGACTACAACATTTGCTGTTGCATCAGAACCAGTTCCTGTTCCACCAGTCAGAGTAACATTATAAAGTGTGGTGCTGATACCAGATCCATATCCAGATCCTTGAGTATTAATAGTAAGACCAGTAATTCTACTCAGGTTGTGGTTTCTTTCAGTGAAGATAGTTGCAGTTCCACCAGACCAGGTTGCTCCAGTAATACCAAAACCAACTTTATTGTCTCTAAGATACTCAATTGTAGCTTCTTTAGTGATGCTGTTCAGAGTATCATTTACATCTACCTGTCCAAGCATCTTATTAGATGCTGCAGAAATGGTATGGTCTGGATCATTTTTTGAATTATCTTTATCAACAACTGGATAGAGATAATAGAAGTTTTGCTTGTACTTCTGGTCAGAGAATTCTGCAACTGTTGGTGAAATATTACCAATCAGACATGTGAGATAGAAAATACCATCTTGAATACCATCAATGTACTCTTGTAAGGTTTCTACTTCTTGAATAATATAAGTTGTATTATACTCATTTCTTTCAAATGCAGGAAGATCAATACCTCTGGTTGAGATATTATCAGTGAAAGTTCCTCCATTATTTGCATTGGTATATTGGAACCCTTTAGTTCCAGTTACTGCAGTAACTGTATAGTAACCGTTGAATCCTTCATCATCAAGTCCAGTCGTATTCGTTGAACTCTTTACATTCTTGATACGAACTCTGTCGTTTACAAACAAACCATGAGGTCTTTCTGAGGTTACAGTTACTGTGCTACCAGAAGTGCTAATGCCAGCAATGATACGAGGATTACGATTGGAGTTGATGTCAGTAATTGCACTCTCTTCATTAACTGTCTTTGATTCCTGAAGAATAAAGTTCTTGGTTGGTGCTTTAGCATTAGCAAATTCTTTGGGAATTACATAGCGTAACTTATAGATTCTATCAGAAAGATCACGATTTTCTGGAACTCTTTGGACATAAGTTGAAGAGTTATTCGCTGCAATCGCTGTTGAGTATCCAACAATTGCACTATCAAAAACTCCGTTTGATGTACTATTAGTTAAGATGTACCAGTTGTTCTCAGTTGAGTCATACTGAATTGGGTGACCCAGATCTCCAGGGATCTTATCAGTGACTCTACTGCATACTTCAATAATTCCGCCACTAGCATTCTTGATGTCAACAGCAATACCTTCGTTTGCATTGTTGAATGAGTTTGCTAATTTAATTTCATTTGTTCCAAGTGATCCACCTACAATTGCATAATAGGTTCTGTCATAAACAATTCCATCAGGAAGAACACCATTATCGCTGTATACTTTTACCGATTCTCCAGTAAACAGTGTATGATTAGAAGTTAATGTAAGTGCATTAGTAGAGACATTAATGTTATTTGCATTAGCACTTCTACTTACTTTGAAAGATTTCTTTGCTGAAGGTCCATCACCAGATGGAACTTGCATCAGAACTGGTGCTGAGAAAGTTTGAGTGGTTCCACCAATATTTGCATCTAAGTAAAGAAGTTCACCTTCTTTCGATCCAACTCTGTAACCGTTGGTAATATTAGTTGGTGGGTTTCCTTCATCAGTCTCACCAAGAATATAAAGTCTTGATGTATTGCCAACACTCAGAGTAGTGGTTGGATCTAATGATCTCCAAACGATATTGGTAGATGACTCTTGAAGATCTTTTGGTGGAACAATATGAGTGATGTATCCAGTGTTATCTCTATCGAATGACTGCTTCTTGAATCCTTTTGAGATCAGAGATTTAGCACCAAAGTTAGAGTTGGAGTTTGTAATTGATTGATCGGCACCATCTTCAGCGATGAAGTGATTTGCAAAACCAATAGCAAACACAGACACTGCCTGGATGACAGCATCATTAGATGCCTTCACATGGAAACTTTCATATGATGTCTTGTAAACTGCATCCTGATTAATATAAAGTGGTTTTGCTACGCTAGTAGGAGCAGTCTCGTTGGTGTCATACTGTCCAGTCTGCTCATTATAAATCAGGAATGCATTGGTATCTTTTTGAAGACCGATACCAGTGAACTGCGCCACAACCATGGACTTGAATCCAGTTGCTTTGCTACCATCAGCGTGCATACCGCACATACCAAAGGTAGAACGCAGAGAGATGTTGAAGATATATGGTGAAGCACCAGTTACATTGTCTGCTTCGATAATAACTTTCTCGCCACCACCAATGGTAATAACATCATCAGTAGCATCATCAAGCATTGAGTATGTAAACTTGCGATCACTGGTAATACCAGCAACTCTGAAACTTCCATTGTAGGTATCAGATCCAACACCTGCAACTCGGAAGGAATCATCAACACTTAAGTTGTGGGAAACATCAGTCAAAACAGATGCGACCAGACCAGAAGAAGTCAGTTCACTAATACCGAAGTCGTTAGCAGAAAGGTCACCAACAATTTTGAATTCTGGACTATTGGGTTCAAAGTCAGTCGCAGTTGGGAAGTCAATGATCGCTCTATTGCCAGTATCATTACCATAAGCGTTCATCAACTTAAAGTAATACATCTCAAGATCAGTGAGATCAGTCAGATCTCTTGTTGTGATGCCATCTGCATACTCAAAGCAAGTCAGTTTGTGGTGAGAGAAACTTGGATTTGCTTTTTGTGCAAAGTTCTTATTGTAAAATACTGATCTGTCAGCATCAAAGAGACTAAACTGCCAGAAGTAACAACCACCAGTTACACGGAAGATAGCAGATCTATCGATATTAGAATCTGCAGGATCAGGAACATACAGTGGTCTAATCTTGGTCTTTCTAAGGTCAAGACCAACAAGTGAAGTTCCCTTTGGAACAATTACACCACCATCAACAGAATTGAATTTGTGAAGGACATTTGCTGCGTTGTCCAGGTCGAAGATTGTGTTGTTATTTAATTCTACTGCAGGTGTGGCAACTATATTTCCGTTAACATCAAAGTATTGCTGAGAACCACCGTTGTTCTTGATAGAATATCCAGGTCTATTATCAACTAAATGTTCACCAGGATATAATAAGATCGTCGTTCTATCGAATCTATCGTTATTCGCACCAATTTGGTAAGAGAATCTCGCTGCTTCGATCAACGCCCTTTGGATCGTCTTAAAGGGTCTCGTTAATGAATTACCTTTATTATCAAAACTATCAGTAGCGTCAAGATCTGATGGATTTACATAAAGGATATTACCATCAGTGTTAATCAGAAAATTTTCTAACCTAGAAAGAGGCATCGTATCAGCACACTAATTTTTCTTCTGGTTTATTTATCACCGTCAGAATGTGTGTCAATCAATCGGAAGCAATTCTGGATTTTCTAATTCTAATTCATGGAGGAGGGGGTGGCACTGTTCTTCGATCAAGTAACTTGACCACTTGTACATCATCTCCAGATCATACTTTGTGTTTCCGTTTGCCCACTCTATGATCTCAGTATCAAAGTATAAACTTTCTTCAACTTCATCGAAAGTATACGGAATACCATTTATAAAGTACATCAAAACGAGTTGCGTTTCTTTGAACCAGCAATACTTGATGTCTAAATGATACTTCATGCGCGTATCCTATTCTTTGAAAATATTTAGTGGAGGCGCTCTTTCTACTTAGAGATCTTTTGTACTCCTCCAGGAGTGGAGAATAGGAGACTCGAACTCCTGACATCCTGCTTGCAAAGCAGGCGCTCTACCAACTGAGCTAATTCCCCAAAGCCCCCAGTCGGATTTGAACCAACGACCTACGCTTTACAAAAGCGTTGCTCTACCGCTGAGCTATGAGGGCAATAGGAGTGGGGGGACTTGAACCCCCACGACCTTTACGGTCAACAGATTTTAAGTCTGGTGTGTCTACCGATTCCACCACACTCCCAAAAAATCACTTCCCTTCCCAAGTTGGTTGATGGAAACTACAATACTCGTTAAAAGTTATCTTCATCTCCTTGTTGGTCAGACCTGCGTTCCTTGCTGCTTTGGGTAAATTCCATTTCGCTGCGAACAACATTTCCATAGATTGTCGGGTTTCTGGTCTCATATTTGTGACAGTCTTGAATTTCCTTGTAAAGGTAATAGGAGTAGTGATTTATTCTGTTAGCATGATCTCTCCTCGAATCTCCATCAATTTGATTTCGCCAAGAGTAGCTAGACATTCCCAATAGGTCTCACCACTGATTTGATTCTCATCGCAGAAATACTCTGCCATGTCTTCTTGGAGATGCTTGAGCGCAACCAGATCTTCTGAATTGATTCTCATAGATCGTCTCTCAATTACCTGTTTATTATACCAGGGTCTTTCTGAGGTGTCAACCCCTTAGGGTTCAAACTCAGAAAGGTTGCTTCCGTCAATAGAATTTATCTGATTCTGAAGTTTGTTAATCTCAGTTTTTTCAAAAGCAGACCCCTGCAGCATACCATATGCCTCTAGTTCTTTTTTATCTCTCACTTGCCTGAGAGACTCAGATAAAGCATTGAGTCTTCGTGCCTCTGCAAGATTATTATTGATTGCAGTTGTCAAGGCAGTTTCATTAGTAACAATAGTAGCATCTCTGGTAGCACATTGTGCCGCTCCAGTATTAGATCCATCTGTTGCTCCAGTTGGAGAGACGCTTATAATGGTTGCAGTTGCATTAGTTCCAAGAGTGCTGCTGGACGAAACTAAAACCTGTCCCTCTACAGCATAAGATACAACATTTGACTCGTCAGTAACAACTGGCCAACTTGTATTGCCAGTATAATATTCAACATGTCCCGCTCCAATATTTGGTTCTGGATCTTTCCTCTGCTCCATCCACTGTGCAGGTCCTTTAGGGTGACCATTGTTAACAATTTCTGACTTGTGACCAAGACCTGCATTATTTTCTACGATCCCAACTGTAACTGGTTCTAATGGACTTTTTGTAAAATCAAAATTAGAATCAATATCTTCTTCAGTTCTGATAACAGAAAACAAACCATTGTATGATTCTATATTCGCATCCTCACTCAAAATAAGCGATGGGACTGTACTACCAATACCTACATGTAGTGTTCCATTTGTAGTCGCTGCAGTTGCAACATTACTTAGAATCAATGCAGGAGCAGTTACAGTAACATTTGAAGTAGCTCCCGATGGTTCATCATAAAATTGTACTGTAGTATCTGCTGTTCCGATTCCAGTTATGATTGTTCCTACAGGAAGTACACCAGTAAATGAAACCGCAGAACCAATTGGAGCAGCGAGTGTAGTACCAATGCCAACATTCACAAAACGATCTGAACCGAGACCAATGTTTCCAACTAAGGTTGTGGTAAATCCAACTGTAGATGTAGATCCAAATCCCACCACAGTTGGAAGATCACCAATCGTAAAAACTTCAGGAGCATCAAGATTATCTGTGACAGTATCTCCAATATTGATACCTTCAGTGCCACCAGCACTTACCACAGCCATCACTGTACTTCCGAGTCCAACATTACCAGTTAATTCGGTAATTAAACTTGAACCAAAATCTCTGTTAAGTGGTTTTCTATAATACTTTTGTCCATAATAATTTGTCTGAACACGAGTATCATTTTTTACGCACTTATATGTGGTATATGTTGTAGATGATCTAAAGTTTGTGTTAGTTGATACGACTTCCCACTTCAGATCACTTCTACATCCATCACTAATTCTTGCATCATACGCTGCCTTTAGATCATCAATTGCATCATTGATTTCTTTTAACAGTGGTGGAATTTTTTTATCGATATTACCAATCAGTACATCAATTTTATCAATCTGAACATCTTTCAATTTGATCTGATCTAGAATCGCATCTCTAGCATCAGTTGCATACTTTAGTTTCTGCCTTAATTCTTCGAGAATATCGTCTTTAAGTGTCATTCTTCAACCTCATCATATTCAATCTTTAATTTGTCTACATCACATCTCTCTGCATAGAGAGTATAACTACACCTCACTTTAGATCCTTTGTTGTTTGATACTCTAATACCATCTTCAACAATCCTGTAATACAGTTCTTGATACTCATCCTTTGGTGTCAAGTTTACTGTAATGGTATTTAGATCAACTAATTTATCCCAAAATTCTGGGAATGGTATGATGTTCTCACCATCAAGAACACCACGATAGTATACACCAATCTCTGGTCCCTCTAAACAAGTATGTACAAGTCTCTTTCCTGGTTTGCTTGGATGTGGAATATCAAACTTCTTAAAGGGTGCTGCTACAGCAGCAAATACTCCAACCGCTGCTTTGCAAGTTCCAGCAATTGTAACATCTGGAGCAGTCACTGGTCCGTTACAAGTTAATGGACCGTTGATAATTGCGACAGAGTTACCAATATCAATAGCATTTTTCAGGTCAAGAGCATTTTTAAAGGAGAATCCATTCTTTAAACTTCCACCAAGTGCAGTCATCAATCCAAAACGATTGACAACACCAAAAACATTTACAATTCCAAAGTGATTTGAAATACCAGTAACTTCCAACGAGAATGGAAGAGTTACACCAGGAATTGCCAATGGTGGACCAATGCTAACACCTGCTCTCAATACTCCTGTTGGTAACTGTCCACCAAAAATACTAATACCTGGGTTAGTTAAAACTCCAGTTGATGTAAATTGACTTAAAGTAAGTTTTGATAGGTCAGGAGTGCCAATCGCTACTTTAGCAAACTGACCTCTAGTGGATTTAAAACTCATTACCCTGCCCTATTCAGAATCTTCTTCGCTTTATCAGCAATATTAATAAGAGTATCAAAGAATGATCCAGAAAGAATAGGATCCTGACCACTACCAGTAGTCACCGCTCCAGTCTCACAGTAGAGTTCTAATGTTCCCGCTGCTAACAGAGTATTTGAGGTAGATGTAATTGTGTTCTTTGTAGCATCAACAATAAACTCTGAACACTTCACACTCACTGTTTTCATTGAATTGAGATTCAAATCTCCATCAGCATCTGTTGATTTTATGATTACATTAGTTCCTTCAAGAATTAAATTACCATTCGGTGCCTTAATGTGAACATTTCCGTTCTTTGCTTGAATGACAACACCTTCATCTTTATCCGATGCAGTCTTCCCACCATATATCTCAACTGATTTATTCCCAGCTAGTTTACAATTTCCTGTGTCATAAAAGTGAATTCCTTGAGCACTATCAGTGGTCATCATGAACTCACTGAATCCATGTCCCTCTGTTCTAGTTCCAGATTCAATGTTGAATCCAGGACGCCGCATTGCAAAATACTCTGCTGCGTATTCGTCGAACTTTTCTCTGACTAGTTTTTGTACTTCTTCTTCTGTCATATACAATCGATAACGCTAGTAATTCCGACAAGGCCAGATCGATCAATTCCACGATCATCTTTGAATGTTTCTTTAAACTCCATGATAGGAATTAAAGATGCGCCTCTTCCTGTTCGAGTATTTATGGTGATGAGTGGAGTTGAATTATAATTGAAATCACCAAAGTTATCTGGAAGAACTACATCAACAACGGATCCATTTCCTGAAGTTATAACCAATGGAACAGTTACTCCGTCACCACCATCAGGATCAGTTGGGAAAAGTATTGCGGTGTCTCCAGAAGTATATCCAATACCTGGTTTGTCAATAAAAATATCAGTCGTGATTCCAATTGGATTATCGGTAAACCCATCACTAGATTTATTGGGACAATAATTTGCACCAGATTTTGTAACTACAATCTTATCAACCTTCCCATCCTTTATGATTGGTTTGAGTTCTGCACCATAACCAATGTTTGTATTGTCAAGAATAATTGCTGTTGTTTGATTATCATAACCAGATCCACCACTAACCATCTTCACTGCGAGAATAGAACTACCACGGTCTACAATTGGAATTGCTTTAGCACCTGAACCAGATCCGTTAATTCTAACTTCTGGTGGGATACATTTTCCATATCTATATCCCAGAGGCATTCTGATAATATCATCTTGATTTTGTGGATCTCTAACTTTTTGATTACATGCGTTGAAAACAGAATTAGTTCCACCAAGTAAAGGTGTGGTAGCAATCGCACTCTCAATTGATCCCAACGCTCTATCTAATTGACCAGCGGAATCTCCACCAGTGATTGCATCAGTTGCCTCCAATACAGCACCAATCCTCATACCATTATATTCTGTATCTTTAAACTCATCTGTTCCAAAGAAATCATCAATTTCACCATTAGCATCTCTTCCGAATTGTGCAAGATCCTCCGCAACTCCATCAAGGAAATTAATGTTGTCTACTTGTTTTGCCCAATCATCAGTAGCAGTATCTAAGGCAGCCTTTGTTGAAGATGCCCACTTACTTGGTGTGGTGCATTTCTTTCCATCGCAACCAATGAAATTAAAGATAGCAGTAGCAAGGTTGCTTGCCTTTCTTAAGAATCCTTGAATTGCACCAATACCACCAGTCAACCAATCCAGTCCATCAAGAACTGGTCCAAGAAGATCCTCTAACGCAGAAAATATCTTAGAGAAAATTCCAGATACAAATTGTTCTACTGCACAAAATGGACCATTGATAATTCTTCCAAGCAAAGTCTTAAACAAGTTCGTTAAAAATCCAGTTAAATCTCCAAGCAACTTTTCAAATAAACAGAAGATTATATCTAAAACTTTTTGGAATGCTTTATTTGCAACTGCATCTGAAATATAATCTAAAGGATTAATTAAATTTAAATTTCCCAAGAAGGTAGAAAATATAGTAGTCAACTTACCGAAGAGTCCATCTCTTATATTATTAATGATTGACTTGACAACTCCCTTTGCTGTTCTTACAACTTTCTTAATCTCCGTATCCATATCAATGATGGCATTAGAGATTGGATCAACAAATTTACCAAGAGAACTTTCTAAACTGTTTGTTACTGTAATAAAATCAGTGATGACTTGAGTCAATCTTCCTATAGCATCATTTCCACATGTGCTAGGGATTTGTTGTTCTACTGTATTATCCTTTTCGAATGATTGAGCAGCTGCGCTAGAGTTTCCTTTTGGTTGAACTACTCCTTGCTCAGTATCGGAACTTTCATCTCCTTTTACTTTCCCTTGTACCGCTGGAGAATTGGGCGGTGCAATATCTTCAGTTTCAGATCTTTTAGTTTTTGTGAGTTTGCCCAGATTACCACCAGTAAATGGTTTCATCTGAGAAGATTTACCCTGTGCTAATTCATCAGCACTAATACTATTACGAACTGAGTTATGCCTATTAAGAAGACCAATGATAACTGGTTGTTGTGCGTCTTCACCATCTAAAAAGAAACCAAGAGCAGTTTCTCCGCCAACCAAAGTAAGAGTATCCCCCATGCCACCCTGGCCGCTGCCAGTGACAGCATCCATCATTACTTGTGCCCAGGGGAGGTCCTTCTCTGGAAGTTCATCAGTAAATGGATGGTATCCTATGATTCGAACTTTGCATCTTTGTCCCATGGATTCTTCCTGGGACATGACAATATTCTCTTTTTTCCATACTCTAGGATCAGCAACTCTGCCGATCCACCATATGAAACCATCCTTTCCAATAAAATTAGATTTTAAAAAAGACTCATCTATCATTTACTTAGTCGTCGTAGATTAGACACTCTGGTTCTGAAGGGTTTTGATCGCAAAAAAGTTCCAAATAAGTTGGATCATGATGGTCACCAGCTTCAATCTCCTTTTTATGATGTTCTGCATACTCCTCAAGATCATGCAGTTCGTCCTGAATGTGACGACGCATTTGTGGATTTGTTGTGGGATCTTGAAGGATTTGCTTATCCTTTTCAATATGCTTTTCGATGCTTTCCATGTTGTTCTCCTTGTGATTAGTTTACGCCGTAGGAGTCTCTCATCAATTTAAGACTTGTTGTATTTTGTCCAGCAGAAAAATGATGTCTTAGTTCTCTAATTAAATAGTGACCACTAGATTGTGAATCTATTTCTTTAGATTGTCCAGAACTCATTTCAGGAAATTCACAATAAACTACATCTCCTACTTTTAATTTTATATTACATGGTATGAGAATATTTAGTGCTTGTGTGAACAATAAATTATACCTTGCAAGTGACTTTGCCTGGTCTGCTGGGGATCTACCAGAAGTTGATGTTCCTCCATTTGATGACATTATACCATGATCAGATCCTCTGACAAGTATTCTACTGATTGATTCACTAATTGCGTCAGAGATCACTAACGGATCTTTACTTAACTTCTTATCTTTGATCTGATCCTTTAGTACATACTTGTAGACAGTAACATCATGAGTATCTTGATTATAAAAGAATGTAACATTTGAATACATTCCAACTCTCAAAGACTTTCTAAGATCAATATTTTTTTCGAAACTATAATTAATAATTTCATAATTGTTTCTTACATCATTTGCCTTTATTATCTTTCCACCGTAAGAATATTTGAATACTTTTTTATCATCAGAACTACCTTCAGATTCTTTCAATTTTGAAACCATTCCATCAATACTTTTGAAGTTATATCCATCTCTGTTTTCAAAGAAAAAGAATCCTGCGGTTCCTGTTGCCTCTTCAGTTCTAGAACCATTTGGATCAGCATCCGATGATCCAGCAGAACCAGATAATGCTTTCGGTCCCAACCATGTTAAGACATTGAAAGGTTTTTTCATTGCACCAATAAACGCATAGGCATTTGCAGTATCTTCAATATTATTATCGAAGTACTTTTCAGTTCTCAATACATTTGATAGTATATCTTTTACAGACTCACTTATTTTTCCAGAGTATCTTCTTGAGCATCTAGAAGTTTCATTAGTAATATATTCTCTCGTTGTCAAATGGAGAGTGAAGTTTTCCGCCATGCGTGTTCCATCAATTCCGCTAACCTTATAGACATAGAGAACATCTTGTTCGGTATTGATTGTGAAATCACCAGATACCGTTTCAATATCAATATAAACTCTTTCACCACCACGAATAGGTAGTCCACTCACAATACTATATGAGTTAGTAACCTGAATGATCATTGAAATATCAGGTTTTAATATGTCCTCAAAGTAATCAATAGACAGAATAGAGTTAGTGATATCAATTTTCTTTGCACCATCTAAAGATTCGATGATAAACTCTCTAGGTTTGTAACCTCTTACTGCGTCTGCCATTATGCGTTATCTAACTTTGTTAAGAGAAGATCCTCTAGACTATTTAATGAGGAAACAACAACTGTGGTAGATTGTCCACTACCAGATCCACCGACTGGGAAAGGAACAATCTGAGCACCTCCTGTTTGCTGTGGAAGTTGTGGTGCTGCTGCCTGTGTTACAACTACAATACTCTCTGAATTTGCTGCTTCTGCTTCTGGTGTGAATCTAGCAATGTTAGTATCTGTTTTAACTGCAGATACCTCTTGCATTGGTGAGGGTGGAGTAAGAACTGATCCAAGTAAATTCAAAAATTCAAGAGGATTTGCCATACCTTCAGCAAAAGGCATCGTTGGTTTAGCAAGAGAGGGTGAGTCTTCTGTCTGTGCAATACTTCCTACTCTAGTAATCTCATCACTTCTTGCGCCCATCCAATCGAAGTGAGTGGATTGTGGACTGTATGGATTATATTTAAATCCATAATTTTCAGCATTCGCTCTAATCCATTTTCCCGCTTCACTATTCCAATTAATATCAAATGCCTCTCCATATAAGTGAGCAGAGTTAGATACTCCACCAACTCTTTCATTTTCAGAAGGAGTTCTATATGAAATACTGATTCCTGGACCAATATCAATTCCATCATCTGAAGCTGCTTTCGCCATTCTTCTAAACGCTGCTGATGCAGGACCAGATAATTTAATTGGTCTTCCTTTATAATCTTTCAATTCACCCACAGCGGAAACACCAGTATCTCCTTCACGCAGGCCTGCAGCACCATCTTCGTTATTATATTCTTCTATTTCTTCTGCCTGAGCAGTGCCTTTCTTAGGTTTGAAAAAAGCATTCCACAACCAATTTGCTCCTGCCTCTCCAGCCATTCCACCTAAGATAGCACCAGGAATTGTACCTAAACCAAAAAATGCAGAACCGATTGCACCACCTAAAGCAGCACCAACTCCAGAAACTACTGTTTTGAAAAATGCTTCACCCAGTGGTTCTTTGAAGATCCAATATCTAACTGCAAAATCAATCAGTCCACCAATAATCGGAACCTTTTTCACAAAAGGTAATAAGAATCTTCTACCTAAATTTCCTGCAAGTCTAGTTAGTTGTTTTTTAGAGAGTGAATTTATAATTCTTCTTAACGAAAGTCTTCCAGTCTGCCCACCAAATCCACTAGTGACACGAGGTCTTTGTCTTAATGGATTTCTATTATCTGGTCTACCAAAACGCCCTCCACCAGTTCCAGTTACACCAGGTCTCTGTCTTAATGGATTTCTAAAATCTGGTCTGCCTGCACGCCCTCCACCAGTTGTAGTTACTCTTGGTCTACCTCTTGTTCCTGGTCTTGGTGGTAGAGATGTGTTTGCTTTAGGAACTTTTTGATTTTTGGGAAGCAACTTTTGTCCAAGTTTCAACCCACCTTTCACTAATGATTTAATAATAAGTCTGGTTGCATACCTTTGAGGGTTCCCAAAAGTAAGAGCACCCGCAGTCAATGCGCCAAGTCCAAGAGCACCAAGGCCTGGTAAAGCAAAAGGTAATGCAGATAAAAGAGAAGCAATACTGAATCCAGATGCGGGTTGCTTTTCTATATCTTTGTTTAACTTTTTGATCTCATCTTCTGTTGGAAGATCAGATTTTTCTTTAGAGGCAAACTCTAACCACTTCTTAAATTTTTCAAGTTCACCTTTACGATCAAGATCAAGACTCCCAATTAATCTAGTCTTGGGGGCAGGTCTATACTTGACAACTTTTGGTTTTTGCTTGAACAGTGATAGTGTCTTCATTATCCAACGATGTTATATGTCATTTTAGAAGATAATGAAGAGAACGAATCAGCATTCGATGGATCATAAAATGCTATTGTTGGTGATGTTCCTGAAGATGAAGATGCAGATGGATTGATAACTTGTTGTGGTCTAGATGGTACTGATGCAACTTGCTGTGGTGCTGGAAGTACAATAGAAGTGACATTTGCTCTTGCAGTTCTTTGCGCTGGAGGAACAACTCTTGGAGCAGCAGATTGTAAACCAAAATTATCAATGCGATTATACCATTCTTCAGATCTAGACAGAGGTATCTTATTATTATAAATGAAGTATTGATTTTTCATCAAATACCTGACTCTCTGTCTATCATCATCAGTTAAATTTTGTTTCTTAAGAAGTCCAAGTAACTCACTATGTCCTCTATTTTGTATCTCTCGAATCATCGCTGCAGCATTTGCTCTAATGCCTTCATCACCACTATTTGCTAATCCCTCTGCAGTTGGTTGTATTCCTCTTTTTTGTAATTCATCGAACAATACCTTTTCTCTTCCACCCTGCCAACTCACAGCACCATATGCACGGTTTGGTCCATCCATATGAGAACCTAAAATCAAATCACGATTCAAACTATTTTCTCTTCCAATCTCAGCAGTGGCAAGTTTAGCACCTTCACTAGAAAGTCCTTGATCTTTAAACTCTGACATTAAAGTCTGAGCGACTTGTGATTGTGTTCTAGATCCACCAGAAGGTGCAGGTGCATCAGTAGATCCAGATGAAGACTCGGCAGAAGTAGATCGGTTTTGATTATTGAATACACTACCAATATTACCAAGATTTAAAAAATTACCAATACCAGATAAGGCAGATGGTTCCGATATATTAGATTCACTTCCTAGATCATCTTCTATCATAGGGGCATCAAGGCCCTCAAACTGTGGGATCTGTATCAGTCCAAAGGACAATCTACCTGCAAGATCACTAATTGTATTCCATATCGCTTTGAAATTTTCTGCCGCTCCTTGAATCCAAGTCAGTATTTGTCCACCCTTTTCAACAACCCAATCATAAGTTGCTTTGATTTGTGGTCCAAAGAGTGCTCCTATAGCAGCAACAATTGCTGCAACGATACCAAGGATTCCAAATCCCTTTGCTGCCTTTCCACCAAAACCTTTAAGTTGCTCAACAATATTAGCAATGGATGCTCTCAATCCTTTTGCAACTTTAAATCCTTCTACAAGAAGATCCTTTAATCTTATAATTGCTTTCTTGAGGATCTTTGTATTCTTCTTACTACCAAAGAAATTTAAATAGTCAATACCATTTGCCTTACCAAAACGAGTTGGTGATCCAGACTGAATATTTGTTTGATCTTGACTACCTCGTTGAGGTTGAGATTGAATAGTTTGTGTTGCTGGTCTTACAAATCTATTGGTTCTTCCAGGTCTAGTAATCGGAGACAAACCACGCTGACCACCACCAAAGAAGTTGGTCGCTCTGTTTCTTCTTCTGTTTGGTAGGTTAGGTAACTCTGGTGCCATTTACATACTTGCTTGTTGTTGTATCCTCATATTCTCTTCTTCAACATATTGATTCAACATCCCAAGGTATATATCTCTCTCCCATGGCATCATATTTTCGATCTCTGTTAAACTATATTTATGGTGCTGCATGAGAGAAAAATTAACCTTATAATAAGATTCAAGGTCAATATGTGCCATAATCAACCGAAAAAACTTTGCAGTCCTTCAAGAGTAACTTCACTTTCCTTTTCAGTATTAGGATTTTTAATTGTAATTGTGTGAGATAATTTAGGCATAGTTGCAAAGAAGTTTTCAATTTCTTTGAACTGGTGTGAGTTCAAACCATCCAACCAAGAAAGTAATTCTTTCTTCGTACAATCAGAAGCAGACCATGCATCGTCTTCATTAAAGATAACATCAATACATGATGCAATAACTTCAAATGATTTCTCTAATGAATCTGCACCATCCTCACTAAAGTCAAAATTATTCTGAACAAATTGCTTGAGTGAAGGATACTTCATACGCAGAGTCAGAGATTCATCAAGTTTAATATCTCTTGAATGACTTTCGTCCTTAGTGACTTCAATTTCATCAATGTAAATCTTGATTGGAACTGTAGTCTCTTCATCATCTGGACAAGTTACAACCAAGTCAACAGATTCCCCTACAGACTTACCTCTAATATTTAAGAACAGATACTCAATATCAAAAGTGGGAAGGTCTTCAACCTTAACACCTCTTGTCTGAATACATTCCTTCAATGTATTCTTAACTGCATTAGTGATCTGTGTAGGATTCTCACTCTCCAGTGCAAGAATAAGAACCTTCTCTTCTCTAACTAGGAAAGGACGATACTTAATTTTCTTTCCTGTCGATGGTAGAGTCAACTCATAGGTTGGCGTAGAAATCTTCGGTAAAGGCATGATGTTTTATTCAGTATTGTATATAGATGGGTTTCAGTAACCAGGTGATGGAGATGGACTTGGTGATGGTGAAGGTGATGGGGATGGACTTGGTGATGGGGATGGACTTGGTGCTGGAGAGGGACTAGGTGAAGGTGATGGACTTGGTGCTGGTGATGGGCTTGGTGATGGACTTGGTGCTGGAGAGGGTGTAGGTGAAGGTGCTGGGGAAGGTGTAGGTGTAGGTGTAGGTGAAGGTGCTGGGG
>Ga0163111_10000553_pt1 | contig 22446 bp, 11 predicted proteins | sample CRUFie1St18metaG_FD_109645 | JGI IMG/M metagenome (GOLD analysis project Ga0163111, IMG submission 109645) | Marine microbial communities from the Costa Rica Dome - CRUD Field 142mm St18 metaG | ecosystem: Environmental > Aquatic > Marine > Oceanic > Photic zone | place: Costa Rica: the Eastern... | reverse complement strand
TTGATCAGATCAAGAAGATCATTGAAGAGGCGGTAAAGGACATAGAAATAAGGCCACAGAAAGTGATGAAATGGACGGCATGGAACTGGATTGTTAAGCACAATTCAACATAAGAATTGGTATAAGAAATGAAATTGGGACACAATAGAATATCTTTTTTTAGGTCAATGTCTAATGCTTCTCTCGATGGAAACCCCACGAACGTGCAACTGCCTCGTAATTCTTAGGATGATTGGTGCGGATGAGGAAGAAGATAAAGCGCAGAGTTTGTCTAACGGCCTTCTTCCATTCTTGCTTCGAATTACTCTCTTGGGTAAATGACAGTTGTAAGGAGCCTTAGGCGACCTGCAAACAGGCCTAGGTACACTCACATCCCCCGAATAATCCCTTGTTGAATCCTCCTTTCCCAAAGGAGCCTTATCGAATTATTCGGAGGAATCCATATCTTGCATCTGCACTTATCCCTCATTGCATGAAAACATCTCTTCGTATACTTCGTTTGCTTGGCTTCTTTGCTATTTCTTTGGCCATATTCTTCCTTGCTCCTTTGACAGGACAAGATATCTTGCATCCATGGATCTATCGCATACGTATATTCGGCTTGATTGGGTTAGCAATTATCCATGCCATTGGCTTTATGTGGCTTGATAGTCAAATGCGCTCGCTTATGGGACAATGGGCGATACGGATTTTAGGCTATACTTGGGTCATCCTCCTACTATTAGAGGCCAACTTCATGGTATTCGATCAAAGTTTTGGTAATGGAAAAGTATTGTCAGAGAAACTTTGGTTCGATAAACATTGGGGCGAACTCAATGAACAAGGCTATCGAGATCAAGCGATTACAACAGGAGATGTAGAGGGCAAACAAAAGGTGTTTATTGTGGGGGATTCGTTTGTGGCAGGGCATGGGATTCGAAAAGTGGAGGATCGTTTCTCGAATCGATTGGCCGAATTGCTTACCCAACGTATTCGGGTATATAACCTTGGGAAGGGAGGGGCAAACACCCAAGCCGAATTCAAGAACCTTCAAAATTATCCCATTGAGCCAGATGTTCTGATCCTCTCTTATTTTGGCAATGATATACAAGACTTATTGCCTCCTCCAAAGGAGAGGTTGGTATTGCCCGATGAAAATCTCGGGAAATTCACCCAACTCATGTACGACCATTCCTTTCTCTTCAATTTCTGCTTCTGGAAACTGTATGCCCCAAGCAAACTCATGCCCTTATTCTTTGACCGAACGGATACCAATCCGATATTCGGTTATCTCGACGATGGGATTCTTCAAACCCACTTTGATGAGCTAGAACAATTTGTGTGTTACGCTGAGGAGCGAGAAATACCCCTCATCGTATGTCTATTTCCCTACCTGAGTCCGATGGGTATGGGACTCAGTGCAAAGATTGTTTGTGAGCCCATCGAACGCTTTTTCCAAGATAAAGGAGTAGAGGTAATAAACCTGTATCCTGTTTTGCGGCATCTACCCGCCCAGAATCGAATGGTCAATAGCATGGACTCTCATCCGAATGAACGGGTGAATGCCATTGTTGCCGATACCTTAAGGACTGTCTTACTTAAGCATCTTGTTGATAGGGTGGATAATCAATATACCCCTTGATGCCTGGCGTATAATAGGTTTTGCGATTATCCTTTGACAAAGGCCAATTGTTCTCGAATCGTTCTACCAAATCGGGATTGCCAATATAGGGCTTGCCGTATGCCACTAGGTCTGCAAGGCCTGATTCAATGATGGCATTGCCCGACTCACGTGTATAGCCTTTGTTTGTCATCAAGACTCCATTGTACATAGGGCGGAAGTGGCCTGCTACACTCTTCAACGCGTAGGGAATATGAGAGACATCTTTAAAAGGCTCAGATAGATGCATATAGGCCAATCCATAATCATTCAATCGTTGAATGACATATTCGAATACCGCAATACTATCTTCCGACATCGTGATGCCCAATATCTCATGTGCACATGGGTTGAATCGACAACCTACTTGTCCCAATGGTACTCCCATTTCCTTCATGGTATCTAAGATCTCGAAGAAGAAACGGGCTTTGTTTTCAATACTTCCCCCGTATTCATCTGTACGATGATTGGAGCAAGATTCGAAGAACTGTTGGACAAGGTAGCCATTAGAAGAGTGAATCTCTACCCCATCAAAGCCTGCCTCTAGGGAGTTCAATGCGCCCTGTGCATACGCACGAATGGTTTCTTTGATTTCGGCTACGGTCATAGCCTTAGGAGTGACTGTCGGTTTAAAGCCTTCGGGAGTGAAAGCCTTCATATTGGGATTGATGGCAGAAGGTGCGTGTGGCAATTCGCCCTTATGGAAATCAGGGTGGGAGATGCGTCCAACGTGCCAAAGCTGTTGGAAGATGACACCGCCTTCCTCATGTACAGCAGCGGTTACCCCTTTCCATCCTTCAATTTGAGCCTTCGAATAAATCCCAGGTGTATTGATATAGCCAATGCCACGAGGCATAATAGGGCTAGCTTCCGTGATAATCAGACCAGCACTTGCTCGTTGGCGATAGTAGGTAGCATGAATTTCAGTGGGTTTCAATTCGGGATTTGCGGCTCTACACCGAGTGAGGGGAGCCATCACCACGCGATTGCGCAGAGATAAATGTTTGGATTGGAAAGGTTCAAGTAATTGCATAGCTTTATCCTAATGACATTTCTGTGGGCAAATCTACTAATAAATGACTCAACATGATAGATGCTTTACTAAGGGATAGTAGAAATGTCAAAGAATTGGACTAGGTATTTCGGTGGATAAAAGTATCAGCAGATTAAATTAAAATATGATGGTACATGTTTATCCTTTTATACATAAATTGCAAAGAACTTGATTAAATCTTAGATTTGGCATAAACGACTACATGATGAAAAGAGTATACCTATTTCTCACCATTGCTTGTATTGGACTAATGGCAAACCCATTGTCTGCACAGCGGGGATTAAAAGTGGGCGCATACTTTATGCCCCAAGCCACTTGGTTGTTGAATCGGGATGATTTGGATGTGACAGATGATGATCTCTTGAAATATGAACTTACCACAGGAGTTGCAGGTGGATTGACCCTCGGGTTTAACCCAGGCCGCTTCTTTGGGTTCCGCTTAAACTTGGCATATTCTCAACAAGGACAACGCCTATCTTATAAGCGTAACTTCAATGAGCGAGTGAATACCACTACACGACTAGAATATATTAAGTTGCCTTTCATGATCGGACTTCACTCCAATCCTGAAAACCAAAAGATTATGGTTTCTGTATATGGAGGAATACAACCAGGCTTCTTGACGCGGGCATATGTCTATGATGACAATCCCGAATATGTGGCTCCTCTCCCTGATACGTATACAAAAGAACCTAAGACATGGCAATTGTATGAACGTTTCAACTTCAGTCTTGTAGGGGAGTTTGGGCTTGATATTCGACTTACTGAAGTATTGGCACTAAACCTTGCTGTGCGAGGAGAACATAGTGTATTGGATGCTGAAAATAAGGATATCACACGCCGTGTGACGCAAAACGGAGTAACAACCGAAGAACTTGTATGGTCTGATGATAGAGCAAAAACCCGTAATGCAATCCTCGGCCTTCGAATAGGAGTTACTTACACATTGATTAAAGAAGAAGAAGTTGTGACACCGCCCGTTGGAGGAGGTGGTGGAGTAATGGGAAATTAAGATACTTTCGTTATATTCGCGATGCGAACTTCTCACTGGCTTAGAAGTTAGTGAGAAGTTTTATTTTTGCGAGTAGCTTAATTAGGACTGATTATGTATGCGTACATTTCTGGAAAGTTGGTAGAGAAGAATCCTACCTTCGTGGTGATTGATGTACAAGGAATAGGGTACCAAATTCATATCTCACTTCACACATATTCAAAGATAGGCGATACTAAGGTATTAAAATTGTTTACCTATTTTCATGTTCGAGAAGATCAACAAACCTTATTCGGCTTCTATACTCCACAAGAAAAGTTAATATTTACCCAGTTAATTGCCGTATCGGGTATAGGAGTTACTACAGGCATTATGATGCTTTCCAGTATGACACCCGCAGAATTATTTGCTTCTATTCGTGATGAAAACGTAAATGCCCTGAAACGAATAAAGGGAATTGGAGCTAAAACTGCAGCGAGGATTGTGCTTGAACTAAAGGACAAGATCAAATTTGATGGTGAGGTCACGGCTAGCCCCACAAAGGAAAATGTCTCTCAAAAACGAGAAGAGGCCATTGCCGCCCTCATGCAATTGGGCATGAATAAAGCACAAATGACCAAACGAGTAGACCGTATTCTTAAAGAAAAAGGAAGTAGCATCTCGGTTGCAGAAATCATTAAATGGGCACTCCGAAATAACTAATTACATACATAAAATCTTCTTCCTGCTTGCGCGTTATCTATGGTGAGGCAGTAGGAAGGGGCAAAAAATTGCCTGTTGTTTTACGTATAATTTTATAATTTTGTTTTAAGGAGTGTTTCAAAACAAGGAGTAGCGAACATCTATCATGAAATATTATCCATTTTCTTTCCTTGTAAAACAAGTAATGTTGTTTTTTCCTTCCACCAAAACTTTCCTATGCCTATGAGAGAACCTTTACGTTGAGTATTATCCCAACATATAATAAGGAAAGGTTTTGTCAAATTACATTGTTGCACTTTTCATATCGGCGATAGCGTCCTTGTTTCCCCTCGACAAGGCGGCTGATGTGAAAGATGAGGAGCCTAGACGACAAGTCCAGGAGGAATGGGAGTGCCTCCCCGATCCTCCCCAGGATTATATTACCGATGTGGATTCGCCTATTACAGAGAATCCCAACGACCGAGAAGGTGATGCCACTACACAAGATTATGTATCTCCTTTGTTTATCAATAATCCTTCAAACTTTCAGACATCCTATGAGCTGACTGATGACCTCAGTGGATATAATATCTATGAGCAAATTGGTGAGATCGATTTCCGTAATCCTTCATTTATCTCCTTTGATGACTACCTAGAGTATAGACAGAAGAATCAAATGAGTAGTTATTTTAAGGATCAAGGATTGGCTGTAAATCAGGCTAATAAAAAGGGGCTTGTCTATTCATTTGACCTAGGGAAAGTAAGTGATATCTTTGGAGGAGGTGCCGTAGAGATCCGACCAAATGGTTCGGCTACGCTTGACTTCTCCATTGACCATAACGTAAACGAAAACCCGAACCTGCCGATTCGGCAGCAGAAGACTACGACCTTTAACTTCGACCAAGCCATACAGTTGAGCGTTACAGGGCAAATTGGAGAGAAATTGAAGTTGAGTGCTAATTGGGATACCAAGGCGACATTCGACTTTGACAATACATTGCTCCAAAAGTATGAAGGAAGTGAAGACCAAATCATTCAGGAGATTGAGGCAGGTAATGTGAGTATGCCATTGGGAAACTCCCTCGTACAAGGGCGGCAGAATCTCTTTGGATTGAAAACCAAACTTAAGTTTGGGCCTGTATTGATTACATCTGTTGCTTCTTTAGAAAGAGGTAAAACTGAATCGGTTACTGCGAAAGGAGGAGGAGCTGTAGAAACACAATATTCGAAGAAAGTGAATGAGTATGATGAATATCGTCACTTCTTCCTCTCTCATGATTTCCGTTCTCGTTACGAGAATGCCCTATTGAATTTGCCTGTTATTAATTCTCCTTTCCGTATCACACGGGTTGAGGTGTGGGTTACCAATGATAACCTAAACTCTACCCGAAATACCCGTAATGCACTTGGGTTTGTGGATCTTGGAGAGAATGATACCAATGGATCAGGGGTCGTATTTAACGATGCTCTCACAATGAACTCAACGGGGGTCGCAGATAATGGTTCGAATAACCTATACAATTACCTTATTGGAAATACGGACTTCCGTGAGAAGACGACAGCTGTTTCCTCTCTCATCAGTGGAAGTCTCCCCCTAACCAATGCGGTCGATTTCGAATTGGTGGAGAACATGAAGCTGCTCGACCCAAATGCGTTTTCCTTCCATCCTCAATTGGGGTATGTATCTCTGAATAGCCCTGTACGATCAGATCAAGTATTGTTCGTAGCGTATGAGTATACCCTCAATGGCCAAATCTTTCAGGTTGGAGAATTCTCGCAGGATATTCCTTCGAACGCATTGAATTCGAATGTGTTGTTCTTGAAGGAGTTGAAGCCTTCGGTTGTTCGGCCTGAGTATGACAATGCGCCTTTCCCTACATGGGATTTGATGATGAAAAACATCTACAGTATTGGAGGGTATGGGCTGCAGTCTGATGGCTTCTTCTTGGACATTAAGTATGAATCTGGTACGAGTGCAGGAAAGATTAACTTTTTCCCTGATGGTGCGCTACAGAATCGGCCGCTTCTTCAGGTGATGCGCCTAGACTTATTGACCAATAATACTTCTCTTGGGCCAGATAATTACTTCGACTTTATAGAGGGGCTTACAATCGTTGCAGATAAGGGATTGATCATCTTCCCATTGTTGGAACCATTTGGAAGCCATTTGAGCGAGCAGATGAGTAGCGCGAATGACTCTGCAAAGTATGTATTCCAACCTTTGTATGATAAGACGCGTCAAGATGCCATTCAGCAATTTCCTGAGCTAGACCGATATACCTTAGAGGGATGGTATCGTTCGGCTAGTAGTTCAGAGATTCCGTTGAATACCTTTAACCTAGCAGAAGGGAGTGTACGGGTTACGGCTAATGGTATTCCATTGATCGAAAACCAACAATATACGGTGGATTACTTTGGAGGGAAAGTAACCATCACGGATCCCTCTATTTTGAGTTCGGGGCAGGACATTCAGGTGCAATATGAGAGTGCATCTTTGTACAATGTACAATCGAAAACCTTCCTTGGAACACGCGCTGAGTTCATTGGCTCAGACAAGTTTCAAGCAGGTTTTACGGCGGTTCACTCTAGCGAGCGCCCCTTTACGATTAAAACCAATTTGGGGGATGAGCCTTACTCAAACACTTTGTTGGGATTGGATGCGAGCGTGAATACGGAGTCTGAGTTTCTAACAAAGATGGTGGATAAGATACCATTGATTACAACGAAAGAAACTTCGAACATCCGAGGAGCAGTCGAAACGGCTGTATTTATTCCTGGGCAACCATCTTTGGTGAGAAACCAAACGGATCAAGGAATTGTATATCTCGATGACTTTGAGGCAGCCAAGATGCCATTCAGTATTCAAGGAGTGAATCGGTGGAAACTATCTCCTTTCCCTGTAACGGGGAACAATGGTAACCCTGACTTGTTCGACCCAACTAACTCAGTTGATCCACTGTCTTCAGGTTATACCCGTGCAAAGTTGGCTTGGTATCAGATCGACCAGAGTTTCTATCAGACACTTACTTCCCAGATTCCTCGTTCGGATCTGGAGAACCATTATAGCCGTCAAGTAACGCCTTTCGAATTGTTCCCGAGTGCAAGCCGTCCGTTTGGAGCTACAACCCAAGCGGTATTCGATATGCACTATATTCCTGCTGAGAGAGGGCCTTATAACTTCCAAGCAGACCCCAATGAAATCAATATCGATGGTACCTTCACGAATCCAGAGCAAAACTGGGCGGGTATCATGACAGAGACAAGTTTGAATACCGACTTTGAAGCGACCAATATTGAGTTTATTGAGTTCTGGTTGATGGATCCTTTTGCCTATGATACCACTGGAGTCCCGCATGAGGGAGGAAAGTTCTATCTTAACCTAGGCCGAATTACGGAGGATATCCTTCCTGATAACTACCGTAACTTTGAGAATGGACTTCCAACGGATACTACTACTGTTACAGTAGACGAAACGGATTGGGGACGCGTACCCGTTACGAATCCCCCAACGAATGCTTTCAGTAATGATCCTGATGCACGTGTATTGCAAGATGTAGGGCTTGACGGATTATCAGATACTGCGGAGCTTCGTTTCTTTCAAGACTATATTGATCGATTGGAGCTAGTAGTAGGGGGGTCTGGATCGCCTGCGTATGATGCAGCTTTTGCTGATCCTAGTTCCGATAACTTTGAGCATTTCCGTGATGAGGATATTTATCCTGAAGGAACGAGCCTCTTGGATCGTTACTTACGCTTTAATGGATTGGAGGGGAATTCACCTATTGGGGATAACAATGTGAATTACGTTCAGCAAGCAACGCAGGAACCTGATACGGAAGATTTGAACCGCAATGGTACCCTGAATACATCGAATGAGTATTGGGAGTACGAATTGGAAATTTCGCCTGATGCCCTTCGCCGTGGAAATGGATTCGTTGTGGATGAGGTAACTACGCAGGTTCCTGATGCAGGTAATATTACATGGTATCAATTCCGAATTCCTTTGACGGCAGGTAGAGCCGTAAACAATATCCCGAACTTTAAGACGATTGACTTCATCCGTTTCTATATGACGGATTTCAAGGAAGAAGTTATTCTTCGAATGACGGAGCTACAATTAGTTGCCACGCAGTGGAGACGCTTCCAAGAGAGTCTACAAGCCATTCAAGATACCATTATTACAGACCCAGGTTTGTTTCCTGATTTTGAGATTGGTAGTGTGAGTTTGGAGGAGAACTCCAGCAAGCTTCCCTTCAACTATATGATTCCGCCAGAAATTCAACGAGAGGCATTTAACGGAAACACCCAACCAGGTTTCCTTCAAGATGAGCGTTCTCTTCTTCTCAAAACGTGCAACCTTGGAGACGGGGATGCAAGAGGGGTATTCAAGGTGGTTAATCATGATATGCGTAACTATAAGCGCATTAAGATGTGGGTGCATGCCGAGGCAATTGAGGATGCGGGGGTACCCTCGAATGTGTATGAAGAGGGGGATGTAACCTGCTTTATGAGGCTAGGTTTGGATAACTCATTAAACTACTATGAATACGAATTGCCGCTTAACCCTTCGAGTGTAAACCTTGGCGCGGCCAATCTTGAGAATGTTTGGGCGAATCAATTCGACTTTGATTTGACAGTGTTGGGGCTTGCAAAGGCCGATCGGAACTTGAATGGAACAGGGGTAAACATTCGCTATGAATATACATCTACGGATACAGCCTTATTGCCAGCAGGACATAAGGTGTATGTGAAGGGAACCCCAAAACTTAGCGATATCAAGACGATTATGATTGGTATTCGTAATCCGAAAGATCCTATGGGACAACCTATTTGTGTGGAGGTTTGGGTGAATGAGTTACGTTTGACAGATTTCGACGATAAGGTGAGTTGGGCGGCCAATGCGAACTTGAACGTACAGCTGGCTGATTTCGCTAATATCTCTGCATCTGTTTCTCAACGTTCGGATGGATTTGGTGCACTTGATCAAAAGATTAGTGAGCGTAGTCAGGAGGATGTTTTCCAATATGATGTAGCAGGAAACTTCCAGCTAGGCAAGTTCTTCCCTAAGAAATGGGGAATCCAATTGCCCATGTATGCAACAATAGGCGAGCGAATTATCAATCCTATTTATGACCCGCAGGAGGCAGATGTACGAACAGAAGCCTTGATTGAGAACCTTAACCCTGATGATAGGCAACGGGAGCTGGAGCGTATACAGGATTACCAGAAGACTCGTAGTATCTCCTTCAATAATGTGAAGAAGAATAAGACGAATATGCAGAAGAAGCCGATGTTCTGGGACATCTCGAATTTCGATTTTACTTATGCGTATAATGAGCAGATTTCACGAAATTCGACTATAGAGAAACGGTTTGTGAACCAACATCGTGGAGTTATTAACTACCGTTACAACTTTACGCCTGTTAATATTCAACCGTTTAAGAATTGGAAGAAGAAGAACCCAATCTCTACCTTCAACTTCTCTCCATTGCCATCTTCTATAGCGGTTTCTTTGATAGGAGATCGCCAGTTTGAGGAGACTCGCTATCGTTCAACGACCTTATTTGGAGGAGAAGTGCAGCCGAACTATACGAAGAACTTCATGATTCGTCGGAACTATAACCTGACATGGGCATTGACGCAGGGATTGAACCTAACGTTTAATGCGAGCAATGCTTCTCGTGTAGATGAGGTTAGGGGATATTGGGATCAAGCTACTCAAGAGGAGCGGGATTCAATTGGTACTCTTGGTGACAATTTGCTGTTTCTTGGCCGAGACACTGCTCGTGGCCATGATCAATTGGTCAATATGGGACGTACAATTGGGTACAACCATAATGTCGATGTGAATTATCAGTTGCCATTCTCTAAATGGCCTTGGACAGATTGGTTGAATGGTAATGTTCGTTATACGGGTACATTTGATTGGCAACAAGCACCTGAAACGAATCGTGCCCTCGGTTCAACCGTTTCAAATACACAACGTATTGATGGTAATGCTCGGGTAAATCTTCGCGGATTGTATGAGAAGATTAAACCCATTAAACGAATCTTGAAGGGAGAGAAAAAGCCGAAGAAGCCTAAGACTCGTCAGGAGATTCGGCGAGAGAAGAAGTTGAAGCGTCGAGATAAAAAAGACGAGAAACGAAAGAAGAAGGGTAAGGAACCTAAGAAGTGGAAAGAGCTTAAGGAGTTAGAACCTAAGAAGAAAGATGACGATAAGGAAGATAAGTTTGTTTTCTTCCGTAAGCTTGGTAGTGAGTTGGTTCGTATCGTCTTGAGTGTTCAAAGTGTAGACGTGAACTATAGCCAGAATAGCGGAACGGTATTGCCTGGGTATTTGCCTGGTACCGACAACTTCGGATTTGACTTTGGATATACAGATGAATTTGAGAACCTAAAGTCTAAGGTCTTGCCGCCTACTTGGGGCTTCTTGGTAGGAAGCCAGCGCGATATTCGTCAGATTGCTGGAGAGAATCGTTGGATCACACGAGATACGACTTTATCCAACTTCTTTGCACAGAATAAAGCGACTCAGTTTACGGGTAGAACTTCTGTGGAATTATTCAAGGGTTTCCGTGTTGATATAAATATGAGTCGTAACTATTCGGAGAACTTTAGCGAGTTGTATCGTTGGGTTCCTGATTCGAGTAGCTATGTGAGTAGCGGAGGAATATTGAACGGTAACTTCAATATGTCTTATATCTTTATTGGAAGTGCATTCAAGAATCAGGATGATGTTTTTGCCGACTTCGAAAGTGTAAGGCGTATTATATCACAACGATTGTATGATGCGAACCCTAATCGGGCAGTTATTGCGAATCCGAATTCGGCAGGTGTTTATCGAAATGGATACACGGGTACCTCTCAAGATGTCTTGATTCCATCGTTACTAGCCTCTTATGGGGTGTTCTCACCTGAGAAGATTACATTAGATAAGCTTCCAATGATTCCATTGCCTAACTGGAGCGTGAATTATAGTGGATTGACGAAGATTCCTTTCTTTAAGAAGCACTTTAATACCTTTACGTTGAAGCATACCTATCGGGCAACATATACCGTTGGTTCGTTTATTAACAATGTAGATGCAGTTGATACGGATGGAGATGGGTTTGCGGAGAACTTTGTGGGAGTAGGGGTGAATACCACTACAGGGGATTCCCTTTATAACTTCCAGCCAGGATTGAATATTGCGAGCGTACAGATATCCGAGCAATTCTCTCCTTTTATTGGGGTGAACTTCAATATGAAGAATGGAGTGAATGGTAGTGTCGATTACAAAAAAGGGCGTCAATTGACGTTAAGTGTAGGGGCATTGCAGTTGACAGAATCTCGTAATGAGGATCTTTCAATTATGTTGGGGTATCGTAAGGATAAGCTAAACATGCGTTTAAATCTCTTTGGAAAAGAGTTAAATCTGGAGAATAGTGCAAACTTCCAACTTCGTGTTTCGATGCGTGATACGCGTGAACGGAATCTTGATCTTGACTCAGAGCTGCCAGCGGAGTACACACGCGGTAACCGTAATATCAGTATTCAACCTGCGATTGACTATGTAGTGAGTTCGCGTTTGAATATTCGAATATTCTTCGAACGTACAGTGAATATTCCTTACACGAGTAATTCTTATCGAACAGCCTTCTCTAGTGGAGGGTTCCAAGTTCGGTTTACATTGGCTAACTAGGTATATTCGCTTGAGATTATATAATTGGGGTTGTCTCTTCTGGGGACAACCCTTTTTGTATACCGTTCTGTGTATGTATATGAGACATGTAAAGAATCTGAATAGTCGGGTATTCATTATTGGAAATATCGGGCATTTGGCATAAATTGACAGTATTATCTTGTGTATAAAAGCCCTAAATAAATTTATATTATGATACCTGAAAACTACTTGTATACTGCAGAGCATGAATGGATACATGTTGATGGAGATACAGCTTTGATTGGCATTACTGAGTTTGCAGCAGAGCAATTAGGTGATGTTGTGGCGGTAGAGCTACCTGAAGAAGGAGAGGCATTCTCTGCTGGAGATGAATTTGGTACTGTTGAGTCGGTGAAGGCTGTTTCGGATTTGTATATGCCTGTTGATGGAGTGATTTTGGCGGTGAATACTCCCTTAAATGACTCTCCTGAATATGTAAATGAAGATCCCTATGAAGAAGGTTGGATGGTTAAGATTCGTATCACGGGAGACATCTCTAATCTTCTTAGTGCAGCACAGTATCGGGAGCAGGTGGAGGCTGAAAGTTGATTCGTAGGTATTTAGTAGGGAGGCGTTCGTTGGGGGAGAATGTATGATAGGATGCAGAGGGGATTCTCTGTTTTGATAACATCTATTTGAGTAAATTCGTAAGATATACTATGGAGCATTAAAAATCGCTTTGTGTTATGTCTTACGAATTTTACTTTATACCAGGGTTGGTGAGTGATGCGGGGGTGTTTAAGGATTGGAATTTGGGTGGAACTTATCCAACTTTTATTGAATTACCCGTTCCTAGAAGGGGAGACACCCTTGCCATTTATGCAAAGCGGTTGTGCGATCAGATAGTAGGAGATGGGATTCCATTTATTATAGGTACTTCCTTTGGAGGGATATTAGCAATTGAGATGGCTAGGCATTTGCCCAGAGTTAAGGTTGCGATTATTTCTAGTGTTAAACATCCTTCTGAATTACCTCCTTACTTTAGAGTATTCAAATTTGTGCCTTTACAACGGGTTTTTCCTATTACGTTGTTGAAGCGTATCATCCAATCGGGTAGAGCAGTCTCGAACCGATTGGATAAGGGGGAACAAGAAGCGTTTGAGGCAACTTTGGGGCGAATTGATAACCGATATATTCGTTGGGCGTTGGATCAGGTACCTCGATGGGAATTGCCTGAAGAACTGCCTATTGAGGTCGTTCATTTTCATGGAACAGAGGATAAACTGTTTCCCCATCGATTTGTTAAAAACTGTATTTTGATAGAAGGAGGCAAGCACTTTATGGCGGTTGATAGGCAAGAAGAGATTGCAGATAGATTATTGGAATATACTACATAGACTAGATGGAGAATAATCATGGTATAATTTGTGGAATAGGGGGATACATTCGTTTAGTATAAGGTATAGTATAAGTAGACGATTTAACGATATCATTCTATGAAAAGAAAACTGTTGTTGATATGCTTACTGGTTTTTGGGGTGCTTAGTGCCCAAGCACAACGCAAACCTAAGGGCAAGGATAATAAGGCCTTTAGAACGTATACTGAGGATGGAGAAACATATGGTGAAGTAATTTTGGATGCAGTTGACATTACGGCTAAGCGCCCGTCTGCACGTCAGTTAAAGAAAGGTAAACGTGTGCTTCGTCGCTATACAAAATTACGTTGGAATGTACATAAAGTATATCCTTATGCTGTGAAGGCGAGCCAGATATTGTTGGAGACGAATCGGGAATTGGCGGCCCTTCCGCCAGGAACGAAGCGTAAGAAGTTTATCAAGGAAAAGGAGAAGTCGTTGTTTGGTAAGTATGAAAAAGATATTCGAAACATGACTAGGTCTCAAGGGAAGATATTGGTGAAGTTGATTGATCGAGAGACAGGAACGACAACTTATTCTTTGATTAAAGACTTTAAGAGCGGAGCTTCTGCTGTGTTTTGGCAATCCATTGGGTTAATCTTTGGGATTAGTCTGAAATCAGAGTATAATTCGGATAAGGAGGATGATGCAATGATAGAAGCGATTGTACAAGACCTAGAGTCTGGAGGGTATAATATTGTATATCGCAAAAGGGCTTTTCAATTGCAATAGCTAAGCATCTCTGTTTCTTTTTGTAGAATAGCAAAAGGGGATAAGCCATATGGTTTATCCCCTTTTGTCGTATAGTATGTAATGGATTATTCGAAAGCTTATCGAACGCCAATCTTTAGTTCTTCTACTTTTGCTAATACTTCTTCGCGAGACATTTCACGGAATCGAGGAGGAAGCAATTCTTTGGAGGTACATTCAAGGACGGCGGCGTAAGTCATCAATTCGATTTCCTCTGGATATGTTGGAGGGAGGAAGTCGTTGAATACTTGTGCGACGACATCGGGATTTACCTTTTCGAGTCCTAGGCTGGCCGCTTTGAACTTAGAACGGGTAAGAGCCGCTTCCATATCAGCTCCTGATTTAATGGTAAGGTCTTCGAAGAACATATCATCGAATTCCTCAATATCGAGATAGGAGAGGCCTGTTTTCTTTAACATCACATTGAAGAGTTCTTTCTTTTCTTCGATGCTATTGGGATAGAATAAGGCAATATGTTCTTCTGCTCGTCCTTGGCGCTTAAAGTCTACAGGCATTAGGTCGGGGCGTGCCGTAACGAGGAACCAGATGATTTTTCCTCTATGATCCGTATTACTCATGAAGGTGGCAATCATAGAGAATACCCGACTACTTACTCCACTATCACCTTGTGCACTACGATTTCCTAGATACGCATCTGCTTCATCGATCATAACTGCTACAGGTGACATGGCTTTGAGGATTTTCAATACCTTCTGGAGATTTCCTTCTGTTACTCCTTGCCATTGAGAACGGAAGTTTTTGAGCATTACCATGGGAACCCCAATGTCATTGGCAAAACAGGTAATCATAAAGGTTTTACCTGTACCTACAGGGCCTGATACAAGATATCCCATAGGCATTACATCGCTTCTACCTGCTTGAAGAGCCTTTGCCGCATTCTTCAGGTGCTTCTTGGCTTGCGCGTGTCCAGCAACGTGTTCGAGGCTATACTTACTCGTGATAAATTCTAGTAATCCCCCAGCTTCCGTTTCAATCATGTCCTTTTTCTTCTCCATCAATTCCTTGTTGGTGAAGGTAAGTTTGTTTTGGACAACCTCTGACATCATGATATTGAGGTGGACGAGCCCTAATCCTGCTGTATTTTTGGCAAGAACAGCCGAATCCATTTCGAATAACTCGGCACTACCTTCTTGCTTCGCTTGAAAGTAGTCAATGAAACCCTTACGATCGGTCTCACTTGGATAGGGGATTTCGACCGCATGTGTGTATGGATTTCTGACGTATTGCGCATTGATATCTGCGATATTCTCAGATATAATACAAACCGTCATATCCGCATTGAGGAATACAGGTTCTTTTGCCCATTTTTGTAGGGTCACCAATAGGATTCTCTCCTCTGGGCGTGAGCGAGCTGATTCCGTCATAGGAATCATGGTTTCGCCATACTCAATGATAAACGCGATAGACTTTGGCTTGCTCAATCGTGTTTTGAGGTGCTTGAATAGTCTAAGGAGGTCAGGATCTTGTCTTCTGGATTTGGGTTTGTTGGATTGTTCCATAAAGAACTCAACCAAATCATCGGGCAAGAACTTGAGGCTATCAATGAAACTTTCGTCTTTGGGGGCGTTTCTTTTTTGGGTTGTCGTGGATTCTTTATCGAGGGAGAGTCGTTTTCGAAGGTATCCGATGAGGTACTCTAGGAAATTTTGGTTGACGCATAGGTTGAAATATGTATCGAGTGCAGCGAAGGCCTCAATCGGATTTCTTGAGCGTGACCACTTTAAGTATGCATTTCCTGTGAGCTTATCGAACATATCAAGCGTAGAGACGAAGTCTTGCTTCATGGCTCCATTGCCTCCGAAGATTCGATCATCTTTGAACTTAATACCAGACGCACGGTCATAGTATACGACGATATCACGGTGTCGGAACATCTCCTTATTAAGGAATTGTTTCAACTTCATGTATCGGTCTTGGTCATTGACTTTGACATTAACATAGTCGTTAATGTTTCCATGAATGACAAACTGGGATACATTGTGCGATAGGTACTTTCGCTTAATTTCTTGCACCCATTCTGGGACTTGTACCTTTCTAGTCGTTTTATTTTTTTCGGGCATTTGCGCTAACTGATTGATTGATCAAATACAAGGGTAAAAAGTACGAAATGATTCTTTACCGAACCAATGTAAGGTGTCCTTTTCTTAACTGACGTACACCTTCTTTGTTTCTTCCAACAAGCATATAGTAGTATACTCCTTCATGTGCTTGCTTTCCGTTGATGGTTCCATCCCAATGAACGTTAGGATTATTGGTAAAGAACACCTCTTTCCCCCATCGGTTAAAGATTTGTAATTCGAGGGATTGGAGGTCGGAGTAGTAAGGTTCGAATTGGTCGTATAGTCCATCGCCATTGGGAGAGAACACATTCGGGAAGAATATTTCCCCATATTCCATGGCATTCACGAGAATTGTATTGGTACCTACACATCCAATATCGTCCATAACTGTTAGGGTTACAGTATATGTTCCTTCAGTATCGTATACATAGGTTGGGTTTTGGAGGGTAGAAGTGCCCCCATCACCAAAGTCCCAACTCCATGTTGCAGCACTGATACTTTGGTCAATGAATTGAACAGGCTCTTCGATGAAGATTTCGAGGGGTTCATGTACAATACCTGCACTAGGATTTTGGTTTACTTGCGCAGTGATAGTAGAAGTCGTATCTGAACCACAGGCATTACTCGCAATAAGCGAATACTCTCCTGTTTGGGTTACCTCATAGATAGAGCTGGTTGCGCCATCGATGAGGGTATCCGCAACGACCCATTGGTATGTATCCCCTCCCATACCGAGCAAGGTAACTGTATTGCCTTCACATACACTTGCATCTCCCATGATCATAAGTTCGGCTACAGGGAATGGGATTTCACTTACAGTAATTGTGGCTGATGTATCTCGACATCCTTGGGTGTTGATTGCAACTACTGCATAATCTCCAGCCGAACTAGCAAGTACTTGCCCATTGGTGAAGCCGTAGGAGCTACCATTATATAGCCAATCATAGGTTCCGCCCCCTCCTGCGAAGATTGAAACGCCCCCTCCTGGACAAATAATGAGATTCGTATCAGGATTTGTAGTGGCAGTAGGTACAGGATAGAGTGAAACATTGATCGCATCAGATGTCGCAGCACAATTGCCTTGTCCTGTTACTTGGACGCTATATGAGCCTGTGGCTGTAGCCACATATGCTCCATTGGTTTCTCCAGATATGGGAGAGCCATTTTCCAGCCATTGATACGTTCCTGTACCAGAGGCTACTAGGGTAACAGAAGCACCTGGACAGAAGCTTGTATCTCCTAGCGCAAACGCTTGTGCTTCAGGGATTTCATTGAATGTGAGGGTGATTGCCGTGAGGGAAGTATCTCGACATCCTCCTTGGCCAATTGCTACGAGGGTGTATACCCCTCCTTGTGTCGCTTGATACACGGGATCTGTGGTAGCAGTTAGCGGAAATCCGTCCAATAACCATTCATAACTATCCCCTCCAAATGCCTGAAGGGTAATAGAATCTCCTTCACAAGCAGCATTGGCACCCAATACAATGAAGTTGGCGTTTGGTTGCGGATAGAGATCTACTGTGACAATGGCCGATTCATCTGTACAGTTACCCGTAGCGTTTGAAGCGACAACACTATAATCGCCTGGAGTTAGCGCGAAATATACGGGGCTTGTTGCATTGGGGATTGCATTGCCATTCAGTAACCATTGGTAGGAATCTCCTCCTGTTGCGACGAGACCCGTCGAGTCACCAGGGCAAATAGAAGTACTTCCTACAGTTGTTATAGTAGCAATGGGTTGAGGTTCTACCACGAGGTTTAGGGTCGTAGAAGTATCACCACACCCAAATGTATTCGTTACGGAGACGGCATAGACCCCTGTGCTAGTTACCGTATAGGTTTGGTTTGTAGCAGCAAATACAGGAGACCCATTTTCGAACCATTGATAGGTAGTTCCTGCAGAGGATTGGAGGATAATGGAGTCTCCATCACAGGTAGGACTTGTACCCGATAAGATGGTGGCCGTGGCGGTTGGGCTTGGGTTAACCGTAAGTGGTTGAGCGGTTGCTGTATCGGTACATCCTGTGGCAGGATCGGCTACAACTACACTATAGGTTCCTGCGGTACCTGCATAGTATATACTAGAAGCTGAATTTGGGAGAGGTGTACCATTGAATAACCATTCATACGTACCCCCTCCCGTTGCGGAGAGCGGGATGGAATCCCCCTGACATAAGGTTGTACTGCCAATAACAGTGGCAGTTGCATTAGGGCTTGAATTGATGGTCACAGCCGTTGGGGGAGAGGTATTCGAACAACCCGTAACGGGGTCTGTCACAGTGAGGGTATAATTTCCTGATACCGTTGCGTCATAGGTTGGGGTTGTGGCTCCTGTAGTAACGCCATCTTGGAACCACTCGTAATCACCTGTTCCATTTCCTTGGAGGGTTACGGCATTACCGTCACAAGCCGTTGTTCCACCCGCAGCGGTTATGCTTGCCGTAGGATTGGGATTGACGGTTATGAACAATGCTGCGGAAGTATCTGTACAGCCCGCTGCATTTGAGGCGACTATTGTATAAGAGCCTGATTGGGAGGAGTGATAAGAAGGACTTATTACGCCCAATGCACTACCATTGAGGAACCATTCATAGACACTTCCTCCTGTTCCAATAAGGAGAAGGCTATCCCCTTGACAGAAAGAAGTTGGGCCACTTGTGACAATCGTAGGAATAGGAAGAGGATCTACGGTTACATTTACGGTCGTTGTAAGTTCGGTACAACCTGCTGCAGTGGTCACCTCTGCATAGTAATCGCCCGTTTGTGAAGCGAATATAGAGGAAGTGGTGATGCCCGTACTGGTTCCATTGTAGAACCATTCATAGGTATTTCCTCCGCTGGCTTGTAGTTGGACAGAATCCCCAAAGCAGACAGATTGGTTTACCGATGGGACAATATTGGCAGGCGGATTTGGGTTTACCGTAACCACAATGCTATTCGAAGTATCAGGACAATTTCCATTGAAGGAAGTTGCTACTTGATAAGAACCTGCTGTATAGGTTGTGAATAGGGAATCGGTTGCATTTACGACAGCCGTTCCGTTTTGCAACCATTGATAGGTATTTCCTAGAGTTGCTCCTACAAACTCAACCGAATCACCTGCACAGATAGTTGTGGGGTCAGTAGTTGCAATGAAAGCTGTTGCGGAGGTGAGTACCGATACCGTTATAGCGGGAGTCGTATCCACACAGCCTACATTATTGGTCACTACTGCCGCATAATCACCTGATTGGGTGGCATAATAGACTGAATCATTGGCATTGAAAATCGTACCATTGTTCAGCAACCATTGATAGGCGACTCCCCCCGTTGAGGTCAGAGTAACAGAGTCATCTGCACAAATTTGGGTAGTCGTTGAGGATATGGTTGCGGTGAATGCAGGGAATACATCTACATCCACTGTATCTGTTCGGGTACATCCATTTCCGTCAGTGACGGATAAGATATATTGTTGGTTTGCAGGAGGGGCTGCATTAGGATTTGCAACCGTTGTAGAACTTAGCCCAATAGCTGGCGACCAAGCGTATACATAAGGCGTGATACCATTTGATGCGCTGGGAATGCCTCCTAAGGTTGCAGAATCTCCAATACACACGATTTGGTCTGGACCTGCATCTACATTGAGTAGAACAGAAGGTTCGTCTTGAATAGTTAGGGTGAAAGTACCCTGTTGAGCCGCGGCATCAGCATCTACCACAATATAGTAGATACCTGGGGTACAAATGGCTGTGGTAATTTCTGAGGTTGATGCACAGAAATTGTCATCAAATTCAATTTGTGTACATGAAGCATCCAATAGGTAAAGATCTGTATCAAAACTAGCAGCCGCACAAAGGGATATTGTTAGGCCGATAGGTTGTTGGACATCAATTTGGTAGAATACATCATTCCCTGGGCTCGTTGGGAAATTATTCGAATAGCACTCATTGCTATTGAAGTGGGAGAGGAATACTCCTGAATTGACTGGGCCTAAATCAATTGCATTGTTACAACTGGTTCCTGCTGTATATCTCCAGTAGGATTCGATTCGAGGTTGGTAGAAATTATCGGAGCAGCCTGTCCCCGCCATATATCCATGGTCATACCATTGACAGGGAGGGCCTAGACGATAGTTTACCCCTGTGATAAAAGGATCAGCATCACATCTGTTATCATCACTTTCGGTTAAACCCACACATACCCCAAACACAAAGACTCCACAACAAGTAGAGCCGTTCCAATCACATCGAGTTCCTCCTGTACAGAAGCCAGCCAATCCATCAGAGGGGATATCATCTTCCCAGGCATCGATTCGGACATCGAAGATACCTGGAACAGGCGCCCCTCCAGGGTAGTTATTGTTGAGAAGAATCGAATTGAAGTCAGTTGATTGGGTAGGGGGAGAAAAGTCATCCGTTAAACATTGACCTCCTTGCCAGCCTCCTCCTACATTATCTCTTGCCCAGAACTTGAAGGATAATTCATCTGGAGCAAAGCCAATACCTAGAAGGGCTTCGTCTGTGGCATTAAAGGTTACATTGACATCTCTGACCTTTACTTGGAGGTTAATAGGACCATCATTATAGGTTTGAGCAATTGTGAACAATGGCGTAGATAGTAACAAGAACAGAAATATAAGTAGTAACTGTTGTCTCATAATCTCAGGTGGGATTTTATGTAAGGAATCGCATACGAAATGCAAAGGCAATTTAACAATATAATTTAATAATTGGTTGGCTTAAAGGTCTGTACTTTAGGATTATGTGATTTGTTGATCAAGTGCTAGGCGTTTATCTTCATGAATGTATATAATTATTCCTGTTCATTCCCTTGTGTAAAAATGTAGCTTTCCCTCGGTTTAGGTGTTTGCGGGCTTCTTTCAGGGGCTTTGCTTCACAAATTGGAGGATACTTTTGGGGAGAGAGCGTTTTCCTGTCATGCTTCTTTTTATGTACTTTCGGGTATGGAAAAGAATCTACCTATTGTTCTGTTAGTTGTGGCTACTCGATTGGAGGGAATGGCTTTGATTAAGGCTTGGGAGATGAAGCCTCTCTCTGAGCGACTTTATGAAGTAAGACTAGGAACAAAGCGAATTCATTTACTCTGTACAGGGATTGGAATTGTGAATACCTCCTTTCGTTTGGGGATTTATTTGGCAAATTATACCCCCGAATTAGCCATTAACTTTGGAATAGCAGGTACGGTTGTTCGGTCGTATACTTTAGGGCAGGTGGTGGAGGTGGTTGAAGATACTTTTGTAGAAATGGGGGCTGAGGATGGCGAGGCCTTTTTGGATATGCAAGACTTGGGTTTTGCCGTACTTAAGACAAAAGAGGCTTCTTATTACAATACCTTTGGGGGAATAGTATATCCTTCGTTTCCGAATATCCCTCAAGTAAGGGGAGGAACCGTCAATCTGGTGAGAGGGAATGAAGTTTCTATTACCTATTGGTTGTCAAAATGGAATACAATTCAGATAGAAACGATGGAGGGGGCTGCATTTTTTCATGCAATGCTTGCTTCTGGTATTCCTTTTCGTGCTTTCAGGGCTTTGTCAAATTATGTAGAAAGGCGGGATAAGCGGAAGTGGAAATTGAAAATGGCTGTGGACAACATACAAGTTTTTATGCAAAATTGGATGGAGACTTACTGCATAGGGGGATAAAAAAGGACTATGTTTACGTTCACTTACACGATATACACATGTTGACTGTACTGAGTCCAAATCCACTTGTACGGTAAGCACAAGGCGACTGTACAGAGCCTAAATTCACTCGCACGATATGCACATGCCGACTGTACAGAGCCTAAATTCACTTGCACGGTATATACATGTCGACTGTACTGAGCCCAAATTCACTTGCACGGTATACATATGTGGACTGTACTGGGCTTAAATTCACTTGCGTGGTATACAGATGCCGATTGTACTGAGCATATATTCTGTGGCAACATGAGCAGAGTCGGGTTTTTATGTATATAATGATAAGAAATGGGGGGCAAAGTGCTCTCTACCACTTTGGTATTTCTGGAAACTCAAGTAAAAAGCAGAGAAGAAGCAGAACTTTGTATAGCCACATTTATCTTATTAATTAGACTTTATGAAGCTTATCACTCCTGCAAGGCAAGCAAGAAACGGTTTATTTACTCATAAACAAGAAAAACTACACGCAGGAATAGCTGATATCAAACTTTTTTGCAAAAGTTATCC
>Ga0163111_10000551_pt1 | contig 22504 bp, 19 predicted proteins | sample CRUFie1St18metaG_FD_109645 | JGI IMG/M metagenome (GOLD analysis project Ga0163111, IMG submission 109645) | Marine microbial communities from the Costa Rica Dome - CRUD Field 142mm St18 metaG | ecosystem: Environmental > Aquatic > Marine > Oceanic > Photic zone | place: Costa Rica: the Eastern... | reverse complement strand
GACTTTATTCGTGATTTAACAAATAGTCTAGCGTATTTGAATGATTTTATTAAAAAAAATAACCTAGAAGATTATTTGATTGAGATTACACAATAAAACGATAGTGGGGAGTAACTTAAAATGTTGATCTAAGTACAGATAGCAGCCCGATTTCATTTTTAATGTTGATATACATTATTTTACTTTTACAAATGTTCCTTGTTCAAAAGTGAGAGATCAACTACGGAGGTTTTTCTGATGGCAACTAAACGTGTAAAATCCGCCATAATTTTAACATTTCACGGGACAAGAGAGATCACAACACCAAGCAGATTCGAGTAATGATACACGCTAAGGAATTTTTATAATATGTTGTTTATCTATAAACGGCAAAATCGAACAAAAGTAAAAAATGTCCCATAGGCGTTGAGTACTTTTGGAACAGAAAGTAACGCTAAGAGCTAGAGCGAAAAAAGGAATAATCTTTCACTTTTTCGCTCTATACTCGTTCGGTTCTCCATCAATGTAGCGACAAAAAGGTAAAATATGAAAATAATTGCAATATATGCTACACATTGTTCCAATCAATATAGGTAGGCTTTTTGCGAAGCTCTTGTACCAGTCGCCCATTCTCTCGCTCTACGTCAAAGGTTCTACTTTTTTGATCTTGCAATTTCCAAACAAGGTCTTGTTGTTTATCGTGCATAATTTGTTCTTTCTTTTCGATAGCAATACGTTCTTGCTTCAACTCAAGCTTTAGTTCATTATTCCGTTGTTGTAGACTGTCTTCTCTTTGGTGAATTTTCATTTTCTCAATTTGTATATCTGTTTCACGTTTCTTGATTTCTAAAAGTTGTTCTTTTGATTTTTGTTTGAACTCACTTTCTCGTAAATCCATGATTCGATTTTCTATGTCGATTTGGGTTCGCTGATTATCCATTTGTAGACGTAGAAATTCCGCTTCTTTTCGTTGTATTTGATTCTCTAAGCCTTGTTCTTTTAGTTGGAGTAGTTGTTGTCCATATTCAAGCGTTTGTTCTCGTCTGCGTGTTTCTAGGTCATGCAGACCTTGGGTTATCTCCATTTCCTTTTTCGCCTGCTCTACATCGTTTGTTTGTTTCTGTATATCTAGGGATAGGTTCATTAATTCAAGCATCTTTGTCTTATGCTCGATCTCTTGTTTTGCTATATGTAGTTCTAATAGTTTTCTTTCGTTGGTCAGCTGTAGTTGTTGTAATTCGATACGATCTTGCTGTACATCTAATTTTTCTTTTTGGACTTCCAGTTTTTTCTTATCAATATTCAATGCTTCTTTTTCTAAATCGAGTTTATCCGATTGTAAACCGATGCGTTCATTTTTGACATCCATGTGGGTTTGTTGAGCATCGAGTTTATTTTCTTTCAGTTCTAAATTCTCTTCTTTGAGTTGGGTTTTACGTTCTCGTTCTTCTAATTTTTCTATGCGTTTTTGTTGAGCATAGTATTTCATACGACTAGCATCTTTCTGGGTGAAGTAGTCTTGCGAGAGTGAACCTTGTTCTTTGCTTGAGGTAAAGGGGAGCAGTTTGTCGATGAACTCTTGGCGGATAGCTTTTGCTTTATCTGCTACTTGTTTATTTACTTCCTGAGCAATGGTATTTTGATAATCTGTTTTTGTCATAACCACATAATCATGTGGAGCTGTTAGCAGTAGTTTTAGTTGCCCGGTGTTTAGATAGTCCTGGTTCTTTTGTCGAGGGTATAAGTAACGGTTATACAGCTTTGCTAAGAAGTAGAAATTGACACCTACTAATCGTCTTTTAAAGATAGCTTCTTTGTATGCTTGATAATTTTTGTCTGAAGAGGGGAGTAGTCCATTATGAAATTTTCTGAAGTTGTCTTGTATCAGTTTTTCTTGTGATCGTATATGAGATGTTTTAAGTGATATTTTGGTACCAATATGTTTTGCATAATGATACAGTTTTTTGAGTAAGGGAATGATATAGTTTTTGATAAATTCTAGGATGATACTTTTGTCCTGTTGCATGATATAAATGGAGTAATTGAATGGTTAGAATGAGTAAAAAAATGGGGATAGATAAAATATATACGGTAGTATGGGTTATTTGATTCATTTTTTCATGCGAAACCCAACATATATAAAGGCTTTACGTATTTAATAGGGTATCTCCATAATTGCACATAAAAATGCACACATAATTACATTGACTTAGCACAATAAAACAGTATCACACATGATGCACTTTCAACCATCGAAACTACTTACCGAAGACCAATGGCAGTATGTACAAAACGAATACTTGGGATATAATCAGGATGAATGTATAGACCTTGGTAGTCTTGACTTTGTTTCTGTTCCTGATTTGATTGTTGCTTTCTTTGAAACATGGACGGCACGGATTGATAGAAAAGTCAAGGCTACGCAACTCTTGACAGAAAAAAAATATGGCGAGTTGTATCGGTGGTTAGTGTATGAAAGAGGCTTTACTTATGATGAATTTTTGACCTTGTTTGATGGAGATATAGAGGAAGAAGAATACCCCTATTATCCATCCTATGAGTTCTTACAAATTACCACAAAAGAGGAACGAAAATATTTAGTCAATAAATACGAAAAAAATGTTGAGGGCTATTGCCAACTGATTCAAAATTGCGATTTGACGGGAGCAGATTTTTTTTTGAAAAGATTGAAAAGTCAACTTCCTGTATCAGTTCTAAAAAAGCATTGTTACATTAGTGGAAAGAGTGGGAGCGGAAAGTCAAGCCTTATGCTTTCTATGTTCTACCATCTTCAAAAACTAAGCGACAAAAAGCAGAACTACTCACTAGTTTTGATTGACCCACATGGAGACTTAGCAGAAGAGGTAATCAGCCTACAACTCAATCAAACTAATCCTGATAGACTAGTGTATATTGACCCTTGTTTATCCAAAGGTTACACGCCCGTACTTAATCCATTTGAGTTAAAAGACAAGAGCGATGAAGCGGTAGAGCTAACGGCTCAAATGCTTGTAGCCGTCTTTGAAGAATTACTAGGAGAGGTGGGGTTAACTATGTACATGAGTGCAGTTCTTTTTCCTTGTATTACCACCTTGCTCAAAATGGAAGGAGCTACCTTAGCCGATCTCCAAACCTTTATGAATGACGAGCATAACAAACATCTTGTAGACTTTGCTTTAAAACACAACAACAACCCGAATCATAGACGTTTCTTTCAAACGGCATTCTATGATAAAATGTACGAAAAAACAAAGCTGGCTATTTATACAAGAACAAACAGCTTGCTTAATACACAACTCTTTTATAATGCGGTGGTCGGTAAGTCTACCGTTGATTTAGAAAAGGAGATTGACCAAGGGAAAGTAATTGTAGTCAATGCTTCTAAAGGTCGCCTAGGCTTACAAGCTTCAAGTGCATTTGGTAGGTTTGTGATCGCTAATTTACAATCTATAGCTATTCGTAGAGCAACGAAGGAAAAGAAATATCGTAAGCCTTGTTTTTGCTTTATAGACGAGTGCCAAAACTTCCTAACAAAATCAGTCTCTATCATCTTAACGGAAGCTCGTAAGTATGGTTTGCATTTGTTGCTTGCTAATCAAACAGTAAGCGATTTGCAACAGCATAAGGATAATATTTTGAACAATACAGATGTGAAGCTGATAGGAAGAAACGGAAATAAGAGCCTTGCAATTCTCGCAAGGGAAACGGGCGTTTCAGTAGATAAATTATTAGCTCTACCAAAGTTTGCGTTTTACGCAAGGGTAGGAGATATACAGCCTTTTTTATTCCAGTCTAGTCCTATGCTTGTCAAAGAGCAACGAGGGAGTGGCAAGTATTATATGAGTAAGGAGCAGTTGCAAAAACAGAAAGGCTATTTCCTCAACAAGTCGGGATATTATACTCAAATCAAAAGAAGTACTCCAGACACGAGCCATCACCAACCACAGCAAAAGGGGAGTGGTGATGATTTTGTTTTTACCCCTAAATTTGACCAATAGAGTAAAGCCATGCAACGATTCAACCCAACACATAGTAAGATATTAGAGAGCCTAGCAGTATATAAATTTCTTACCTACTCACAAATGGTACGTTTAGGTATATCGAGCCAAAAGCCATATTTGAGTAGAACCATGAAAGTGCTATTGGACCGAAAGTTTGTAGCAAGGCTAGATTTTGGCGTAGACCCCAAAAAAGGAAAGCTAGAGAGCTTCTTTTATCTCCTTCCTAAAGTCAAAACCTTACTGATCGAGCAATGGGGATGGGAAGCTGATAATATACGTTTACCTATTGGGAGAAGCTCATTTTTTGCTAAAGACTACGAACATCGCAAAGGTACCATTGATATACAAATCAAAGTCTATCAACAAGCGAAAGAAAAAGGACAAGAAGTAGTCTTCTTTCATACCTACTATGATAAAATAGGAAGTGCTACGCAAGGTAATTTAAAAGCTCTCACAAGCATCACTTACGGACAAGATAAGTACTTGATCGCTGATGCTATTTTCATGCTTAAAACGGGTGAAAAAAAGTCGCTTTATGCCGTAGAATATCATAGAGGAACAGACAGTAAAAGAATGTTACGCACGATAGAACAATATGGACGAGTATTAGCAAGTGGTGTACTTTCTATACAGCATGGTTTACAGGAAAATGCAAAGGTGCTTTGTGTCTTCGAGCATCAAAGCTGTTTAGATGCTACGAAAAGGCGTTTTATGGATGACGGGAGATTTACACAGCTTAGAGAGTGGTTTTTATTTACCACTCTCTAAGACAGTAAAGACTATATTTCTTGTATGATATTAGATACTTCTTCTAGTATTCTGTATGTCTTTTGTAATACTTCTTTTTCGACTTCTTCAAAGGTTTTTGCAGTTGATTTTGTATTGTTCAACGCAACTTGAGCTTCGTAAAACTCGCTAGACAAACTTATGATTGCTAAATAGATTTCATCATTTTTAAAATGGGTATTATTATGCTCAATGTAAAAGCGAAGCATAGCAATTGCTTGTTCTAAGTTATTTGTTGCTAAGGCTTCTAGAACATTATGTTTAAACTTATTGGGTACTACTTCTATATACGCAATAAGATCATCATAAGTATAATTTTTAGGTAGACTTTTAGGTGCGTTTCCTGAATAAACATTATCAACAATTATCCAGTTATTATTATCTTTTTTCTGTAGCCAATATCGCTGCCTATTAATTACATCATAACGGTATTCATATTGTTTTGTTTCTGTATTAAACCAATTGATTAGCCAACTTTCAAGTGTTGATACATAAGCAATATTTTCTATAATACTATCAACGTGTACGTGTAAACATTGGCTATTGGATGGATTACCGTCGTTACTAAGTGCCCAATTTCTTTTTGAGCAGCCTTTCAGTATTTTTTCGACTTTTTTTAATGGTTTTTCATCATAAACAGATTCTAAGGAATCTAAGTATCCACCATAGAAAGATTGGTCGATATGTTGATATGCTTTCATTTCAAGTTCAACACTTTCTTTAACCGTAGATTCGATGCTAAGAGTTTCGCTAGATGTTAAATCAGAATTATTATCCTTTGAATTATTAACTAAAGTATTGATAGCAATTAAGACGATTAGAAAAAGGAGCAAGACACTTGCATATCGTTTAGGGAGATAGCGGCTTGTTTTAGTAACGATACTTACTATTTCTCCATTCTCTATATCAGTATCATCACTTATAATATCTTCGATTGGTTTTTCGCCAACTCCTTGCGACAATAGCCAAAGTAAACGTCTTTTAGCAATACCTTCAATTTCTTCAATAATACGCTCTTGATACTTTGCTTGTTGATCTTCGTAATCTTTGTTAGGTAGGTCATTGAGTAATTTTTTATCAACTAATTCTAATGTTACTTCTCTTTGAAAAGAAAACCAATCACTATACCCCCATTCTTCAGGAAGTACTTTGAGTAATGCAGTAAGAGTTGTTTTACCAACTCTATTTTGTGTAGCACGAGTACTGTACACTCCATTGACAAATATTTTGGCACAATAGCCTTTTTTAACCCCTGTAATTCTCTCAATTTCTTCTTTATCATTTCCACTCAATACATTGTCATTTACTCTTTTTAGTGTGATGATGATAAGTTTTTTTAATAAAGGAAAAAAAAATGGGTGATTCTTAAAATTCATAAGCGGTTGATTTTGAAAGGTTATTACAGCATAAGATAAAATCAGATAACGATATGATAAAGTAAGATAAAAATCAGATAATCTTTGTTTTTATACTTGCAGGACAATTGTACAAAATTGTTATTTGATTTTAAAGTATATACTAGTAATACTTATAAAACACAGTCAAATAATTTGTTTTTATAGCCTTGAAACTTATTAAGTAATCAATTACATTTTTAATGTTTAACTTAAATTTTATTATGAAAAAAATACTCTTTTTTTTAATCACACTTATTGTTGGTCTTACAATTTTTTCTTGTAAAAAAGATGCTTTACAAGAATCAACATTAGAGAATGTAACTCATCAACAAGAAATAAATAATGATGAAGAACCACATGCAAACTATTCTGATGAGGATCGAAAAATCATCAATTATATGATAGAGAACTTCAATTATTCAATAGATGATATAATTGTGACAGATGAATTTATATTCGTTGAAGGAGATATAATGTATCCCAAAGGGAAGTCATTTTGGGATAATTATACATCAAAAGAAACAATTTCTAGAGTACATTATCGGAGTAATTACTTAGTTACTCAAATAACAACAATACCAATATTGCTTCATAATGTGTCGTCAGATTGGAGAAACGCTGTAATAGCCGCAGCTAATGAGTGGAACAACTTAAATGGTTCAATTAGATTTTCTGTTAACAGTAATCCTAACCACAGTACTACTGTAGGAATTAATTTGCAACATTATAATTATGGGAGTAATATGGGGCATATTATTGCATCAGCATTTCATCCTACTTCTAGTGGGTATCCTGGGAATATGATGTATATTAATGATGATTATAATGGAGTATTAACAGCTAGTGATAAAAAATTCACAATGGTTCATGAGTTAGGTCATGCAATTGGTTTTGAGCATACAGATGGAAATCATGGCTCAAGTATTACCAATGTTGGATGGTGGTGTCGTACCTTTTCTAATTCTAGTTCTGTAATGGTTGCAGCATTACCTGTAGGAGGGTGGAATGGTTTTTCTAGTTGCGATGTACAAGCATTTAATGCTTTGTATTGACGTTGAATATATACGTATGTAAAAATAATTGTTTAAGAATTTTTTTTACAAAGAGTGTAACAAATCAAGACAACCTTCTCTTGATTTGTTACACCTTTTTGATACAAAAAATACTACTTTGTATCATTGCAATAAAACCATATGAAAGTCTTTTCTACTTTTTCTGGAATAGGAGGATTTGAACTAGGAATAATCAAAGCTTTAGGTAAAGAAAACGTTGAAATTATTGGCTATTGCGAAATTGATAAATTTTCTAGTACAGTTTTAAAACATCGTTTTCCTGGAGTACGTAATTATGGAGATATAAAACAACTCGATATTGGCCAATTGCCTGATTTTGACGTGTTAGTTGGTTGATCTCCTTGTCAAGATTTAAGCATATCAAAAGAGTGAAGAGAAGGACTACAAGGAGCTAGAAGTAGCTTATTTTTCGAGTATGTGAGAATTTTAAGAATGAAACAACCTAGCTTTTTTGTCCTGGAGAATGTGGCTAGTATGAAGAATAAGGATAGAGATTTTATTTCTGAATTATTAGGTGTAGAACCCATCAAAATTAATTCTGCTTTATTGACTGCTCAGAATAGAAATAGATACTATCGAACCAATATTCCCAACATTGCTCAGCCTAAAGATCACTGAGTACTATTGAGTGACATTATAGAACCTTGTGTTGACGAAAAGTACTTTGTAGATTGGCAAAATAGGACTGGAAAGAAATTCTATCTTACCGGCTTTGAATCAGTCCCAAATACCTTTTATGAAGCAAGAACCGAACAAGGGTACCAGGAAAGGAGCAGAAATAAAAAACTCTTTGGAATCAATAAAGAAACAAGGAATAAAGAAACCTCTAAATTAGTCGCTAAGAATACGCAAAAAGCAAATTGTTTAACTGGAGGGATTCGCAGAGCCAACTTGCTTATAGTGCATAAAAAATGAGGATTTGGCCAAAATGAGTTAGCAGTAAGGATGCCAACACCTATAGAATGTGAGCGTTTACAAGGCTTTCCGGACAATCGAACATTGGTACCTTGGAAAGATAGAATGATGTCGGATACACAAAGGTACAAGCAAACTTGAAATGCGGTAACTGTAGATGTGATTGAGCATATATTTACTGCTTTAAAAGTTTATCTGCAGGCGACAAACGAGGCACTAACCAACAAGGTATTTATACCACCTAAAAAACAGCATCAAAGTAAGCAATGATTTCAGTATGTTGCTTACTATTCTTATTCATCTAAAAAAGGTACTGGCTTTAGTTTAGCTACACAACAAGCAATCGTCAAGCACTTTGCGTTCCAGGAGCAGACCTCAATTATTGAATCATTCCACGAAGCAGGTTTACAAAAAAGGATTTCTTTGAATAAAGCTATCCAATATTGCAAGCAACATGGCTATCACTTAATCATTGCTAATTTGAAAGTATTGGCATTAGATGAAGCCTTAATATTTAATGTAAAACAACAGCTTGGAGATACATTTAAATCCTGTGACCTGCCAACTACAGATAGGCTTTCTATCTCTATTGCTTTGGGGATTTTACAAAGGGATGCTATACTCCAATGAGTGAAAAGAAAAGCTACTAAAAATACGCTTAACCAACGTACTTGAAACGCTCAAAACTTCACTGCTCAATGAAGAAAAAAAGGGCTAGAAACGATCAAGAAGAACGCGTCCAACAATCCTAAAAAAAAGCAATTAATCGAAATCATTTCCAAGTGTAGAGCTGAGGGAATGTGATTTTGATTAATTGCCAAAGAGCTTAACGAAAAAGGATTTACTAGCCTTAGATGAAAGCGTTTTTATGGGGCTAGTGTAAGGCGTTTGGTGGAACATATCTTATAACACTATAAATTAGTTATTTTTTATTTAAATATTATTACATTGTAATAGTATTCAATTAAAATATTTACAACAAATAAAACGACTGTATGTATATAGATAATATCCAAATTAAGAACTTTAGAAATTTTAAGGATTTTCATATTTCTTTCACAAAAGGTTTTCAAACAATCATAGGTGAAAACAATATTGGAAAAAGTAATTTATTTTGGGCAATTAGATTGGTATTAGACAAAAATATATCCTATCGTTCTCGTCTCTTAGAAGAAAAAGATTTTAATGGATTTCCTACTATAAAACAAGATTCTCAAATATCAATAAGTATTGAGTTTTATGCAGAAAATCTAAATAATTTTCCAAATTTTCACGCCATTAAAACATCAAATAACACAATAAGAATATCTTACATTTATGCTCATAAAACAAGGTTTACAGAAAATGAAGATATTGTAGATGAAGTTAAAATTAAAGATTTTCAATGGCGTTTAGTTGGAGGTGAGATAGATGATTATGATAATTTAGAGAAGTTAAATAAAATATCAGATAACGATATAGAAGGGTTGAATTTATATTTCATCTCTGGTTTTAGAAATATAAATTCGGACTTGTTTGGAAGGTCAAAATCGCTACTAAGCCAATATTGTGATTCAAGAAAGAATTCTAAGAAAGAATTGAATTCTGTTAAAACAATATTATCAAGCACTACTGATAATCTTAATAAATTACCTTTCATACCCAATATTTCTGAAACTGTTAAAGACAAGAATATAGAGATAGCAGGGAAAAGCTTTACATTTCCTATTTCACTTGGTTTCTTAACTGATAATGACAATGAAATTTGGAATCAACTAAAGATTTTTTATAATCCTAAAACAGGTAAAGATATTCCATTAAATGTGTTAGGGTTAGGGCAAAAGAACTTATTGTATTTAAGCTTATTCTTATCAAGATTAATTAATGAAGAAAATAATGATGAGATCAATATTCTTTTGATAGAAGAACCAGAAGCTCATTTACATCCCCAATTACAGAAAATTCTTTTCTCTAATTTAAGTGAGATGCCTAATACGCAAGTTTTTATGTCTTCTCATTCCACCCATATTGCAAGCGATTGTGATTTTAAAAATTTGAATGTTCTATTTAAGGGCCCCAATAACCTTGTAAAATCTTTTTCCCCTTTTATAGAAATCTTAGACGATAAAAAAGAAAAGAGACAGCAACTTTTGCTGAAACGCTATTTAGATGCTACACGTTCAGAACTATTCTTCTCTTCTGGGGTGATCTTAGTGGAAGGAGTGGCAGAACAATTTATAATTCCCGCAATCGCTAAAGCAATCTATAATATAAATCTCACGGAGTATAACATTTCTGTTGTTCCTATACATAGTAGGTTTTTTGACCCATTTCTAAAGCTATTCCAAGAAAATAAATTAGAGATTGTAGCTTGTGCAATTATTGATGGTGATAAAAAAGAGCATAAAAATGATGATTCTACATCAGCGGTTAAAAACGCGAAAAAATTTGTAATAAAAGATAGAGTAGAAGTATTTGAAGGCATAGAAACATTAGAAATAGATTTATTCCCTGATAATGATACTAACAAAAACTATTTAAAAGATTGTTTTATTAATCTTGAACATAAAACTTCGCATAAAAACTTACTTGAATCAGATGGAATTTGGGCTACTGAATTAATAAATAGAATTGATGGTACAGTAAAAAAAGGAAGATTTGCACAAGAATTAGCTATGCTAATAGACAAAGATTTTGTCATCCCTGACTATATAAAAAATGCCTTAGAATTTATATTTAAAAACAATAAAATTAACACTTCAGATGATGCTTAATGAACAACAAAAAAAAGCTGTTTTTGAGTTGTCATCTAATACCCTTGTTACAGCTTCTCCTGGATCAGGAAAAACAAGAACATTAGTTGCTAGAGCAACCCATAAAGTAAAATCACTTCCTAAGTTTAAAACAATAGCATTAATAACTTATACAAATGCTGGAGCTGAAGAAATAGCATCTCGATTGGATATAGATAAAAATATATTTATAGGGACGATACACTGTTTTTGTTTAGAATACATTCTTAGACCATTTGGATGGATTTTTAAATGGCGTAGACCTCTTGTAATAAACTATGAGCAGCAACAAAACTTTTTCATAGAAAATCCTGATATAGACTTAGGCTACAAAAAGTTTGATGAACTAGGAAAGATTCAAAAAGATCTCAATGGTGAACTTGATAAAACTGTAGAATGGGAACATTCAGTTTCTTTAGAAGATGTCGCAAAAAGATACTATGAATATCAAGAAAAATTAGGAGTAATAGATTTTAACGAAATACTTTATCGCTCTTATAAAATTGTAATTAATAATTTATTTGTGGCAAACTCTTTAGCATCGAAGTTTTTTGAAATACTAGTCGATGAATTTCAAGATACGAACTTATTTCAATATGAGATTTTAAAGGCTATCAATAATCACGGCGACTGCACCTTTTTTATGGTTGGAGATGAAAAACAACGAATATTTTCTTTTGCAGGAGCAATTGAAAATGCCTTTACTAAAGCAAAAAAAGATTTTAATGCTGATGTTCAAGTCTTAACAAAGACTTACCGTTCTTCAAATAAAATTGTAAATACCTACTCTAAATTATTTTCTCAACATCCAAAAATTGAAAACCGTTCAAAGTATAAAAACTTTCAAAAGTCTGTCTATTTCATTAAAACAACGAAACAGAATCATAGTGAAAAATTAAAAAAAATTGTCGATATACTAATTCAAAAATATAAAATCAAAGAACATGAAATAGCCATACTCTCTACCTCTTGGTATAGCGCATTTAAAGCAAGTAAAATATTGAGACAAGATTATAACATAGTAGGCTTAGGAGCATTACCACATAAGACAGTAAGTAGTTCTTCTATGAGTTTACTTAGAGCTTTAGCTAAGTATAAATATGATCCTAATATAAGAAGACTTAGAAATATTAAACGTCATATTGATATTCATTTATTAGAAAAAGGATTAGTGTTCTCTGAAAAACTATTGAATAAAAAAACAAACAATCTCATAAAAGAAATTCTAAATATTCCACCCGACGAAATTCTAGTAAATGGAATCAACTATATTCAAGAAATATTTAATTGTGTATTTGAAACAAATCACACATCTTTTGACGAAGTGAAAGAGTTACTAGATAATAATGAAAAAAACGATTGGACTATTGATAAATATTTGAAGATATTTTCAGGAATTGATGGAATAACTAGCAATACAATTCATAAAGCAAAAGGATTAGAATTTAAGGCTGTTATTTTACATGAAATGAATGAAAACAAAATACCTTATCAAAAGCGTATTTGTGAACACACCCACACTTATGCCCCTCTAAGTTCAGAAGACATTATAAATGGAAAAAATTTATTTTATGTAGCACTTAGTCGTGCTGAAAAATTTTTAATTACTCTACATAATTGGAAACCTTCTATGTTTATAGACTTGGTTAAATAGTTTAATCAACTTTTAAAAAAAGGGTCATTTATCCTTAGCTAATTACCAAACCCAAAGTCATTGATTATTTCACGCTTTTTGTTATAATAAAACCCAACAAATAGGGTTTATACTTAATTTATAACTAAAAGCATCATCCATGCAAACAATAGCCTATCTTAGAGTAAGCACAACAGATCAAGACCTAGAGAAAAACAAAGCAGATATTTTAGTCCTGGCAAATGATAAAAAACTAGGACAAGTTCACTTTGTAGAAGAAACTATTTCAGGTAGAGTAAGTTGGAAAAAAAGAAAAATCTCCGCAGTCATTGAACAGCTCGGAGATGGTGATAATTTGCTTGTAAGCGAACTTTCTAGGATTGGTCGTAGTATGCTTGAAATTATGCAAGTTCTTAATATCTGTGTAGAAAAAGGTATCAATATTTATGCGGTCAAAGGAAATTGGAAACTCGACAATACCATCCAAAGCAAAATTATGGCGATGGTATTTGCCATGGCTTCGGAGATCGAGCGTGACTTAATCTCTCAAAGAACAAAAGAAGCTCTACAAGCCAAAAAGGCTATGGGTATAAAACTTGGTAGACCAAAAGGACCAGGTAAAAGTAAACTCGATAAATTTAGACCTGAAATTGAAGCTTTGCTCAACAATGGATCCACGCAAAAATTCATAGCTAATAGGTACAACACTACCCCTGCCAATTTATCGCTTTGGATGAAAAAGCACAGTATAACAAGAAAGAGATAACAAAATGATACAGGGAAAACACTACTTTAAAAACTATAAAAATTGTTGTTATGGCAACACACTCGCTAAAGCCTCTTAACAATGTTCAAATTGGGCGAGTTTTTTTACTTATTCCGTTACGCCAATTAGCGTAACGAGAAAGCGATATGTAAATATGCACATCGTATAGACTAATTTACTCAATACATTATTATATGAATCTTATGTACTTTAATTAGGTAGACTACTCCCCTGCTCGATATTCAAATGTGAATATCGGTAAATTATCTTATGAGAACATCAAAAACAATAAACACTACTAATAATTTTACTACGAAGAAAAAACAGCACTTTGCCTTTTTTTTTTCGTAGTAATCATTACGATAAATTTATAGCAAAGTGCTTTATTTTATTCTTTTTTTCTAATGAAAACAGAACAAAAACTAGAGATCAATTATAATTGATACACTTTTGAACAGACCATGAAAACAAAAATGGTCTTTGTTGATAGGCTTTTACGAACAGCTTGCCAATTTGAAAACAATCCACGCCTTGCAACAAACAAAGAATTTAGGTTCTTTTTAAAACTAAAAGATACACAAGAATTTATAAAAATACTTGTGGAGCAAGAATGACTAAATACTAAAAGTATTGTTTCCTGAAAATGAAAAACAACAAGAATACATGAGTTATTAGCTGTAAAATATTGTACTTGGATTAGTAAAAAGTTTGAGGTCTTTGTGTATAGATTTTTTCTTGAAAATTATCCTTTGGTAAGGGAATTATGATGAGATATGTATAATGATTTCAGAATGGATTACTTACCTAAAGTATACAAATGAAATGATTGAAAAGGTATTGTCATAAGTAGTAATATTCGTCTTAATAAAATCTTAGACAAAGAAAATTGACGAAACAGAGAAAGTAAAGAAAACTATAATGCTCGTATCTACTTTTATAAAAACTTATGTGCAGATATTGAAATGGGTGAAACTCCTAGCACAAGACAAAGTATAAATGATTTTATCAATAAAAAAATGGACTTCTATATAAAGAAATTCAAAGTCTTGCTCAAGCAGGAAGCACTGAAAAAGAATGAATAAAAACCGATTGAGTAAAAGTTGCTTTATCTTTAAGACAACCTATTGATCCATTCTTATTCTAATATACTCGATTTTGAGTACATTAAAGTAACAATAAATTTATAACGCCTTTTATCATAGATTATACTATATGGCAAACCTATACAACAACCAAGAATATAAAAGTTTTCTTATCAGGATAAAACAACAGATACAACAAGCACAAGTAAAAGCTGTAATTGCTGTAAATACAGAGCTAATTAAACTTTATTGGTCTATTGGCAAAGAAATAATCACACGTCAACAAGATCAAAAATGGGGTGCTAAAGTTATTGCACAATTGTCTAATGATATAAAAAAAAGCTTTCCTACACTAAAAGGTTTTTCAGAAAGAAATCTTTTATACATGAAGCAATTTGCCCAAAATTACCCAAACTTTGAATTTACGCAAGAGCCACTTGCGGAAATTAGTTGGTATCATAATATAACGCTTATAGAGAAATGCAAAGACAATACAAAACGCCTTTGGTATGCTCAAAAAGCTATGGAAAATGGGTGGTCAAGAAACACGATGCTAACACATATAGAATCAGACTTATACACAAGAAAAGGCAACGCTATTACTAACTTTGAAAAAACATTACCTAACGTAGAATCTGATCTTATACAACAAGAACTAAAAGACCCCTATATATTTGATTTTCTTAACTTAACAGAAGAAGCACAGGAAAAAGATATAGAGCAAGCTCTTATTGATAATATCACTCAATTTTTATTGGAATTAGGCAAAGGTTTTTCTTTTGTTGGTAGACAATATCATATAACAGTTGGGAAAAAAGATTTCTATATTGATTTGCTCTTTTATCATATAGAATTAGAATGTTATGTAGTAATAGAGTTAAAGGCAAAAGAATTTAAGCCTGAATATGCTGGACAATTGGGACTATATCTTACTGCTATTGATAGACAAGTAAAAAAGCCTAGCCATAATCCCACTATTGGGCTTATCATTTGTAAAGAAAAGGATGAAATTGTAGCAGAATACGCATTAGGTCACATTAATAACCCAGTGGGTATTTCACAATACACATTATCAAAAGAGTTAGAAAGCAAAATTAAAGCATCCCTCCCTTCTATTGAAGAATTAGAAGAAGGATTAAATCATCTTAATGACTAGTTTTTTTCTTTCCAGTGATACGCTTTGGAAAATGATACGCAATTTTTTTTAGTGTAAAAAAAACTAGAATATCAATCTTGGATTGATACAATCCACTTTGCTAAAACATTATCTAAAAATAAAAAACAAAGCAAAATGGATATTTCCGAATTTGGATGGGAAAGAAAAGAACAAGAAGTAAAAGAAGGTGATTACTGGTTTGATGGGCGTATTGTAATTACACGAGGGGTCCAAGCACAATTAAGCTGCTTAGAAATCTACTTAATCATTGCCGATGTAATGTATTATGCCAATAAGCAAAACGGTTGTGATTATATCTTTAGCTTAATTAATCAAGAACGAAATCTAAAGTTATTTTTTATTGACCAAGTTACTAGAACCGCCTTAGCAAATGGAGATCATCCAGAAGAGCATCATTATGCTACTCTTCTACTCGCAGAAGAATACTAGAAATACTTTAAAAGAAACAATTGGCAAGGTTTTTCCTTCGCCAATTTTCAATACTGAAATATAATATTTTTTTCTTCTTTAGAAATAGAAAAAATATTAGAAATATGATATTTCTAGTATTTCTAAAAGTTTTTTAACGCAAGTAAAACCTTTGTTCTACATACTAACGAATCCAATTCTTGGCAAACCTTATTTACTTCTTTAGGAGATACTTCCCATAATCATTTTCATTGTTCATATGCACGCTTATACCTTACTCTATCCTTTAAATAGTTATTCATAATATCTACTCACAGAGTAGACAAATTAATAAGAGCTTCCTTAGATATATTAGTATTCGTTGCTTTATTCAAAATACAGCGAATACTTATCAAGTTAGTATACTTCCTATTTTCAAGATGAATATTCTTAATAAAATCTTCTGTTACTTTTAAGTCAGATAAAGAAGGCAACGTTGGTACTAAAAGTATATCAGAAGATTCAAGAATCGCATCATTAAAATCTATATCAGAAGGTTTGCCATCTATAAAAATAAGATCAAATAAAGGCTTAATATAAAACAAAACTTCTTTAAAATTTTTTACGCTAGGTGTACGAAAAAGCGTAACGTTTGGGAGTTGAAAACTTCTTGAATTATACCAATTCAATGTTGTGAAATTTGTATCTGTATCAATAATACAAACACTCTTAGATTGTCACGAAAAATAGGTTGCATAATTTTGACATAGGGTAGATTTCCCTACACCTCATTTGTAATTAGCTATAGCTATAATCATTACATTCTTAGGTTTTGCAATATTAGAAATATAATATTTCTAAGAAATACTTTATTTCTAATATTTCTTAGAAAGTGTGTAAATAACTAAAATATTATATTTCTTTACTTGCAATGAAATAAAAAAAACATTATATTGCATAACAATACAAAAAACATTTGCAATATTATATTTCAGTAAAACATGACACGTATAATCTCAATTGTAAACCACAAAGGTGGAGTAGGAAAAACTACATCTACAGTAAATATAGGGGCAGCTCTATCCAAATTTCACAAACAAAGAGTTTTACTCGTGGACTTAGATGCACAAGCAAATCTTACAAGTTCACTTGGTTTATCGACACATGATGATGAAATAGGAATTTATCATGCACTAACAGGAAGAAGTACGCTTCATATTATGAATGTAGAATCAAGGATGGATATAATACCTGCGAATATTTTACTATCAAAAGCGGAAAAAGAATTGAATGATGAAACAGGAAGAGAATACATACTCAAAGAATTATTAGAGAAAGTAAAGGATGATTATGATTATATAATACTCGACTGTCCACCATCAATGGGAGTGTTAACTCTTAATGCTTTAACTGCGTCAACAGATATTTTTATTCCTTTAGAGCCTGAATTTCTATCGTTACGTGGATTAAACAATATTCTTAGAGTTGTTCAATTAGTTCAGCAAAGAATAAATCAAGATGTCGATATTACTGGGGTATTTTTAACAAGGTATGATACGAGGACATCTCTACATAAAAACGCTTTAGAAATAGCTAATAAACATTTTGGTGAAAAAGTATTCAAAACAAAGATTAGAAGAAACATAGCGTTAGCAGAAGCACCTAGCTTTGGTACTCATATTTTTGGTCATAATCCACAATGTATAGGAGCAGAGGATTATAAAGCACTAACTCAAGAAATCATCCAACAATAATTTACATTTTAATAGTCAGTTATATGGCAAAGAAAAAAGCAACTAGAGGAAAAAAAGAATTTGATATGGAAAATGCCTTAGATTTTCTAGTAACAAATGATTCAACAAAAAAGGAAGATCAACCTACAGAATCAATCTCAAAACCTCGTAAAGCAAAAAAGAAATACACAACTGTAACAGTAAGAATTGAAGAAGATTTGTTTCTAAAAGTAAAGGCAGTAGCATACTGGAAAAGACGAAAAATAATGGATGTATTTAATGCTTCTCTCTTAGAGCATATTGCAAATATGAATGAAGAAGATTTAGAAAAAGCTGTCAAAGACTACCAAAAGTATAAAAAAGAATAGAATATGATTTTTTAAAATATTTCGAGATAATATAATCACTATTGACATCTATACCATACTTTTACTAGTATAGAATACTTATAAAATAAAAACAACAACATTTTTTAAAGAGACAAGAGGTTTAATATAAAGACGACACATTTAGGTATTAAATCTCTTGTTTGTTGTTTTTTAATCTTTTAATATCTTTTAATATTTTCAGTCTTCCAAAACCCCGATAAATACAGGGGTTTCATTGTCTAAAGACGACATATTTAGGCAAAAAAGCGACATATTTAGGTACTAAAGACGACATATTTAGGCAAAAAAGCGACATATTTAGGTACTAAAGACGACATATTTAGGCAAAAAAGCGACTTGATTTTTTATAAGTCTCTTTTAAGTTATATATTGGTACTTAACTTTAATTCTTTTAAAAGAATATCTCTATGAAACCATCAAAAAATACATTAGTGATTTATAATGAAAAATCTATTGTAAGAGAAGCTAATGAGTTTATCGAAGCCAGTTATAGATTTAATACATGGGAAGATAGAATATTTTTTATGACTTTGGCACAAATAAAACCTAGTGATGAAGATTTTAAAGAGTACAAAGTTTATGTTAGAGATTTAGTATTAGATTATGGAATTAATACTCATGCAGTTTATAAGCATATGAAAGATGCAGTTGAAACATTAAGGAAAAAAAAGATAACGGTACCGCATAGGTTTGGAACTGATGAAGGAACATTTACAACTGGATTAATCACTGGATATGGAGCGGTAGATAAGGAAGATTTATCTTATGTAGTAATAGAGTTACATCCAAAGTTAAAACCATATTTTCTAAAGTTACAACAGCAATTCACACAGTATAATATTTCATTCTTAATGAAAATGCAAAGTGGACATTCTAGGAGGATATATAAATTACTAAAGCAATATGAGAAAATAGGAAAAAGAAAGTTTACTATAACAAGGCTCAAAGAAATACTTTGCATTGAGGAAGGAGAGTATGCGAAATACTATGATTTTAAGAGAAGATTCATTCTAAAGGCTCAAAAAGATTTAGAAAAATACACTGATTTAAGATTTACTTTTGAGGAAGAAAAGAAAGGAAGAAGAGTTAACGCTGTAACGTTTTATATGAGAAAAAACACACCAGAGCGACTATCAGAACAGAAAAAGCTACTAGAGGGGTCTTTATTCCAAGATATGCAAACGGTAAACACGGGGTTATCTACTTATCAGAAAACCCTATTTAGTATAGTTAAGGAGTGGGGTATCACAGAGCAGACTTTTAAAGATATACTTTCTGCTCGCAAAACTGAACATATAGAAACGTGTATAGAGGTGACAGAATCCTCTAAAAATATTAAGAACAAAGGAGCGTATTTTATAGGTCTTGTAAAAAAAGATGAAGTAGTAAATAGTAAAAAAGTAACTGAAAAAGTAGCTAAAACCCAAAAGGCTAAGAAGGCTAAGATTGTTCAACTAGAAGAACAATATCAGGAAGAATTGAAGAAAGTAAAAAAGGAAATTTTTCAGGAAGAAAATACAATTACTTTAGCATTACTAGAAGATAGTGAGTTGATGGAAGAAATTCTCGAATTAGCAAGAACTAGTAGTCTAAGCCGTTACGATGCTTCTATATCATTCGATATGAACTATAAAAAACCACTTTTTAAGGCTTTTGTTAATAGAAAGGTAAAAAGTGTACGCCCTGATAGTTTTAAACTCTTAGAAGCGAAATTAGAGCATGAAGAGAAAGTGTTGAAAAATAAGTTCGATTCTTTATTGAAAAAAGTGTAATTATTAAACTGAGATTGTGAGCTTTTGTGTATTTTTTCATACTTTGAAGAATATTCAATCATTATTGTAACTCACAAAACGATGGAGCAAGAACATCAACAAGAGTCCCAAGAAGTAGGTAAGGAGAGTATAAGTAGAGAAAGAACCACTTTAACTACAAGCTCAGACATTCCTAATATAGACAATAGTCAAGAAAGACATGATGTAGAGCAACTAATAATGGCTATTAATGCTAGTCCCAAGGTACAACAACTCAAAGAGTGGATAAACCAAGTAGACCGAAATGTGGTAAAGGAATTTATTTTAGGAATAGAAGGGGGAAATAATTCCAATCCAGAACAAGAAGATCCTACTAAATATGAAGAAAAAGTAGATTTTAGTCAATTGCAAGAAGGAATAGATTATGTATATTTGACAACCGGCAGTACTTTGTCTAGTATTGCAGCAACAAAGGGAATAGATGTTGACTTAATACGGCAATTAAATCCTAATGCTTCTGCTAATTCAAGAGACTTACCTGTAGGAATGCGTGTTCTTATTAGAGCTAATCCTGAAAACATAGGTGCTATTATTGATAAAGTAGGATTTGTGAAAGGGGCAGGGGGAGAAGATGCGTATTTATATTCAAAAGCAAGTGTTAGTACAGCAATTGCCACTGTTCGTTATGGGACAAAAGTTCACATTGAAAAAACAGATGTTTCGGGGACTTGGTACTATGTTAACTTTGGAGGGGTAAGAGGATGGATACAAGCTTTCTATGTGACAACGAATATACCAATGCAAGATCCACAAGCAAAATTGACCTATGTTAATCAAATGGAGATGTTAGAAAATATTCTTGGAACAGAGTATTCGCCTAACAAAGAAACTTCTTATTGGCATTATGCAATGGGAGCTTATCTGTTAAACCCTACTTCATTTGTTTATAACCAAGGTAAAGCCCAAGAATTTTGGGCTACCCAAAATAGCACATATCGAGGTCAATCCAAAATATTGATGGATAGTGAAATGCAAATACAATTATTGTATAATAGCTTAGAATTAAAAGCTAATCATCATATTTGGTTACCATCTGTAGAATATGTAGAAAGAGCAAAGGCAAGCGGTCTCATTCCTAGTAGGGGAGAAATGGAACAAGGTGTAATCAATATTGCCGAAGGAATTGAGAGTTTTACATCACAAGCTTGGTCAAGTTTTAATGGAAGAATAGAGGAAGAAATTAGTGGTTTGATAGAATCATTGAAAGGGTTGCCAGCCTTAGTGAAGGAAATTTTAAGTAATCTTCATACGATTATTTCAGATATATGGGATTACATTAAAAGTTTCTCTGTAGAGCAGTTTCTAACTATGTTGTTAGATGCTATAATTGATCCAGTATTAAGAATGGCTATACAAGATGCTTTTAATAATATCAACAATACTAACATAGAAGTAAAATATGGTTCATTTGGTGTTGTAGCAGGTCTAGCTATTGCTTTGGGAGCCATTTCGTTTATAGGTCAAAAAGCAGATGCTTTATTAGATGTATTGAAAAAGCTTTCTCCTAGCTTAGGTAACTTATTAAACCCTAAGAGGCAAGGCGTTTTAACAATGCCTAATGGACAAAAGATTCGAGTAGGTATAGATGATAATGATCCATTGATGAGGATGGAGGGAAAGGATGGCAATAATTCTGATAATAAACCCAAAAGAGAAGATAACACGAGGAAGGAAAGACAAAATATATTAGATGATGAAATTGATGAACATGATTTAGGGGCGATGGAAGATAGAGAGAGGGAAGCCCTATTTAAACGAGATGCAGAAAGGGGAATTTACAGAGGTAAAATGCTTAGAAACCAAGACGGAAGCCGACCGTTGGAATTAGATAGAGTAGATATTAAAAATAAAGTTATTATAGAAGATAAGTTAGCAGAAGGTTTTGAGCGGAATCCTAGAGGTTTAGATGTAGCTATAGATAATTGGACTAAAAAAAATGTCTATAATAATGCAAAAAAGAAAATTGATTATCTAACACACAGAGCAGATCATATCTATGATAATGTAGAGGATAAAACATCATCTCCTTATTCTCCTAATTTGTCTGAAATAAAAGAAATAAAACATATTAAATACAAATTAAAAGCTTCAGAGAATGCTTATGAAGGAAAATTAAAAGAAAAAGTAGAGGAAGCTATTGAACAGCTTAAAACAGATTATCCCGATTGGAAGATTAATGTAGAATATAAATAACTTAATACTATGAGCCGCGTCAACATATCTATTACAGAGAGAAAAACAGATGAATGGATAATAAACGAAAAGTTTTGCAGAACCCCAGCACTAGAATTTTTTTGTAAAAACTCTAATAATGAGAAATTACAAGGTTTATTCTATGATATTGTAATGGGAATAGATTTAGATAAAGATAATATTGGAGAATACTTAGAAATAGTCCAATATGTGATTACCACCTTAAATGATATTACGCCTGATAAACGTTCTGATTATTTCCCTGTTTATAAAGAAGATATATATAATGACTTTATTCGTGATTTAACAAATAGTCTAGCGTATTTGAATGATTTTATTAAAAAAAATAACCTAGAAGATTATTTGATTGAGATTACACAATAAAACGATAGTGGGGAGTAACTTAAAATG
>Ga0163111_10000549_pt1 | contig 22540 bp, 15 predicted proteins | sample CRUFie1St18metaG_FD_109645 | JGI IMG/M metagenome (GOLD analysis project Ga0163111, IMG submission 109645) | Marine microbial communities from the Costa Rica Dome - CRUD Field 142mm St18 metaG | ecosystem: Environmental > Aquatic > Marine > Oceanic > Photic zone | place: Costa Rica: the Eastern... | reverse complement strand
CCCCACTTCCAAACCACTCAACCCAACTCTCAAAGCAACAACACCCTAAAACCAAACTCCGCAAGCCAACTTTCCAACTCACCCCTCCAAAAATCACCGTAGAAACGCCGACTTCCCCAGTTTCGCACCTCACTTTCAGACTTCGCACGCCCATTTCTTAGCAGAATTTCCAAATTTCACCAGTTCACAGGCTTACTTGCAAAGCTCGCACCCCCATTTTTACTTCGCACCACCTCAAAAACACAAAAAACCACCCAACTTTCAGACCGTACCCCCGAATATCTTACATACCCCATCCCACTTACAAACCACTCAATCCCATTCTCAAACCGTCCAATCCCCCTTTCAAACCTCCCCATCAAACCCACAAACCGCCCCATGAAAAACTCATAATCAGTTTACTAACTATCAAACCGCACCCTCAAACCTTCCAACCAAAACCCACAAAAACAACTTTTTCCTTACATCCACCACTTTTTTCTGCACAAAATCGGCCTTTTCGGGATCTTATTAGTGAAGGGGCAACACTTTCACACCAAAAATCAAAAAACTCAATTTCACTGCCCCTGTGAGCATACCCAAAATTATTCTATCTTTAGCAAAACACCAGCAATCCTAACAAGGAGTCAAAAAACAGCTTTACCTTTCAAACCATCTGACATGAACACCAAACACGAAGTTGTATCCAAGCTCACCTCCACAACACAATGGGAGAGGCAAGTGCGATAGGTCCCCCTCCTCGGGAGGGGGTGGGTAAGGTACTGGTTAGCCCTTCCACTAAACACTTCTTATACAACCCCATTAAGGTACTGCTTGACTCTTTTATAGCTCAAAGATTTACTGTAGTCTTGTGGCTTTAGCCCAAGGCAATAAAACCCACACAAATCACAAACATGCAAATCGACATCAACCATATCCAACATTACTTCTTCATCGGCGTAGCAGGTACAGGCATGAGTGCATTAGCACAATACCTCTCAGGCATCAACAAACAAGTCTCAGGCTCCGATCGAGAATTCAAAGAAGGCAAAACCAACGTCAGACGAACCCAATTGGAAGCAATGAACATCCAATGCTTCTCCCAAGATGCCTCAGGCATCACCGAAAAAACCCAACTCATCATTGCCTCCACCGCCATCGAATCCTCCAATCCCGAGATCCAAAAAGCCAAAGCCCTCGGCATCCCCCTAGTAAATCGTTCCGATTTGTTAAACGCCATCACCCGCACCCGAAAAACCATAGCCGTAGCAGGCACATCAGGCAAAAGTACCACCGTCGGGATGATCTTCCACATCCTACACACCTGCAACCTCTCCCCCTCACTCATCACAGGAGCAGGCATCTCCTCCCTGAAAACCAAAAACCGCATCGGCAACGCCTACGTAGGCTCAGGCGAATGGCTAGTAATCGAAGCCGATGAATCAGATGGTTCCCTAGTCAAATACCATCCCGAAGTCGGACTCATTCTCAATGTCGACAAAGACCATAAGGAACTAACCACCTTACACGAAATCTTCGGAACCTTCCACAGCCAAATCAAAGACTGCATCATCACAAACACCTCCCATCCCGAAACCCTCCGCTACTCAACTACCCCACAATGGGATTTTGGACTCAATCAACAAGCAGGCTACCAAGGCAAAGGCTTCAAACAACAAGGGTTCGAAATCCAATTCCGCGTCAAACACGTAGAATTCCGCATCCCCACCCTCGGCAAGCACAACATGGAAAATGCCCTAGCCGCAATCGCCGTCGCCCAATTCCTCGGTCTATCCCTAGGCGACTGCGCCTATGCCCTCCGCTCCTACCCTGGCATCCACCGCCGACACCAAATCGTAGGACGCAAAAAAGGCGTTTGGCTCATAGACGACTACGCCCACAATCCCGCCAAACTCGCCGCAGCCATGGCCGCCTGTCAACCCATCGCCAGCAAACTCATCGCATGGTTCCAACCCCATGGCTTTGGCCCCACCCGCTTCCTCCGCAAAGAGCTTGTCCAAGAGATCGCCCACACCCTCCGAGAGCAAGACGAAATATGGATGTCTGAAATCTACTACGCAGGCGGAACAACAACCAAAGACATCTCAGCCAATGACCTCATCCAAGACCTCAAGGCCTTAGGCAAAAATGCATTCTTCGTCGAAAACCGCACAGATTTAGCCAAACAACTACAAAATCACCTAACCGAAAATGCCGTTGTTCTCCTCATGGGCGCACGAGATGCCAGCCTAGATGCCTTCGCCCACTCAGTATTCCACGACCTGTAATACTCCAACTCTCTCATTAAGAAGCCCTTACATTTTGAAAAACAGAACTTTCTACGTATATTAGGCAAAACGAGACTGAGTCATAACATTTATTAACTTAAATACCTGAATGCCGTGAGTAGGAAAGTTCTTGTACTCAACCAAGACTACCAAGCTATTAGCGTATGCTCCGTAGAGCGTGCGTTCATCCTCCTCTACCTCCAAAAGGCCGAAATGCTCAGTGAAGTTCCTGCATTAGCACTCAATAGCATCAACCATTCCTTTAAGTTTCCCTCTATCATCCGCCTCTTCCGATACATCAACCTACCTTATCGAAGGGTCAATCTCAGCCGATACAATGTCTTTAGGCGCGATGACAATAAATGCGTCTACTGCGGAAGCAACCAAAACCTAACAATCGACCACCTCATACCCAAATCCCAAAACGGCAAAGACTCCTGGGAAAACCTCGTAACCGCCTGCCAAAAGTGCAACTCCAAAAAGGGCGACCTATCCCTCGAACAAGCAGGCATGGAACTCAGCCACCAACCCTTCCGACCCAGCTTCGTAATGTTCCTCAGCAAATTCTCAGGCTCCGTCCGCGACGACTGGAAACCCTACCTATACATGGCCTAACCCCAACCTCTTCAAAGCCCCCCTTACACAATCTCTCCAGTTGTATAAAAACACCCAAACACACACAAAGGGAGAGGCCTTTGCGCGATGTCTCCCCTCCTCGGGTGGGTAACTCACTGGCTAACAAACCCTTAACAACCAAAAACACTACCCCAATAAATCCCCCCTTTCCAGTTGTACAAATCTCCCAAATCCCTTACCTTGTATCACTTACCACAAACCAATATGAGTACAGCTGACGCAAAACAACGCTACTGGAAAGCAACCCTCAGACTCCTTTGGGTCTTCCTATTTCTCTGGGTATTACTCGCCTTCTTCTTCCCCACCATCTGGGCAGATTCCCTAAATGAATACTACCTAGGCGGATTCCCCCTCGGCTTTTGGTTTGCCATGCAAGGTAGCATCATCGGCTTTGTAGTCTTGCTATTCCTCTACACCTGGCTCATGAACCGCATCGAACAAACATACAAAGACCAAACCCCTTAAGTCATGGATGTTCAAAGCCTAACCTTCCTATTCGTCGGATTCACCTTCGGCCTCTATAGCTGGATTGCCTACCGTAGCAAAGCCAGCTCAACCCACGATTTTTACGTGGCAGGCGGACAAGTATCCCCCATGATGAACGGCATGGCCACCGCAGCCGATATGATTTCAGCCGCAGGCTTTATTTCCCTCCCTGGCATCATCGCCTTCGCAGGCTTTGATTCGGGCGTATATCTCATGGGCCCTCCAGGCGGATTCTTCCTCCTAGGCATCCTCATAGCCCCTTACTTAAGGCGTTTCGGCAAATATACAGTCCCTGACTTCGTAGGCGATCGATACTACTCCAATACAGCCAGAAGCATCGCCGTCATCTGTGCCGTAGCAATCTCCCTCACCTATCTAGCAGGCCAAATGCGTGGAGTCGGCCTAGTCTTCTCCCGTTTCCTAGAGGTATCCATTGATATGGGTGTAATCATCGGCGGAAGCATCGTATTAGTCTATGCCGTTTGGGGCGGAATGAAAGGCATAACCTATACACAAGTCGCCCAATACGTCATCTTAGCCATTGCTTTCCTCACCCCCATCATCTTCCTATCCATCATGCTCACCAATAACCCTATACCTATATTCGGATTTGGAGATACAATGGCAGGCCAAGATGTATACCTATTGGACAAGCTCAATGGCTTAAGCGAGGAACTCGGATTCTCTGCATTTACCATGCGCGAAAAGTCTACCCTCGACCTCGCTTGCATAGGCGGAACCCTCATGCTCGGAACAGCAGGAATGCCCCACATACTCATCCGATTCTTCACCGTCCCAAAGGCCAGTGCCGCACGTATGTCCGTAGCTTGGACGCTCTTATTCGTGAGTATTATCCTCCTAACAACTCCCGCAGCAGGCGCATTCGCCCGAACCTATTTCCTCGAATCCCTCCGCGATATCCCCTACGAGAATGTCCCTTCTTGGTTCAAAACCTGGGAATCCATTGGCCTAATCACCTTCCAAGACCTCAACGGAAATGGCACAATCCAATACCTCGCAGGAGCCCAAAACGAACTCACCTTCGACAAAGATATCATGTTCCTAGCCGTCCCCGAAATGACACAACTCCCCAATTGGGTCATTGCCCTCGTGGCAGCAGGCGGACTAGCAGCGGCACTCTCTACAGCCGCAGGACTCATCCTCGTCATCTCAACCGCGATCTCCCATGACCTCGTCAAACGACAATTGGCGCCCAACCTCTCCGATACCCAAGAACTTCGCCTCGCCCGACTCTGCGCAGTATTTGCCATCGGTATAGGCATATACTTCGGCATCAATCCCCCCAGTTTCGTCATGGAAACCGTCGCCCTCGCCTTCAGCATTGCCACAGCATCTTTCTTCCCCATCATCGTCCTAGGCATCTTCTCCAAACGCATCAACAAGGAAGCCGCCATCACAGGCATGATTACAGGCTTTGTATTCTCAGTGAGCTACATCGTATATTACCAATTCTTAGGGGGCAAAGAGCACGGCTATTGGATGGGCATTTCCTCCCAAGGGATCGGAATGGTCGGCATGATCCTAAATTTCGGCATCATGCTCATCGTCAATCGCTTTTTCCCTCCTCCCCCTCAGGAAATCCAAGATTTGGTCGAACAAATTCGTTATCCGTCTTAACCACAGACTTATAATACGCATGCTTCGCAAGATATTCCCCCTCCTCCAAGACCTAAAGGGCTACAATAAAGCCCACCTCCAACAAGACCTTGTTGCAGGCCTCACAGTCGGAATCATGTTGGTTCCCCAAGGGATGGCCTATGCCTTTCTTGCAGGGATGCCCCCCATTTATGGCCTATATGGCGGCCTAATCCCCCTATTATTATACGGACTCCTAGGCACCTCCCGCCAACTCTCTATTGGCCCCGTTGCCATATCCGCCCTACTCGTCCTAGCAGGCGTTAGCCAAATCGCCGAACCCTCCACCCCCGAATACATCGGCTACGTAATTGCCACAGGCCTATTCGTCGGCCTATTCCAAATCCTATTAGGTTGCGTTCGAGGCGGCTTCCTCACCAACTTCCTCTCCCATCCTGTAATAGCAGGATTTACCTCTGGTGCAGCACTCATCATCGCCATCAGCCAATTAAAGGACCTATTAGGCTTCGAAATCCCCCGCTTTAAGCACAGCTACGAAACCCTCTACTACGCCATCCAGCACATCGATCAAGCCAACCTCCTCTCAGTAGCCATGTGCATAGGGGCAATCCTCCTTATGCTCCTCCTCAAACGCATCAATCGAGCCCTTCCAAGCGCATTAATCACAGTCATCATAGGCATTTTCCTCACCTGGCAATTCGATCTCACCGCTTACGGCCTCGATATCCTAAAAGATGTCCCCCAAGGGATGCCTGCCTTCGTACTCCCCGATTTTGGCCTCGAAACCCTCGAAACCCTACTCCCCGTCATCCTAACCGTCGGACTCGTAGGCTACGTCGAATCAATCAGCATTGCCAAAATGCTCGAATCCAAGCATACCTATTACACTATCTCCCCCAATCACGAACTATTCGCCCTAGGAATCTCAAAGGTTGTAGGCGCATTCTTCCAAGCCCTTCCAACCTCAGGAAGCTTCACCCGCTCTGCCATAAATCACGAATCTGGCGCACGTACAGGGATCGCATCCATTGTTACAGCTGCCCTTATCGCCCTAACCCTCGCCTTCCTAACCCCCCTCTTCTACTACTTGCCCAAAGCAATCTTAGCAGCTATTATCCTACTAGCTGTCCGCAATCTATTCGAATGGAAAGAGGCCATCCACCTATGGAAACATTTCTGGCGCGATTTCCTCGTAATGAGCATCACCTTCCTCGGAACCTTCTTCGTAGGCATCAAAGAAGGAATCGCCATTGGCGTAGCCCTATCCCTCATCATCATCCTCTACCGAAACGCCAAACCCAACATCTCCGTTCTCGGCCGTATCCCCCAAACCACTCACTACCGCAACCTCTCCCATTACCCCAAAGCAGTATCCATCCCAAACACCTTGATTGTTCGCTTCGAAAGCCAACTATACTTCGCCAATTCTTCCGCCTTCAAAGAGAACCTCAAATCCCTCATTCGAAGCACTCCCAACCTTCAAACCTTCATCCTTGACGCCCACGTCATCTCCGAAATAGACAGCGCAGGCATTCATGCCCTTACCGACATCCACCAATACCTCCAATACAAAGGGATCCGCCTAAAGATATGCGGTGCAGTCGAATCCCTAGAAGAAGTATTCGAACAACTCAACCTCATGAAACAAATAGGCGAAGGGAACTTCTTCCGAACCGTACACGAAGCAGTCACAAATGAATCCTAACGATCATCATAATGACCATAACAAGCACAAAGCAAGATGAGTATTTCTCCTTGAATAGTATAAACTAAACGATGTTTTTTTGAGATTCTCCTTGACCAATACCCTTCCATATTTCCTTTTAACGCCTCTGGTTTACCCAACCCCTCAAAGGGTGTCTCTTGGATGTTCTCAATCAGTGCCTTCAGTTTTTTAAGATGGCGCTTATCTTCCTTCTGAAGCCTTTTATAGTCTTTATGAAACTGCCTAGTATAACGAATTGTAAGCATACCCCCTCTACAATATCGCTAGAAAGTCCCCTATGGGCATCTCTTGGTAATATCCATATTCCACTTCTAGTTTCGACAATACGATCTCTATATTGCGAATCAACTGAGACTCATCTTCCTCATCTGGCTCCCATAATCCCAACAACATTGTATAAGCTGCAAACTTCTCAAACTCTACACGGATAAAACGTCTGAGTGAATCAACGGATAGGACATCCATCTTTAGTTTATTCTCATGCATAAGCAACACCACAATCAACCCCAATTCATACAACAGAGAAGCTTTTATCCACTGAAAGCTTTTCTGGAAAGAAGGAAATAATTGAGCGGTCAAAGATAATGTCTGAAATGTATAGGTATGGTTATCTAGGTTTGTCTTCAGATTTGCCTCAAATGAATCTTGCTTCGCCTCTTTTAAGCAAGATTGGACAATCTTTTGATAATAACCCCACGTTTCCTCCAAAAGGATATTCAGAGGAGGATTTGCTACAGTCACCATAGAAACCTCCTTCAACTCCTCTATGTCTTGGATTGTTAAAGCATGTTTAAGTGCCAAAATCCGCAACTCAAAAAGCTTATCCAATAGCTCTTCCCCCAACCCATCCAAAGAAGCTCCCTCCTTTAGCTCTTCTATAATTCGTTGTGCCAATACATTAGCATAGAATTCAACCGCTTCACTTGGAGAGGGCTTAACAAACAAGAGAAAGGCATTTGCCGTATGAGGATTCTGTTTCATATACCCTAAGTTAAACAATATCTACTAGAAACAACAACCCATTTTAGTCAACCCGACTCGTACTAAGTCGCATCCCCCCTTCAATCAACACCACCATTTCATATTGATTCGTCCCTGAATCATAGACAAATACCACACTTTCAGGATCATCATGAGCAAAGAAAAAGACCGTATCGCTCTCTGCAAACAATACCGTCTCCTCCCCCGAATTATCCCGCAGATAGAGGCTATCCCCTTCCACATACGTCTCAAATACCGTATTCGAACTCACATCCAATGAAAATTGCCCCACATACTCCTCCAATAATTCAGGCCTAATCGAAATTGCTTTACGATTCACCGCCTCAGGAAACTCATAGGCCTCCCCCCTAATCATTGCAGGCACTGCATCAATAATCTTCTTAAAAGGTATACGATTGTAATTACATAGAAAGATAAAGCGAATATCCTGCTGCTCATCTTGATAGAAGTAAGCCCGATAACCCGAACGTCCTCCTGCATGCGAAACAATCCCCTCCTCGTCCAACATCCTCTTCCCCACTGAATCCTCTCCCAACCACTCTCCAAAACGCGCCAGCTCCTTCACATTCGAAATGATATTCCCCAATTCATACTGGTAGATATGTAGGCTATCGATACGTATGCAATTACCTTCATCATCCTTCTTAATCCCATAGGCAAAATTCGCACGATTCGTTTTACGATCATTATACTCCCCCGTATACCTCAAACCCATTGGTTCAATCATTTCCTCCCTCAAATGCGCCATATATCCCTTCCCCGACACCTTCCCAATAATACTTCTCAGCAATTGGTACCCCACATTCGAGTACAACGTATCCGTTCCAGGCTCAAACAACAGACGCTCAGCTTTAGCCAATGCCAATACCGTATCTTCAGGGAACAAACGCGCGCTTTCTCCCTCCTTCAACTCCCGCGGTAATCCCGACGAATGATCCAACAAATGTTGTATCTGAATCGTGCTTCCTCCATCGAATCCCCGAAAATACACTCCCAACGAATCTGTCACCCCCAACTTACCCTCAGCCTCCAATCGATAAATCGCGTGCTTCACCCACAACTTCGACACCGACGCAATCACAAATTGGCTCCCAACCTCCACCTCTCCCCCTGCATCTATGACCTCCGCCAAATTATAGGCCTTCGTCACCACTTCCTCCCCTCCTACTTCCACCCAAACCACCCCATGAAACTGCCCCAATTGCTGTAACGCAACAAAGTAAGTATCGATTTCCTCTGCTAAAGCACGATAATTGGGGTTATTCGTTAGCCCTTGCCCTTGCTGCCTCCCATAACACCCTCCTAATATCCCCACGATAATCAAAGCAATAACACTGACCCATCGATTGTATATTTGCATAAATGTCTCATATTAAGATGATCACTTTTTCGAGCAATTGCCTACTCAAGATCCGTAAAATTCATCTCTTGATCAATCTTAATATAGTTGTCCTCCGCTCCTGTCAGAAAGTCCGCTAGTCCCCTCTGTACCTCATTCAACGCCTGATGGCGCTCACTCCCAATCTCAATCACCTCCGAAACCAATGCGCCAAACGTTTCCTCAGATCGCAACAAAACGACTCTACCCACAACAGGAAAGTCATTTATATGGGTCGAATATGTACCCATCATAGATTGTATGTACACAGGCGTCCGATCAACATAAAGAGTAAGGACGCCTCGATACGCCCGATATCCATGCGAAAAGACATGTATTTGCAAACAACGATTGTATAAATACGCTTGCCCAATACCCCCATACTCCTCCCCTTCTACCTTCGCAATAAATGCCTTTCCTGAAGGTTGTATTTCCATAGCATACTTCCGAATAACCCCTCCATTCCGCTCGGCACGAAGAAAATAATATTCGTATACCCCAGCATACAATCCCAAAGTATCTGAACTAGGCAAAGGGATATTAAATTGACGGAAGCTCCGATTCTTTTCAATATACTGATCGCATTCTCCTGCAAAAAACCGTAACAACTTCGGATGCCTACCCATTAACTCCAAAAATATTGGCTTATTAAACCCGCTTTCCCGTGCCTCTTCCGTATCGAAAAAGCCCTCCTCACGTTTTACATAGTATACTCGCCCTCCTCTAGGACGACTTCTCACAGTAGTTCCAGCATATACACCCGACATCTCCAGCCCATCTTCATTTTTCCAAATATTTTCTCCTCTCCGTACTGCATTCAACACCGTCCAATAACGCGCCCGTGTTCCTGTCTCATATAATTCTATAAACAATGAACCATTCGTCTGAACAACTAAACGTCCCTTATAATACAATGCTCCTGTGCTTTTACAACGTACGGTTCCATTAGACGAAATTTGTAATACAGGAATCACCAAAGCTTGCGACCACTCATTAATTAAAAAGCATTCATAATCCCCCACATACCGTTGTAGCAAAGAATCTTGCCCCCTCCAACCTCTTAAATGCTTATCCAAGAAGTTCTTAAGCTCTCTAAGGTTATATACATTTGGCAAAGCTTTGATTTCAGCTTCCCTATTTAGATATGTTATGACAGCAAACGGCAAGTCAGCATCCTTACATTCATTTTCAGACTCAATAAGTTCAAAAATGATTTTTCCATGAATCGGCTCACCATTTACCCCAACATTAAGATAGGCACCCACCATAAGCTCCCAACGCTCAAAGCGAGCCAACCCAGTCTTCAAAATGATACTGAGGGGCCGATTTCTCTCTTCCGTTGCCAAATTTAAGCTGCAAATCGTACCAATCTCATTCAATGCCCCCTTATATACTTGCCCACTAGGCGGACTAGGAATGAAAATGCTACCTGTTACTGTATTGATTTTTGTTAAGAAGCACTGTACGATACCTCTATCGACATAGGAACAACGATATAGGTTCTCGTTATCTGTATCTTCCTGCATTATACTATCCGACGAAACAGACGCTGACTTTTGCTGCATAATCCACTCATTTTCTGGAATTTCCTCAGCTTTTTTCATTTTTTTCAACCATTCCGAGAAACTTTTTACCACATTTTCGGCATACTTATCCTGTCCTTGCTCAGCAGGAACAAACTCTCCTAAAAAATATAGATATAGTCCCAGATAGGACAAATTAAATTCCGTATATGTTTTGCTTGACTTTTTACCAAAATCATAGAGTGCACGTTGTCGAATATAGTTCTTATTGATATTTCGGCGAAACCCAAACCATTCTTTCGCGATATCGTCCTCTTTTAGCTTCTTGATTATAAGTTCATTAAGCTTATCTATTTGCCCCATAACAGACATCGAATGAGTGTGTGCCACTTTATTTATTCGAGCCATCAACTCCCTATAAATCAGATTCGCGACAAAACACGACACTTTAAGAATATTCATAGTTCTCCCAATTTACAATATTTATCTACGATAACATTCCAAGCCCAACACTCATCCCAAATCTCTCCTTATTTTCTAGGAAAAGCGAGATGGCTTACAATAGCTAATTGTTCTCCCCAAAATACATTTCACAGAATCACGGTAATATATTAGCTGATTTCCCGAAAATACTCAAAAAAAGCTCGATAACAAATTTCACTCAAAATCATTTCAAAAGCCCCAGAAGTTTTGTTATTTCGACTATTCAAAACAACGCTTCAACTCATCTATGAGCCTAAGCCTTTTGTCCTATTTACAATAGGAAGCAGATAAACTCACATAAAACATTCATCTTACATGTTAAAACAAAATTAAGTGTAATCATTAATAAAACCGTCTTTTTTTGTCTTAGAAAAATCAAACTCATTCTACGCCCATTCCACAAACAATTCTTCTGACTCCCAGACTATTCAGAAGCTAGAACCTGTCGAAAACATCCACGTTTTTGTCAACATTCTCTATTTCATCTACTCAGAAAGATAGGTTACCTAACCCTATCTTCAACTATGATTAACCAGTAAGTCTCATTCAATCAATCAAACATTTGACTAAAACCACGTCTATGCACACAACTCAACACCGATTTTTGAAGATATTCATACTATGGGTAAATATTTGCATTCTGCTCACATCCGCCCAAAGTCAGATCAATACAGCTACATGCCCTCATGGAGAATCATTTCACCCTACTCCCGAACATAAATCAACCGCTCCTACTGCGAAATACAAATTGCCTTTCCCACCAAATACGACCTTGATATGCTCGCGCTCAACTGGGCATGGAATCATTGATGGGATTGATGCGCGGTACTCCTTTGATTTCGCACACAATCCTCCTTATGAAGGTACACCTATTACAGCTGCACGAGCAGGGATTGTAAAACGTGCTTACGACCAATCTACAACTGGAGGCGCAAATAGTAACTTCGCAAACCTTGCAAACTTTGTAGTTATCGATCACCTTGATGGCGAAGAGTCCGTATATCTTCACCTACAACCTTATAGTGTTCCTGTTCAAGTAGGAGAATGCGTAGAACAAGGGCAAGTTATTGGAAAGCTGGGAAACACAGGTTGGTCTACAAACCCTCATCTCCATTTCCACGTTCAATCATCAAACAGCATATCATGGTGGGCTAATTCTATACCCATTGCCTTCATAGATTTCGCCCAGAACGGAGGGAGACCTAATGGAGGGGATTATATTACGTCTGGCGCCCCTATTGTACAAGTTAACAATGGGATCCCTATTTATGGAGGTGATTGGGGAACTCCTGGCTTTTTCTCTCCTAAGAATAATGTTGTTGTTAGATTTAATCACACAAACCCCAACTTAACACTAGGGAGCATATCAAATCTCAGTATTGATGGAAACCCTATACCTGCTCCCATAAATTTAACCCGAAATAATCAAGCATATTCATTACACCTTAATTTAAGTACGCAGACTTTTGCTCAGAGTTACTCTAACTATAGACTATCATTCAACATAGATAATAATGGGATACAAGAAATTGCAATCGGTAACATTTACTTTCTTTCCCCCCAAGTTAGCTCCTTCATTGATATTGAGCCTAATTCAAATTATGAGAGTAATATTATAAGAGGAGTAGAGTATGGCATCTTTCGAGGAATAGGAAATACCTTCCAACCTGATGCCTTTCTAAGTCGTGCTCAAGCTGCAGTAGTCATAATAAATATGGCAACCCTTCTCGACACATTTCAAGTAAATGCCGCAATAGGAGCTAATGGGCAGTTTAGTGATGTAGGAACTTGCCATTGGGCATTTCCTTACATACAAACTCTACGAAACCGAAATACAATAAATATAGTCCCTAACTATAGACCTGAAGATCCAATATCATTAGGCGAGTTTTGCAAAATATTATCAAATACATTAGGATTATCTAATTTACCCAGTCGAGGTATAGTCGCTAACTTATTCCAGAAACCTATAAATGTAATACCCAATGATAATTTAAAGCCATTTGTTGAAACGGTATTTGAGAGAGTCGTCCTGCAAGAGAAAGGACACAATAAGCCCTTCATCTATCCTCTTATGTCATTTCTTTTTCCAAACTCTGAGGACATCAATTCAACGAGTTTGCTCACGCGTGCGGAAATGGCTCGTTTAATGACAAACTTATATGAAACCAAATATGAGTATAAGTATAACCAACTTCCTCAATACAGAACTCAAGAAGAAACAGGTTCTCTAGAAACCAACTCCCTTGTAGACCTATCCAAAGCCTCCGTAATAGGAAACCTCTACACCCTCCCTTCCATAACCTCAGGAAATGCCCCAACTATAAACGGAGTTCAATACGATTACGACCTATTCGATGACCAGAGCCTAAAGCTCGTTTATGCTTCAGAGCAAGACCCACAGGGCAATCCCCTTGCATTCTATTGGACAACCAATGATGGAGACTTGTTGCCTGATACTAGTTATGCCAATTATCGGGCGGTAGATTTCACTCCTCCAACGGTATTGGATGATTCGATCTTCTCGATTCTATTGTGGGTAGGAAGTGCAAATGGAAAAGTAGAGGAAGCTATCATCAACGTGCATGTGCAGCCTGCGAATCGAAATACAGGCCCAGACGCGACCATTCAAACAGTCAATATTTCGGACATTAGTCCTGTACAAGGCACCTATACAGATGTAACCTATACCATCGCCAATACAGGTAGTCAGGCACCAAGTACGGATATCATGATGGACATTATTATATCAAGTGATTCCATCATAGACGGGAGTGATATAACGGTAGCATCGGTAAACGCAGGTCAATTGGGGCAAAACCAAACATATACAGGAACGACAACCGTCAATATCCCCATGAGCCTACAGGGTAATTACTACCTATTGTTGGAGGCAGACCCGAATAATCTTATCTCGGAATCCTTAGAATCCAACAATTCATATATCGCCCAATTGTCTATCCAAGCAGACTGTAATGGTTCTTCTATATTGGCGGCAGCAGTATTTGCGCCATTCCCCAATGCCGTAGACTCCGTCCAATTCATTGACTCGTCTCAAAATGCAGTAAGCCGTATATGGGATTTCGGCAATGGCCAAAGCTCAACGCTTGCGAACCCTGTCATGACATTTGCATCAGGTCAAAACTACAATATTTGTCTGACGGCAATGGATGCAAACGGGTGTACAGATTCTATTTGTGAAAGCTATTCGGTTACTGCGTATCTAGAAGTGCTGCATCCTGTAGACACAACCGTTATGCAGAAAGGCGTTCAAAATGTCATCACATGGACAGACAATCTTTCCCATAGCTTCCAAGTATCCCTCTATAAAGGAGCGAATTTCATTGGTCATCTAGCTGCCGCTGTACAATCCCCTGATACCTTCCTCACATGGACACCTCCAACCACCCTACAAAGTGGAGGCGACTACCGTATTCTCATCCAGAGCAATGTAGATGGTTCTATTCTAGATTATAGTGAGTACTTCTGGATTGCAGATTCTCTCATTGGGGATATCAATATCGTGGATCCGAATAGTACTTCTATGTGGCAAATGGGTCATATATATGATATCCTATGGCTAGATCAAATTGGAGATGATGTCAAAATTCTATTGTTGCAAAATGGGAATGTGGTAGATACCATTGCATCAGCAACAGCTAGTGACGGGCACTATTCCTATATGCCTTCTACTTCTTTGGCACAAGGCAATTATCAAATCCAGATTTGCAATGTCAATGATCCATCTATCAATGATATCAGTGCCCCATTCTTTATTTCGAACAGCCTAGACATTGAGATTACTTTCCCAGATCAATACACAACCTTATCTCCAGGGAATACCTATGTCATTACTTGGCTCGATAATATCCCTGATACAGATAGTGTTATCATTCGCCTATACAAAGGAGGGGCATTTATTGAAACAATCGTTGCCAAAACACCTGCTGATGGAGCATTCACATGGACGATTCCTACCCACCTGACACCTTGTAGTGATTATCGACTGCTCATCAGTTATATCGTAGATGGTAATGTATTTGACTACTCTAGTTACTTTTGGATTTATCCGCATACGTCCTACCCAATTGAGGTTATCTACCCCAGTAGTAGTTCTCTCTTCCAACATAACAAAACCTATGGATTGCGTTGGCATGATACCAACAATGGAGATGTAAAGATACAACTCTATAGAGATGCCGCTTATGTAGGAGATATTACCCTCTCCACCCCGAGTGATGGATACCATGAGTGGACTGTCCCCAATACATTGGTACCAGACTCTACTTATAGAATCCTCATTACCCGACTCTCAAATGGAAGTATAGTAGATTATTCCGAATACTTCACGATTACCGACCCTATATATTTCGAATGGGTTTATCCTGATGCCACTACTATATGGGAACGCGGACAATCCGTTGTGTTGATATGGGAAACCAATGTACCTGATCGGTTTATTCGAATCAATGCCTACAATGGCTCTGCATATTGGGAGCCTGTGGTAACCTCTACCCCCAATGATTCTATCCACGTATGGTCGGTTCCAATTAACGCTCCCCTTGGTGACGATTTCCGCTTCTTAGCCGAAATTATCAACGAGCCTTGCAGTGCCAATGACTATGTATTTGACTACACAGACTACTTTAGCATTGATTCGGCACAAGCCATTCAGGTCACTCAGCCAATCTCTTCTACCGTAATCCGACATAGCTCAAACCTACCTATCGTCTGGAACCAAAATATACCAGGAAGTAACCGCTCAGGTCCAGATACAGTAACCATTGAATTGTGGAGATACGGATCGAAGATTATGGACATTGTCACAGATCATATTGTACTAGGGGGAAATACCTCTTATGATTGGATGCCTATCCCGTCGCACTTGCCAGAAGGCGTGGGGTATCGCGTAAGAGTGGTAAGCGAAATTTCTGGATCGTATGACTTCTCTGAAAGTTTCCGACTCGAAGGAGATCCTCTGCCTATCATTCTCACAAACATTGTAGGAGAATTTAACGACAATACACAATCGATTGACCTAAAATGGAATATTGAAACCGACCAACCTATTGACAAAGTAATCATCGAACATTCAAGCAATGGAATCGACTTCGATAAAGTAGGCCAAGTAATAGCACCTAGCCATATCGGGAATCAACTGTACCAATTCAGACACCATGATTACCATCAAGGCAATAACCACTATCGCTTATTCCTACTGGATCAGAATGGAGAGCGTCACAATTTCTACAACCGAGTTCTAACGATTACTCCACCAACGATACGCATTACCATAGTTCCTAATCCTGCAAATGGGTTTACACAAGTAAGACTACCTTCTTCGGCCGACTATCAAATCAAGATACGTTCCATCGAAGGAAAGCTTGTTCACGACTCTGATAGGCTAAAGGATGTACAGAGCTACGAATTTGATGCAACTCAGCTCAGTCCTGGCGTTTACTTCCTTGAGGTTCACGACGGGAAAAATAAGGCAACACAAAAATTTAGTGTGACGCAATAGGTATTAAATAGCATAGCAAAGAGGATTAGAAGGTGCTATCCTCATGGCCACAACCTTTGGTAGGGTTGTGGCCAATTCTTTTTTATGGATAAGAAATCGTATTTGGACATTGTATCTCTGGTCAAGCACTTGGCCTTTGGTTAAGCTTTCCCTTTTCTGAGCATACTTTTATCCCTACACAAGAAATCCCTAGGGTATCCCATCAAACAATCCCCTCAATGAATCCGTTATTCCCCTAAATCAAACGCCCACCATTATGCTAAAATGGATTGATGTCCTCAAGTTCGCGAGAAAAGGAAATCCCTCTCCTGATCGAGTAGTTGTAAAAACAGAAGCCGAGTGGAAAGCCCTTCTTACGCCCGAACAATATAGAATCACCCGACTTAAGGGTACAGAGCGTCCCTTCAGTTCCCAAATGTGCAGTTTATTCTCTCCAGGAATCTATGCTTGTGTATGCTGTGAGACCCTACTATTTGATGCGTCTGAGAAGTTCGAAAGCGGCACAGGCTGGCCATCCTTCACCCAACCCATCAAAGAAAACGCCATTGCCTATCATAAAGACAGTAGTTATGGGATGATACGGGTCGAAGTGACATGCAATACCTGTGGGGCACACCTCGGTCATATATTCCCTGATGGCCCTCCTCCAAGTCAACTCAGATACTGTATTAATGCTGTTTCGTTGAAAAAACAACACTAGCCTTCAAACCCTCTTTGTATGTTCCCCCAAATTACCATTCTTGGAGCAGGGCTTTCGGGTCTTAGTCTTGCCTATATCCTCAACAAGCACAATATTCCTGCAACGATTCTAGAAGCGAGAAATCGTATAGGAGGCCGAATGCATACCTTATATCCTCCAAATGAAGCCTCCATAGAAATGGGAGCGACATGGCTAGGGGAGAAACATAGGCATCTAACCGCTTTACGATCTGAGCTCAATATTCCTATTTATCCTCAACCCAAGGGCTCTGTAACCCTATTCGAATACCACCCTAAACTTCCCCCAAACAAAATCCCTAATCCACCAGAGTCCCAGCCTAGTCAACGCATACGGGGAGGCTCCTCCGCACTCATCCAAACCCTTGCCCAAAATATTCCTCTAACAACCCTCAAGCTAGGACAAATAGTCACTCGACTCGATTTTACACACCCGAAGCCGATTGTACAAACCTTACAAGCAAGCTTTCAATCTGATCTCATTGTTAGCACCTTGCCTCCTAAACTCCTGAGTTCTTCTATTGAAATAAATCCTCAGCTTCCAGATACCATCACCCAAATAGCCTCCCAAACCCACACTTGGATGGCCGAATCTATCAAGGTAGGGCTCACCTATACGTACCCATTTTGGAACAATTCGAAGACAAGTGGCACCCTCCTCAGCCATGTTGGTCCTATATTCGAAATGTACGACCACTCCCTTCCCGCACAGAACCTATTCGCCCTCAAAGCATTCGTCCACGAATCCCTATCTTCTATTCCTCAAGCTCAACGCAAGAAGCTCATTCTCCAACAGCTCACTAGATTATATGGAGTCCAAGCCCAAGAGTATGTAGGCTATCATGAATGTATCTGGCAAAACGAGCCCTATACCTACCTCCCCTATGATACCCATATAGCCCCCCATCAAAACAATGGTCATCCCCATTTCCGAATCCCCTATCAAAACGGTCATTTGCTTCTATCGGGCTCCGAAACAGCAGAAGATTTTCCAGGCTATATGGATGGAGCCGTCCAAAGCGCAATCCATACAGCAAATTATATCCTTGAGCATTACTCTCATTCCTAGAGATCCTAGAAAAATAGGAATTCAGCATTTACATTTTATGCAATTATCACCCATATTACGTCATATGTAATAGAGATTATTATATGTCCTATTCCTAACTTATCAGCCATATGCGATTCATACTTCTCCTCTTATCCCTCATCTTTCTTCTCTCCGCTTGCCAAGAACCTGCCGAGGAATATCCCGAAAACAACCCTGGCTATGTTCCTCCCAAGGTAAAGAACCAAGGGTGTGAAATTGCCTATACCCTCCACATGCCAGATTCTTCAGATTTCCCTTGTCCAACGAAGAATGATACGACCCTCCTATACATACATGGCTGGAACCTCAGTCAATCCTATTGGGATTCAACCTTAACGTATCTTGGTATTCCCTACCCTACTGTCACTGTAGACCTCCCTGGTTTCGGATCCTCGGGTAAAGACAGAGACAATTGGACAATAGAAGACTATGCCCAAGACATCCAGATTCTCATCAAGAGATTAAATCTAAACAAGGTTATCCTGATAGGACATTCAATGGCAGGAGATATCATCCTTGAAACGGCTCTCAATTCTCCACAGGTTATTGCCCTAATAGGGGTAGACAACTTTAAAGACGTACAAGTCTACATACCCCTCCAACAAATAAATGGGATGAATGCCTTCGTTCAATCGCTTCGCGACAACTATGAAGAAACCGTTCGCAGTTCCACTCCCCAACTCCTATTTCACCCCTCCACTTCAGAATACATACAAGCCCTCATCATAAACCAATATATTAGTGGCAATAATCATAGCGTATCTATAGAAACCCTCCAAGCCCTATTTGACTACGCTCCCAAAGAAGCCAAACAACTTGCAAAACTCAAACAGCCCCTATACCTCATCAATGCCGAATCCCCTCCAACGGATACCACTGCCCTGCAAGCTTTAGGCATCCAGTACCAGCTCTTAAGCATACCCGAATCAGGCCATTTCCCCATGATTGAAAAACCGAAAGTATTTGTCAATCGGCTAGAAACAGTTCTCTCATCTATTGCAAAGCCTTGACCCTCAAGACATAAAATGAAAATCGTCATAATAACGCCCCTATTCGAGATAGAAGGGGCAATGAAAGATCACCTAAAAAGCAGGCTCCCCTATGTTTCCTTCTTGCGAGAAGAAGAGGTAGAAAAAGCTGATGAGGTTATTGCGGCTATCGTTGATAATACCCCAAATAGAAGGTTGAATCGATACAGAAACCTACAAATCCTATTCAGTCTAAGTGCTGGGGTAGATAATCTCCTCAAGGATCCTTCTTTACCGAATGTCCCTATTGTCAAGCTCATTAATGCCAATATGCGCACCTTGATGGCAGAATATATTCTATTTCATGCCATTGGGATTCGCAGAAACTTCTTCCAACTACAATCACTACAAGCCCAAAAGAAATGGATATGGTTCCCGCTTAGTCCTCCCATACAAACATGTAAGGTAACCGTTTTGGGGCTTGGGCGAATAGGAAAGTATACAGCTCAAATGCTGTCAAATCTAGGCTTTCAAGTGAATGGATGGAGCAAATGTCCCAAATGTATACAGGGAATCAAAACCTATACAGGCCAAGATGCCTTACAAGGATTATTGCCTCATACAGACATCTTAGTTTGTCTATTACCGCTTACACAAGAGACAAACGGTCTCATAGGTAAAAAGCTTCTAGAGAAATTGCCAAAGGGTGCTAGTCTTATAAATGCAGGCAGAGGAGAATGTATAGTCGAAGAGGAATTAATCGATATTATTGAAGCAGGACATTTATCCTATATCGTATTGGATGTATTCAAAGAAGAGCCTCTTCCCCCTACCCATAAGCTATGGTCATATGACAATGTTATCATTACGCCCCATCTCGCTTCTTCAGCATCTTCTCAATCCTACACAGAGGAATTGGTTCAAAAAATCGAGGCATTTTCACAAGGAAATTCAATGGATACCGTAAATCTAATTGAGGGATATTAGCTTCTCCCTTCCCTTGAATCGAGTTTGATCTTAAGCATCTACACGAAAAAAGTCGCCTATATCCATTTAACCTTAGCCTTATAGTGATGCCTTAAAGTAGTTTTTAGTATATTTGAAAAACACTTATAATATTTACCCCAATTATCTATTGCTATTGCACTGATAGCTAGGCCATTAAAGAAAAAAATCGAATGGCCATCAATGGATAAAAATCCAAACGATTATGAAACCTTTTACAGTATTTCTCCTTTTTCTTTGCTTGTTATCTCTAGAAAGCTTTTCTCAAAGTTCTGTCTACAATCAAGGAAATGTTCATATCAGCTCAGGTACATCCATGACTATTGTAGGGGATCTGACAAACGATGGCAATGGAGATATTGAGAATGAAGGAACAATGATCTTACAAGGCGATCTCCTTAATAGTGGAGGCAACTACCAAGGAGATGGATGGGCTGAATTTGCAGGAAGTAGCACGCAAACGATGACAGGTGTGGATTCCATGACGAATCTACGAATGAATAGTGGCCAAGTATTATTGATTCAAAATGACTTAGCAGTTATTAATGCCCTCGACCTCAATAATAATGGAAGTATTCAGTTGGGAAATCAGCATTTAATGATGCTCTCTGGAGCTACCTTGGTAGGGTATGATGCCAATAACTTTATCATCACAGATGATTCAGGGACATTACAACGAGAAGTTGGAGCCACTGATGTAAATTTCCCCGTTGGAAACAGTAGTTACAACCTTGCCATTCTTAACAATGCTGGGGCTTTAGATATTTTCTCCATACGAGTCGTAGACTCAGTCTTGGCAAATGGACTTGATGGCCTTACACAATCCTCCGACTTCGTACAGAGAACTTGGTATATAGATGAAATGGTAGATGGAGGCTCAGATGCCACTCTTTCGCTTGAATGGGATACAGGAGATGAACAAACGGGATTTGACCGAACCAATAGCTCGGTCGTTCAACAAATAGGCGGGGTTTGGGATACCCTCCACAACTATAGTGGAGCTACAGCTGTAGCTGCCAATACATGGTCACAAGAAGCCGAAAATATCAATTCTTTCACGACTTTTTCTGTTACCTCCAATTTGCCTGCAGTTGAATGTGGAAGAGATGTATTTGAAGCGAATGAAACCCAAGCCTCTGCCAAGGAACTTCCTCAGATAGGTGTTAATCAGAATGCATTAATTTGTCCTTTGGGCGATGAAGATTGGTATTGGTATGTGGTAGGAGCAAAAAACAACATTCATGTCAAGCTCTCCAATTTAGATGTAGACTGTGAGCTAGAGGTAATCGTTGGCGGAAACACAACCACATCTGCTACAGCAGGTACAGCCGATGAAAATATAAACTTGACCAATTTGACTACTGGAGACACCCTCTTTATCCGCGTTTATGCAAATGACGTGATTAATAGACAAGGATATAATTTGAGATTGCTGGAAAGAGATGCTCCTATCAATATCACTCCTAAAGATAATGAGGAAGGCTTAGTCTCAACTCCTGTAGTCTCTGACCCACAAAATAATCCTGATCAAATTGTGGAAGCTAATGCAATAGAGGTGAAATTATATCCCAATCCTGCCGATGAAGATTTATTCGTTTCAATGATTGGAATACGAGAAGGGACAACAACTTTTGTCCTATATAATGCTGCTGGGCAATTACTGAAATCAGAAGAATGGGAAGTGAAAGCTGATATGATCATGAAACTAGATTTCTCTACTTTGCCAGAAGGGGTGTATTTCTATCGTATTCAAAATCAGGATTACCAGAAAAGCGGCCAATTGATTAGAATGGATTAAAAGGTTTATCTGTCTATTCCCAAAAACCGTTGATTGTCGACCTAGGAAGTATCAGGGTCGGCACTGTTTGCGCGAATACCCAGCTGGGAATACCCTACTCAAGCGCTTGACCTTCGAACACCCAGCTGGGAATACCTTACTAAAGCGCTTGACCTTCGAATACCCAGCTGGGAATACCTTACTCAAGTGCTTGACCTTCGAATACCCAGCTGGGAATACCTTACTCAAGCGCTTGACCTTCGAATACCCAGCTGGGAATACCTTACTCAAGCGCTTGACCTTCGAATACCCAGCTGGGAATACCTTACTCAAGCGCTTGACCT
>Ga0163111_10000548_pt1 | contig 22544 bp, 21 predicted proteins | sample CRUFie1St18metaG_FD_109645 | JGI IMG/M metagenome (GOLD analysis project Ga0163111, IMG submission 109645) | Marine microbial communities from the Costa Rica Dome - CRUD Field 142mm St18 metaG | ecosystem: Environmental > Aquatic > Marine > Oceanic > Photic zone | place: Costa Rica: the Eastern... | reverse complement strand
TGTTAAAGCGGCATTGGCGCATGATTTTAAGCCACTAACAGTAGTAACTAGCATTACTGCTCAGAGCGATACACATTTTTACGGCAAACAAGATGTTGAGGCAGATATTATAGCACAGCAAATTAAGGCATTACAAAGTTATGCAGTAGTAAAAATAGGTATGCTTAGCTCAGCTAGTATTGTTAATGTTATAGCTGATACTCTGGCTAATATTAATGTACCTATAATTATTGATCCTGTTATACGCTCTACTAGTGGTGGTGAGCTATTAGATAAAAGTGGGACACAGATATTACAAAATAGGTTGTTGCCGTTGGTTACCCTATGTACTCCTAATATTGACGAGGCTAAAATTATAGGTGTAGATAAATGCCCAACCCTAGTAACTGGCGGGCATGGGCAAGGGGATATTATACAAAATATTTTGCATATTAATGGTAAGCAGCAAATATTTACTACCCCGCGTGTTAAGCTAGCCCAAACCCGTGGTACAGGGTGTAAGTTTGCTAGTGCTATTGCATGTAATATAGGGCAGGGTATAGAATTAGAGCAATCTATAGAGTTAGCACAAGAGTTTATAAAAACTTTATAGCGGCAATTATTGTGCTTGTCATAGCTATAGCAACTAAAAGCATGCTAATTTTTACATCTTTTATTTCCATCCGTACTTTATAGATTTCCTTTTGAATATAACTTTTTGTTTCTTTTTGATAATAATTAAACTGTTCCTTAAAATAATCCTGTTCAACAAAATTATCGATTAGCACTTTACTTTGCTTTTCACTAAATTTACCATCTTTAGTGAGCTTATCATACGTTTTATAACTGCTCATATGTCACCAATAACATGTTCACCAACTAGGTGTCAACATAAATACTACCAATATTAGCTAAAATTTATTATAAAGCCTCTGTGTTAACAACTAACCCTTTATTAGACGATAAATTAAAAGAGGAATGCGGTGTATTTGCTGTATATAGTGCAAAAGATAGTGCCGCCCTTACTGTTCTCGGCCTGCATGCTTTGCAACATCGTGGCCAAGAGGGGGCAGGTATTGTAAACTGTAACCTAAAAGGTGATTTTAAGGTTAAGCATGCTAACGGCTTAGTAGGTGATACCTTAAATAAAGCTAGTGTAATTAATGAGTTATTAGGTGAAACCTCAATAGGTCATGTACGCTATTCTACAAGTGGTCGTAAAGATGCAAAATGTGCGCAGCCATTTTATGCACAAATGAGTTTTGGAGGCTTTGCACTAGCACATAATGGTAACTTAACAAATGCTGATGAATTACGTGATCAGCTAATAAAAGACGGCTGCATATTTCAATCAGTAATGGATACTGAGGTTGTTATACATTTAGTAGCACGTAGTAAAAAACAAACTACCGAGCAACGTTTGACGGATGCTTTAAAGCAAGTGCGTGGGGCATATAGCATAGTAGCTATGGATACTGAAAACACCTACGGGGTGCGTGATCCTCATGGAGTGCGTCCGTTAGTTATAGGTATGTTAAATGATGCGTTTGTGCTAGCATCTGAAACTTGCGCATTAGATATAATAGGTGCCAAATATTTACGCGATGTAGAGCCAGGTGAAATGGTAACTATTAACCGCTCTGGTATAAAATCGGAGTATCCTTTTGCTAAAGCTCCAAGTAAGTTTTGTATTTTTGAGTATATATATTTTGCCCGCCCCGATAGCCTTATTGAGCATGGGCAGGTTGTTTACAACATACGTAAAAATATAGGTAGTGAACTAGCTAAAGAGAGCCATGTAGATGCTGATATGGTAGTGCCAGTACCAGATAGTGGAGTGCCAAGTGCAATGGGTTATGCTAACCAAAGCGGTATAGACTTTGAGCTTGGTATTATTCGTAACCATTATGTTGGTCGTACATTTATTGAGCCTACTGAGCAAGTGCGTCACCTAGGGGTAAAATTAAAGCATAATGCTAATACACATTTTTTAAAAGGTAAGCGTATTATATTAGTTGATGATAGTATTGTGCGCGGTACAACTAGTAAAAAAATTGTACAAATGGTTAAGGATGCTGGTGCGTCTGAGGTGCATATGCGTATAGCTAGCCCTCCTACTAATAATAGCTGTTTTTATGGGGTAGATACACCAGAGAAAGAGAAGTTATTAGCATCTAAATTTAGCGTAGATGAAATGGCCAAGTTAATAGGCGCTGATAGTTTGGCATTTATAAGCCTAGATGGTTTGTATAAAGCAGCAGGTGAGGCTAAAGGACGCAATAATGATAACCCACAATATTGTGATGCTTGCTTTACAGGTGATTACCCGATTTAGGTGATAGATTAGAGCTTAGTGATGATTATTATTTATGACCTAAACAGCAGTGAAAATATCCTTATTTTCTTTAAAAAACTGTAATTTTATCAAATATTCTAGTGGGTTTTTATGCTCTACTAAGTTATTGCCATTGTCGTTATGTTTATCCTCCACGCGGGTGGCCAAAAACCGTAACGCGGCACGGCGGCACATATATAATAGGTTATCTTTTTCGTTTTGAGTTAGCTCACGCACGGCTTGGTAACTATCTAAAAACTCTTGCGTTAGCTCCGGCACAAAACGTTGGTAAGCATCAAAGCACCAGGCGTTGATACAGATTGCGATTTCATACAAAAAGCTATCATTGCAGGCAAAATACCAATCAATTACGCCGCTAATTATACCGTTTTCAAAAAATACGTTATCAACAAATAAATCACCATGGATAATGCCACTAGGTAAATTAGTTGGGGCTTTACTATTAGTAAAATAATCTAAATCCTGTTGTAGATGAAACTTAATTGGAGGAGGCAGCTCTTTATAATCAAGCTGTTGCTTTACTAAACCTAATACCTGGCTTAGCCCCATATTATTATTACGTGCGGATTTAAACTGGGCACTTTTAACGTGTAAGTTAGCCACATACTCACCAAGCTCAGCGATGTGGTGATGCTCTAGCATGGTCAGCTCTTGACCTGGTAAAAAGCTAACTATTAGGGCTTTTTTATTTTGAATATCTTGTAAGTAATTGCCTTTTTTATCAGCAATTGGGGTGGGGGCTAGTAAATCATTTTTTGCAGCAAATTGCATTAAATCCACAAAAAACGGTAGCTCGGTTTTATCCACACGTTTTTCAAAAATAGTAAATATGTATTTGCCGGTAACTGTTTCAAGTAGATAGTTGCTATTTTCAACACCTGATTTTATAGGCTCAAACAGATTTATAGCTCCTAAATTATAATTGCCTAATAGGGAGGTGATTTCATTGTTAGTTACGTGGGTATAAACAGCCATGGTTAGTATTTTTATATTTTTGCTAATATATTAATTATCTTTTTCATCTGCTCAGCAGTGCCAATTGTTATACGTAAATAATCTGGCATGCCATAACTATCAAGCTGGCGTACAATAATACCGTTATCTTGCAATAAATTAAACGCTTGCTCGGCATTATTAAAACATACGCTTACAAAGTTAGCGTAAGATTGGATATATTTAAAACCTAAGTTTTTTAATCCCTCACAAAAATCAGCACGGGCTTTGTTATTTTTATTGGCAGATTCTTGTACAAAGGCTTGGTCATAAACTGCTGCAGCACCAGCAATTTGGGCAGGTGTGTTAATATTAAATGGTGGGCGGATGCGATTTAATATATCGATTATTTTTGCATTAGCATAACCCCAGCCTAAGCGCAGGCCAGCAAGGCCATATAGCTTGCTAAAGGTGCGGGTCATAATTACATTATCATATTTTTCTGCTAGTTCAATACCTGCTATGTAGTCATCCTCCTGCATATATTCTGCATAGGCAGAATCCACAACTATAAGCACATTGTTAGGTACATTATCACATAGTTTTGTAAGCTCTTGTATGTTGATATAAGTACCAGTAGGGTTATTAGGGTTAGCTATAAATATAATACGAGTTTTATCATTTACCGCTTTAATAAAACCATCCACATTTGTGGTAAAATCTTGCTCAGGCACTTGTACTGGTTTTGCACCAGCGCTCATCGCAGCTATGGGGTAAACTAAAAATCCGTGTTGGCTATATAGTACCTCATCACCCTCACCACAAAACGCATAGGCGATAAGCTCCAGCACCTCATCAGAGCCGGCCCCACAGATTATATTATCTGGGTTAATTTTGTTAACTTCAGCAATGCAATTACGTAGGTAATTACTGCCTCCATCTGGATATAAATGTAAGTTACTACTAGCTGTTTGATAGGCCTGAATTGCCTTTGGACTAGCACCATATGGGTTTTCATTAGATGATAGTTTTATGATATCATTATTATTACCTGCAGCTAATTTGGCCTTACCTGGTTTGTAAGGGGTGATATTAAGTATCTGCTGTTTAGTTTTTAACTGCATATAAAGCATAATATGCAACTTTTAGGAATAAGTTTCAACTATAGCTAAGGGGTGCCCTTATCCAACACTATCTTAACATTACCAGTAAACTTAGCACGGTTAGTATTTTTATCTACAAAACATTTATTAGCTTTTATACTACCAATATCGGCATAGGCTTTTACAGTTGTTAAACACTGTAACGTAGATTTGTTTAAGTCTATAAGCACTTGCTGGCTAGAGATCTCATATATTTTATCGTTATTGGTAGAGATAAAAAAATCCGCCGCATCAGTAAGTAATAAGGTTTGTTTGTCGATATCTATTTGCCCTTTAGCTGCTACTAGGCTCATCCAATCTTTATCATTGGTTAAAAAGTCTGCGGTTATATCTTGTAGCTCAACTAGGTTTTCAGTTAGTTGAGTAGCCTTAATGCTGGTCACATTATACTCTTGGTTTTTATTATCTACACCTCTAAAACGAGGGTTTTTCATCACCGGCGCTTTAGCTTGGGTAGTGTTTGTATCGTTGCCAATATTAGTAGTGCTAGCAAATTTTTTAGTAACCATTGGGTAAACTAAAAATACAGTAAGTATAAGCATAGCAGCGAGTGGTAAGCATAGTTTGACAAATTTTATAACAGGGTTATAGTTACTTATGGTGCTGGCCTGTATTTCATCCTGTTTGGCCTGCCAGGCTTTTAAGTAGGGTGATTGCTGGTGGTGGTTGTTTTGCACTATGTGCTGCATCATAACTAGTTAGTTTTATTATTGTAGTAATTTAACTTATGAGTCTACTGATAGTATTAATATAGTTTTACCCTCAATTTAATTGGGCATTGCCCAATTAAATTGAGATGCGCGCCCTTTCGATGCTTCGCATCGATCAGACCCAAAGGGCGCGCACATATGCGGCAATTGATAACGCTAGACGCCAGACAAGTTAAATTGCTTTAGTTTTACTCAATTCATTATCAAACAAAACACTCTTACCCCGCAAGCAATATTGCAGCATGCCAATAGCCTTATTATAGTGGCGCATACGTTTATTACGCTTGCTAGTAACCAGGTAAATTATAGCTTTAAACAGATGAGTTTTTACCTTACGCAGCGCATGCAAAAACATTTTAAATTTACCATTATATTTTTGATAAATATATAACTGGCTTTGTGCCATCATACGTAGTTTTGTACGTTGTAAAACATTGCTATAAGGGGTGGAGCCATTACCAATATGTTGGCAGTAAATATTTTGCACCTCAGCAATCTTGTAGTCATTATGTAGAGTGCGGGCACATAGCTCGTTGTCCTCACCATACATAAATAGGTTGGCGTCAAAAAAACCAATTTGTTTAAAAACTACCATACGTAAAAACATGCAGGCACCTATTACCTCTGGGCATTCTATAAGTTGCGGAGGGGTATTGCTGATAGGGTGTTCCTCCTCTACAAGAGTCGGGCTTAAAATTGCATAATCACTATTTTCTGCCACATTATATAGTTGCTGTAGGGTATTTTTATTTAGCCGAGCATCTGGGTTTAATAGTAGGGCGTATTTAGTATTAATTGGCTCTAGCGCTATATTATTAGCACGCCCATAACCCTGATTAGTAATGTTTTTTATAATAGTAGCACTAGGCCTAGTTTTATTGGCAATATCTAAAGTGTTATCACTACTAGCATTATCTACAATGTAGGTTTTTACATCAGCTGGTACGGATTTTAAACAATCAGCAATTACATTGGCTGAGTTATAAGTAACAATAATAATTGAGATATCCATGTGATGCGTTATATAAATACTATGACAACCCCAAAATATAAACGTATTTTATTAAAGCTCTCGGGTGAGGCCCTAATGGGTAGCCAGCCTTATGGGCAAGACCTGGAGACCATCAACCGTATAGCTGATGAAATTGTAGAGGTGCATAAAATGGGGGTGCAAATATCGCTAGTAGTTGGTGGTGGTAATATATTTAGAGGGATCTCCGGTGCTAATGAGGGGATGGAGCGCAGCTCGGCTGATTATATGGGCATGCTTGCTACAGTTATTAACGCACTTGCCCTACAAAATATTATTGAGCAAAAAGGTGTTTATACCCGCGTGCAATCTGCCATACCAATGATGAGTGTTTGTGAGCCATATATACGCCGCCGTGCTATACGCCATATGCAAAAAGGGCGTATTGTTATTTTTGCAGCAGGTACTGGTAACCCATTTTTTACTACTGATACAGCAGCCACATTACGCGCGGTAGAGGTAGGGTGTGAGGTGCTATTAAAAGCCACTAATGTAGATGGCGTTTATGATAGTGACCCTAAGCAAAATGCAAATGCTAAACGTTTTGAAACTCTAACTTACAAGCAAGTACTGGCAGATGATTTAAAAGTTATGGATGCCTCTGCTATTGCTATGGCGCGCGATAATAAATTGCCGATTGGGGTGTTTTCTATCCACAATAAAGGTGAGTTTGCTAAGGTTATTGCGGGTGGTGGTAGGGCAACTATTATTAGGTGATAATTTTACTATTAAGTTTACTGCTAATGTAAATTATAGACTCACCCCATAAATAATTTGATTATAGATCAAATTATTTATGGATGCGCGCCCTTTCGATGCTTTGCATCGATCGGGGCAAAGGGCGCGCCCATATGCGGCAAATTCATTAGATTAAGATATGTCCTTAAAACTAAAACAACAAGCAGCAACCGAGTGGTTTACCCATTTACGTGATATTATATGTGCCGAGTTTGAGGCTATAGAGCAAGAATATGCGTCAAGCCAGGCCCCAAAATTATTTGAGCGCAAACCCTGGCAACGTGATGGTGGTGGTGGTGGCACCATAAGCTCCATGCGCGGGCGTGTTTTTGAAAAGGTCGGGGTAAATATCTCCACCGTGCACGGCCAATTTGATAGCAAATTTAGTAAAGAGATACCAGGTGCTAGCGATAACCCAAATTTTTGGGCAAGTGGTATCAGTTTAGTAGCGCATATGGCTAACCCACATGTACCGGCTGTGCATATGAATACCAGGTTTATCTGTACTACTAAAACCTGGTTTGGTGGTGGGGCAGATTTAACTCCGTGCCTACCAAATAAAGATGATGAAAATACCTTTCATGACGGTTTTAAAAATATATGTAATAAGCATGATGAGGCCTATTACCCAAAATTTAAAAAGGCTTGTGATGAATATTTTTACTTGCCACATCGTGGTGAAGCACGAGGGGTAGGTGGCATATTTTATGATTATCTAAATAATGGCCATAATGAGGATGCCAGCCCAGATAGTGATACCACATGGCAGCAAGATTTTGCTTTTACACAAGATGTAGGGCGCGGGTTTTTAGATATATACGCCCCAATAATACGTGCTAATATGCATAAAAAATGGGATGAGGCAGATAAAAAAGCTCAGCTACATAAACGCGGCCGTTATGTGGAGTTTAACCTATTACATGATAGAGGCACCCGATTTGGCATAATGACAGGCGGCAACCCAGAGGCCGTGCTAATGAGTATGCCACCTATGGCAAGTTGGTAGATTTGGTATATTCATCCAGCCACTCAATCTCATCACTGCTTAGCATTTTATAATCTATTAAATCCTTTTCTAAAGGTGCTTTTGTTATGGTCTCAAATTCCAACCATTTTGGGTTACTAGTGTTTTGTATTACTAATACTAGGCTTTCAATACGTATGCCATATTTGCCAGGTTTGTAATATCCAGGCTCATTAGATAGCAACATACCAGCTTGCAATGCTACTTTGGTGGAACGCTTTGATATACCACATGGCCCTTCATGTACGCTTAAAAATGCACCTACGCCATGGCCTGTGCCATGGTCATAATCTTTGCCTTCAGCTAGCAGATACTGCCTGGCTAGTTTATCTATCTGGGCACCTGTAGTGCCTTGTTTAAATTTTGCAGTTGCTACAGCGATATGCCCTTTTAATACTAAGGTATAATCATTAATCATATCCTTAGTTGGGCTGCCAATTGCTATGGTGCGAGTTATATCAGTAGTGCATCCCATATATTGTCCGCCACTATCTACAAGTAGTAGCCCATTACTTGTAACGTTTTTATTGGTATTGGCATTAGCCTGATAATGTATTATTGCGCCATTAGCATTAAACCCGCAAATTGTACCAAAGCTGGGGTATATAAAATCTGGGGATTCTTTTCTAAATTCTAATAATTTATTTTGTGCATCTAGCTCTGTGGTTTGTGCTTGTTGCTTTACCCAATTTATAAATTTAGTTACAGCCTTACCATCAGTAATATGATGCTGTTTTATCCATTTAATCTCAGTACTATTTTTTATAGATTTTGGTAATTGAGTAGGATCATCAGCATACATTACATTTTTTAGTTTATCGGCAATTGCTACTGGGGTTGTGCTTTTATCTAATTGCCATTTATCAGTTTTATGCTGAGTAATAAAATCTAATAATTCATCCTCGTTATAAAGGGTACAGAATTGTTTTAGATAATTTTTAGTAGGTGTATCTAACTTGTTTTTATTAATAAATAAGTGGCAATGTTTTGAGTTATCAACCACTAAAAAACACAAGCAAAATGGGGTGTAGATAATATCGCTACCACGTATATTTAATAGCCAGTTAATGCTATCGGCCGTGTTTAAAAATAAATAATCAGTATTAAAATCTAGCTCATTTATTTTATCTGTAGCAGACTTGCCAGCATATTTTATATCATATATATAGGCTTTACTTGCAGGCGGGGCAGGGCGTTTGTCACCCCAAATTTTATCTACTAAATTATCAGTAAATTTTATAGTGCATATTTCTTTTAGCTCTTGAATTTGGGCACAACTATGTAACCATGGATCCACAGCTATAGTTTTGTTTTTTATATAATCAGCCAGTTTAGTATCTGCTATATTATGGATAGTACAATCATCAGTTAGCTGCTGTTGGCTTTGGGTGGTATAGCGCCCATCTGTAAAAAAATGGAGTTCATTTTTTGTAATGAGCAATGTACCTGCACTGCCAGTAAAGTTGGTTATATACTCTAAGCGTTTGGCACTATCCGGTAGATACTCATTACAATATTCATCATTATTTGGGACGATATAGCCATCTACCTCTAATGAGTTAAGTTGGTTTCGTATGTAATTCATCTTTGTGTTCATGGATTGCTCACAATTAGCTTGTTGTCCTACGCTCGAAGAGCGTAGGGTGGTGGACTCGGCGGGATTCGAACCCACTACCTTCGGCTCCGGAGGCCGACGCTCTATCCAGATGAGCTACGAATCCACTAAATTCCTCCAGAAATATATAGGTTTGTGATTTTCAATAAAGCAGTAATTATAAACTGATTTTTATAAAACGGGATTGGTAAACTAATCCGCTTTACTAAATTGTTCACCAAATTTAGCCTGTAGGATTTCTTCCTCTGTTACTGGTTGTATACCTAATATTGGGGCTGTGCGCTCTATAACACGGCTAGCAACTGGTGCTGCTACGCTGCCACCTGTAGCATCGCGTATATCATCTATATGCGCTACTGATGGCTCATCTACCATGGTAAATACTACATATTCTGGCTTATGCATCGGGAATGCCCCCACAAATGTAGCAACTACCTTGCCCTCTACGTATTTACCTTCATTGGAGATTTTTTCTGCCGTACCAGTTTTGCCACCTATATAGTAATCTTCTAAGTCACTATTTTTACCGCTACCTTCTGTCATTACCAGGCGTAATAGCTCATTAACTTTACGTGATGTTGCACTGCGCATTACTTTAGTTTTACTGGCGGGTTTATCAGTTTTTAAAATAGTTATTGGGTATAAATTGCCCCCATTAACCATAGCAGTAAAAGCTTTGGTTAAATGTAGCGGGGTTACGTTAATTCCATGCCCGTAAGATATAGTATATGCATTAACATCGCGCCACTTACGTGGCACTTGTGGTTTGCCGCGTTCGGCCAGCTCTACATTTGTTTTATCAAATAAACCAAGTTTTTGTAAAAAACTCTTTTGGCGCTCTTTACCCACATCTTGCAGCATTTTTACTGTGCCAATGTTGGAAGAATATTTAAAAACTTCAGCCAATGTTAAAGGGCGCTTTTTGGCATGAAAATCACGTATTTTAAAACGATTGATTTTAATAGGGTTAGTAGCATCATACACTGTATTTACAGTAGCTACATCGTGATCCAACGCCATGGCTGTAGTAAAGGTTTTAAAGGTGGATCCCATCTCATAAAGGCCTAAGCTAGCACGGTTAAAGCGGGCATTACTTTTTGCCTTTTTATACATGTTTGGGTTAAAATCTGGCAGGCTTACCATGGCCATAACCTCGCCCGTATTAGCATTGGCTATTACACCACTAGCGCCTTTAGCCTTAAATTTTTGCATTTGATTGTATAGCTCTTCATGCAATACATATTGTAAGTCAATATCTACAGATAGCTGCAGTGGCTCATCATCACTCCAATTGAGGATGTCGTCCATATCATGCTCAATACCTGCTAAGCCGTTATTATCTTTATTAGTATAACCAACTATATGGGCAGTAAGTGGGCCGTGGGGGTAAAATCGTTTGTCCTCTGGTATGTAATCTACACCCGCAATGCCTAAGCGATTAACAGCTTTATGTAAGCGTGGGCTAATTTGGCGTGCTATCCAAACAAACTTAGCATTACTATTAAATTTGGCTGTTAGCTCTTTTTCACTAACATCTGGTAGTAGGGCTGCTAGCTTTTTAGCGGCATTGGTTTTATCCAGCATTTTTTTAGGATTAGCATAAACCGATATAGTAGGTAGGTTAGTTGCTAAGATTTCGCCATTTCTATCAATAATATCACGGCGGCGTTGTTTGTAACTATCAAGCTTGGCTATGCGGCTTTGCGGGGTTTTGCCATTAAGTAGTGCAATATCTATTACCGCATAGGCAAATAATATAAACACAAAAAAGAACACAAAATTAGTAAATTCCAGCCTGCCATGCACAAAACGCAATGTACGTCTTTGTGCTTGCTGTTGATATTCAGCACGAGTTTTAGTATTAGTTTTGTTCAAGCTCGTCCTCTAATAAATCCCAATATGAGGACATTTCAGTCGCTGGTTCATCACCTTGTTGATCTACAAACATATATTCTACCGGTTGGCCTATAACTAGTGGGATGTTTTTTAATTTAGCAATTTTAGAGGCACTGGTTTTGTCCAGCTTTAGATATGTGCGCGCCAGATGCTCTATACGTTTTGGGGTGGTAAGTTTATGCCATTCAGCATTTAATATGCGTAATTGCTCTTTTTCAGCAATTATTTGTCGCTGAATTTTTGCAATATCATCCTCTTGTGCTTTTACACGGTTTTTAATGCTAATTACACCTACACCAACTGGTACTAGTACTAATATCCAAAGTAATATACGGTTCATTACACAGCCTCCGTTTTGATGGCTACTCGTAATCTTGCGCTGCGTGCGCGTGGGTTTTGGGCAATTTCTGCATCTGATGCTTGTATGCTTTTACGAGTTTGTAATTTTAATATTGGGGTAGGGGTATTATTTACATCTGGCATATGACGATTAATTACCGGAGTAGTAGAGTTATCTTTAAAAAAGCGTTTTACGATGCGATCCTCTAATGAGTGAAACGTTACCACCAATAATTTACCACCTTGTTTTAAAGCTTTTACCGCATTAGCTAGGGCAAGTTTAATATGCTCTAGCTCTTTATTTACATACATGCGCAAAGCCTGAAACGTACGTGTAGCAGGGTGTATTTTTTGGGCTTTATAACTAGCATGTATTGCGCCCTCCACAATTTTAGCTAGCTGGATTGTTGTGGTAATAGGTTTTTCAGTGCGGGCATTTATAATAGCACGGGCAACCCTTTTTGCTTGGCGTTCTTCACCTAGCTCTTTGATAATTTTAGTAAGCTCGGCCTCGTCGTAATTATTTACTATATCAGCAGCATTGAGCTCATCAGACTTAGCATCCATACGCATATCTAAGGCGCCATCTTTATTAAAACTAAAACCGCGCTGAGCTTGATCCAACTGCATAGATGATACACCCAAATCAAAAATCACTGCATCTAGTTTTGGCTCTATTAGCTCATTAATTTGTGAGTAATTGCCATGTACCCAAGTAAACCTATCTGCCGGTAAGTCAGCTGCGTATTGTTGGGTGCTTGTGTCTCTATCTATACCGTATAATTTGCAATCAGCAGCTTTTAATATAGCGCGGCTATAACCGCCTGCACCAAAAGTTGCATCTACATATATATGGTTGGGTTGTGGTTGTAGGCTTTGCAGCACTTCATTTAGCAAAACAGGGATGTGTGGGTTTTGGTTAGTCATGCTTTGCCTTATTATTAAGGGTAAGCAATTTGCGGTTTTCAATCGCAATTTTGCGTGCTTTGCTTGCGTAATCTTCAAACTTTGCCTCTTGCCAGATTTCAAAAGTTTTGCCCTTACCTACAAATACAGCCTTTTGGGTTATCTCCGCACCTTGTATTAGTTGCTCTGGCAGGGTGATGCGGCCATCACTATCAAAATTAAGTTGGCAGCTCTCACCTAATATTGTGCTGGCAAATGCATCGCGCTCTTCAGAGTATGGGTCTAGGGTGTCGATGGATTCTGCAAGTTGCTCAATACGTTGCATGCCGCAAGCCTCTATACACGGGTTTACAAATGATAGATAAGCTACAATGCCGTTAAAGCTCTCTGCTGCTAGGGTTTGGCGATATTGGGCAGGTACAGATATGCGCCCCTTTTTATCCACCTTATTTACAAATCTTGATAAAAATAAACCCATTAAAACCCTAAACTAAAGCCCATAAAGGCCCTTGGAGTACCCATATGATGGTTTTTATGCCATCATATGGGATTTTATGGGGTATTATGGGTAGTTTTGGGAATATAATGTAAAATATGGGCGTGAGTCAACAGTTTTATTGTAAAATTTGGGTTTTTTATTTGGATAAGGGAAATTGATTTATAGAGGTATGATGCAAGTTACCACTGCACCATGTTCTTCATCTTGGTCTACCTCTATTTTACCGCCATGTAGTTCCACTAAATTTTTAGCTACAGAGAGGCCAATACTCACGCTGTCAGTTTCCATCTCTAAGGTGTCGCTGGTAAATGCCTGCAAGCGAGTACGTTTTGTAGTGCCGTTATTGTTACTATCATCTCTGATTTGTATAATAGCATTGTCTGTGTCGCATGATACTAGCAGCCCTATAGTACCCTCATGCGGGGTGTAGTGTATTGCGTTATTTAATATGTTAAATATGGCTTGTTTTAAACGAGCATGGTCAGCATTTATATTAAATTTGGTAACTGCTTGCTGAATCTTGATTTTTTTGCGGTGAATTTTATCATGCACTAGTTCTAGCACATCTGTCATGAGTTTAGATATATCAAACTTACTATAGTTAAGTTCTAGGTGGCCAGCCTCAATGGTGCCAATATCTATTAGGTTATCAATTAAATTTTTAAGCCTGGTAGAGGCGCGCTTAATATCAACTACATAATCATTTTGTTTTTTATTAAGTTTGCCGCCAATGCCTTGTTCCAGCATTTCACCATAGCCAATTATATTAGTAAGTGGTGAGCGTAGCTCGTAAGAGATATTAGCTAAAAAGTCTGTTTTAAGGTTATCAGCCTCTTGCAGAGCCTCATTTTGTTCACGTAGGGCACGTTCTACATTTACGCTGTCGGTAATATCATTAAAGCCTAGCATTATCTCACCACTTGGTAATGGCACCATATTAAGGCGTAGTACTTTGCCATTATTAAGAGCTATTTGGGTACGGTAGTTTTGGCGTGTGGACTCCACAATATTATTAACATTATCTAAAATACGCTGGTTTAGGTTTTTATCTTTATGCTGATCTTGTAGAGTTTTTAGCAACTCACTTATATGTGGCATGTTTTCTAGCTGCTCACTATTTAGGTTATAAAATACCTCAAATGCTTTGTTGTGATAGCTTAGTTTTTTATCCTCACCAAATACGGCTATACCCTCTTTTATATTGTTTAGAGTTTCAAATTGTACCTCTTGCAAGGTGTTAAAATCACGCTCTAAAGCAAGTTTAGAGGTCAAATCCTCATACACAAAAAGCAGCCCACCAAAAGCGTGCGGAAACACCATTAAACGTAAGGATCTATCATCTGGTAATTGGTAAAAATCCTGATGAGGCTCAGTTAGATTATCAGTAAACATGCTATCTAACTCTTGCTGAAAACTAGCAAAATCAGCTTGTTCAGGCAAAGCTCGGGCCTCGCGTAGTTTTTCCATCACTTGGGCAAGGGTAGGGTTAGTTTTGAGCCAGCCCTCATCTAGTTGCCATATATTATTAAACGCCTGGTTATAAAAACGCAGCTTTTTATCCTCACTGTAAATAGCAATGCCAGCAGACGAGGCCTCCATAACTTGGTTTTGTGATGATACATAGCGTTTTAAGTTTTGCTCATAATCATTAGCAAGAGAGATATCATTTGCAAAACCTACAATGCCAATATTGGTTGGTATCTCAGTTATTTTGTACAAATGTGCTTTGCCTTCATGCACTATGCGCATCTGGGTAGATTGCATAAGTTTAGTATCTATAACCTGCTCGGTAAGTTTTGCGATATTACTATCTAGCTCACGATTTTGTGATTGTTGGTTGGTATCTAATAAAGCATTGTAATGGCGATTGGTAAAGATGATGTCTCCACCACTATCTTTTGTCCATAGCGGTATATCAATATCGTCCATTAATGTAGTAAGTAGCTTATTACGCTGTTTTTGTTTATTAGCAGCTTTTGTACTTATCTTTACTTGCCTCAATAATTTGCGATGATCTATAGACCACGCAATAGCTATCACAATAAATGCTATTACAGATGTTATTAACAGCAATGTTGGCGTGGTAAATTCCATTACCTTGTATATTAACCCCATTTACAATTATCATTACAAAATTTTGAGTAATCGTTGCTTTACAGGTACTAGCTTAAGGGATTTATCATTAAAACAGCACAAAAATGTAACAATTGCATAACAAATACTTGTTAAATTAGGTTTTTAAGGCAACACACACTTAACTAATTGTTAAGCTTGGTTGTTTTATGATTAATTATTAGAGCTATTTTAAGGAGTAAAAAATGAAGTTAACTAAAAATCTAAATCTAATGATGCTGACATTATTTGCAGCAGCGTTAATGGTGTTTATACCAGATTTATCAATTGCTGATGACCCTCTGGGTGATAAGTTATGTAATGTTGCTGGTTGGATGACAGGCACAACAGGTATGACCATATGTATGGGCGCTGTAATATTTGTAGGTGTGGGTGCATTTTTTGGTAAAATTACCTGGGGTGTATGTTTAATGACATGTGCAGGTATTGTATGTATAGTAGGCTCTGCTGAGATTGTGACAGCAATTGATCCAGAAGCTACAGGTTGTGGCGGCGTATAGTTACTAACGTTGCAATACAACACATCAAACTTTATACCGTATGCCTGTCATTATGACGGGCATACTATTTTGTCCAAAAATGGGGAGTTGGTACAGACTATCCGTATCACTAGTCATGAAAATTTTGATGATAATCGTTTGCGTAAACAAATACGCGAGGCCATCTCTAAAACTATAGATCCACAAAACTTTGCTTACTGGATCCATACTTTTAGAGACAAACTAGAAGGGCAAGATTTACCCAAAAAAGCAGACCCAGCACTAGCTACTAATATTAATCAGTTTGTAGATTCCAACTGGAATCGTGATATACCGCAGGAGCTAGAATATTCTAATAAAATATATATTACTATTATTCATGCGGGCCAAAAGTATCGCTTAAAGAGCATGAAAAATATAATGCGTGCTTTTTTTTACAAAAGTCTGACTAATTATTGTGATGATTATCTAGAAAGTTCAAAACAAAAATTATCAGCTGCTGTTAGTTCAATAATGGCAGATTTACAAGGTTTTGACCCGCATTTGCTAACATTAAGACAAGATGAGAATGGCCAAGTATTTACTGAGCCTACTGAGTTTTTACACCTGCTTTTAACTTTACGTAGCGAGCCAATAGCTTTACGTCAGCAGGATTTATCTACTACTATCTTTGATGAAGAGGCAGAGTTTAATCCGTATTTAGGTATTATAAAACTACAGCATTTAAATGGGGAAACAACCTATGCATCAATGATTAGCTTTAAGGAAAGCGTACGTATACCATCGTCTGCTTTAACAAATTTGCTTAACATGAAGCATGAGTTTGTAATCACACAGATTATAGAGTTTAGCCAAGATAAAAAAGCAATAGAGCGTAAAAAGAAACAGCGTTATGCAGCACAATTAGGCCAGGATGAACTAATTGATAAATATCTTAAAGAAGAAAATGATATTTATAACCATCGTTTTGGCATGGAGCAAACTACCATAATGATGGTAGAGGAGACCCAGCAAGATTTAGAGCGCGCTGTTTATAGGATGAATAATGAGCTGTCCAAGCATGGTTTAACTTTTATACATGAGGACATAAAAATGGAGCATGCGTTTTGGGCGCAGTTACCAGGTAATTTTAGCTTCATTCAGCGTCAAAACCTTGTGCCAGAAATGGAGTTTTGCCATTTTGCAACATTAGGTAGTAATGCGATGGGGCGTAAAAATACTAAATGGGGTGAGTTTATCACTTACTTTTACGATAAAGATAATTTTATCTATTACTATAACTTCCACACAGAGGAAAACGGCAATACACTGATAGTAAGTGATATAGAAGAAGATCGTAACATCATGACACATTTTTTGCTTACAATGGGGCAAAAACTGCAGCCAATAGTTTTTTATGTAGATTTAATAGGAGCAGGGCACCTAGTATCTACTATGTTAGGAGGCCAAACTATAGGTGTTGATGAACAGGTTTTAGATAGTAACTTTATCCATTTTGATTTGTCTAGTAGGGCTAACATAGAGGGTAAAGTGCCAACATCTTTAGTAACTCAGCTACTAGATAGAATAATGGATACTTGTCATGGTGATACGCGTGAAATAATAGTTATTAACTCGTTAGAGTGTGTAGATGATAATTTAAGTATGGTAGCTTATCTTAACGAATGGTTAGATAGATTACAGGCTAAAAATGCATTTAGTATTATATGTAGTAAGCATGATGTAAGACCATCTGCATCAATACAAGAAGAAGTAGAGGTTTTATTAAATAAATGCTCTACACACTTTTTTAGCTCAGACCATGAAAGTTCTATAACTTTAGGTGAAAATTATAGTTTAACGGATCTTGAAATTCGTAGAATTGAACAGATGGATGACGATTTTTGGTACTTAAAACAAGGTGAGTATGAAATAGAGGTAAAATTTGACTTACCGCATGTAAAACAGGTAGAAACACTGCTAAATGGTGAGAATGCAGCCGGTTTAGCTGATATTTATATGCAAAATGGCCAAGATTTTAAAACTCTTGTAACTAATGTAGGGTAAAATAATCCTATATGTTACCTGCCAAAAACATAATACGGCTTTTATTAATACTAATTTTCCTGGTACTTATGCCCAGCTCTGCATCCGCTGATGTTGCGGCCTGTAAAGCAAAAGTTATTGCTCCGCTTGATTGTGAGCCTGTATATGAAAATGGGCAGTTAGCAAATGTACCTGCTGCATTTATGTGCAGAGCAGAAAAGGCATACGCAGATGTAACAAAAACTATTTATTGCGAAACCTATGGCACTAATGAATGGCGCTCCACCTGCGCGTTAGTAGCAATGTTAGTATTGTGTGTTTTTATAATTACCATAATTACCGGTATGCGGCCAGCAAGCCAAGGAGAGATATTTAAAATATTAATGTTGGTATTATTTAGTTATGCCTTTGCTACTAATTTAGATTTGTTTATGGGTACAGTGTATCCAATTTTGATGGGGGCTCCTAATTATGTAATAGAGATTATGACGGGTGGTACAGGTTTACTGGAGATGTTTAACGAGTTTGGTGCAAATGTCACTACATATTTGCGTAGTATTTGGTATAGCGCTGAGGGTAATATAGAGGATTCACACTTAAGTAAGACCTCAGTAATTGCCACTACTGCTGGTGGTGTTGTATTAATCTTAATTATAGCAGTTTTAGGAGGGCTTGTATTAGGCTCAGTTATTTTACAAGTATTTGTATCTTATTATGTGTCACGCACAATATTGGTACTGCTATTTTTAATAGTACCAATATTTATAATTTTGTATCAAAACTCTTATACTAGGGGGTTTTCCAATGCATGCTTTAGTTATTGTTACAGTATTACAGTACAACAGATAGTGCATGTTATATTAATTGCAGTTGTGTTTTCTGCCTCTTTTGGTAGTGGAGGGATATTTATTAAGGCATTAGATGATGTTGGGCAGGTCACTCAAAAAGGTGAATACGAAAATGTAGCCTGTTTAAATGAGAGCATAAATCCGCGTGACTATAAAGAGCATCTTTTACGTACTGATTTAACACCAGAGGCACGCCAATTTTGGGAGGATGTAAAAACTGCTTATGAAACAGGTGCAGTGCCCGACAACGGTTTTAATACGTTTTTTCAATGTACAAGGCCAAAAGGTAATTGGTTGGGTGATATGGTTAGTATGCTATTTGTATTTATTATAGGGCTATATATAATTGGTAAGTTGTTCCACGGTGCAGGTAATATTACGGAGGCAATAACATCAGCAGGTAATGACCCTAGAATGCGTATAGCCGCAGGATTTACGGGGTCTGGTAGTAAGCCAGATATACAAGAAGAAGGGGAGGATTTAGCAGAAAAAGATGGTATATATGATGCAGGTTTAGGTGCTAATCCGTTAAAAGGTTTTGGGATATATGCAAATAAAGGTAAAAAACCGCAACGCAAATGGTGGGGGCGTAACCGCTTAACTAATCTTATCTTTACCCCGTTTGATATGCGTGCAAATATGGAGAACCCAACAGATATTAAAGGAGCATGGGATTATGTAGTTGGCCGTGAGAAGTTAAGGCGCGCTGAAAATACTCAGCTTAAAAAGCAAAAAGATGCAGAAGAGGCTCGTAAAAAGAAAGAAGCTGAGGCAAAAAAGAAGAAGTGATAGTTGATAGTTGATAGTTGATAGTTTAGGTTAAACGGTACCAATGATAACAAAACTAGATTTACTCTTAGCATGGCGCTACCTACGTGCAAAACGTGAGGATGGGTACATTTCGTTTATTGCAATATTTTCACTTATCGGCATTACTCTAGGAGTTGCGACATTAATAATTGTAATGTCAGTGATGAATGGTTTTAGAACCGAGCTCCAAACCCGTATATTAGGCCTTAATGGGCATATTGAGGTAGCAGGTATAAGTGGTGATTTAAATAATTATAACACACTTACGCAGCAGTTGCTTAATAACCCTAATATAACTCAAGCAGCGCCAGTTATAATAGGGCAGGTAATGGCCGCAAGTACTAATAAAAAAGTTAATCCACAAGGTGTGTTATTACGCGGTATGCGTTATGAGGATCTATCTAATAAGCAAATTATAGCAGGTAATATTAAGGCGGGGGCACTGGGAAGTAATTACCAAAACCAAATTATTATTGGTAGCAAGTTAGCACGTAATTTACAAGTTGGAGTAGGAGACAGCATATCTTTAATTGCCCCTGCTAGTGATAGTACTATTTTTGGCTCTATCCCTAAAAAGAAGACTCTAAAAATAGGTGCAATTTTTGAAATTGGCATGCATGAGTTTGATGCTAGTACATTGTTTATAGATATGGCAATGGCGCAAAAAATACTAAAAATGTCAGGTAAGGTTAGCGGGGTAGAGCTGATGGTAAATGATTTAAGACAATCAGATATTATTGCTAGTGATTTACGTAAATCTTTACGTGGCCCGTATTATGTAACTGATTGGAAGCGCAAAAATAAACATATATTTAGTGCCCTACAAACGGAGCGCAATGTAATGTTTTTGATATTATCACTAATAATACTCATCGCCTCGTTTAATATATTAACTACTCTAGTAATGTTAGTTAAAGAGAAAACTCGCCAAATAGCTATTTTGCGTACTATGGGTGCAACACGTGCTACGGTTTTAAAAGTATTTATATTAGTAGGTAGTTTTACTGGCATATTAGGTACATTTTTAGGTTTTGCACTAGGCACTGCATTTGCACTTAATATACAAAATATACGTGAATTTTTAGAAGGGTTGATGGGAGGTAATTTATTCCCCAGTGAGGTATACTTTTTAAGTAAGCTACCTGCCGAGGTAAATAATAGCGAGGTACTATTAGTAGTATTGGTAAGTTTAGGTATAGCGTTTTTAGCTACTATTTACCCAGCATTACGCGCTAGCAAGCTAGAGCCCGCCAGTGCACTTAAGTATGAGTAGGCAGGCTTTATAAAATATTACCTAAATCTGTTTTGCCACTACCACGTGGTAATGGTTTTTGTTGGCTATCATCTGGCTTCCAGGCGGTAATGGTTATTAGCTCATATGTAGCAATACCAGTAAATTTGCTATCTATAACTTTAAAAAACCCTTTACCTGCATAGCTCTTATTACGCTCTAGCAGTTTATTAGTTAAACCAGTTTTACGTAAGTGCGTTATTAGGTGGTAAATATTTTTATATTCTACCTCTATAATATCACTATCTACTACTGGCAGGGCAAAGCCAGCACGTTGTAGTAAAATGCCCATAGTTTTAACATCTAGTACAGGGCTAAAACGTGGCGAGATACCACCATGTAGCTGTTGCTCAGTATCAGTAAATATTTGCTTTAAGCCATTTAAACTATTGCCACTAATAAAATTAGCTAAAAGCAGGCCATCTGGTTTTAAAGCATTTTTTGCTTGAATTAGCCAGCCCACAATATCGTTAACCCAATGTAGTTTTAGGATACTTTTTATTAAATCATACTTATCATTTTGTAGGTTTAGTAACTCATTATAATGATCAATATCTATACTGTTTTTAAACTCACGTTTTATGTCTAATAAGCGCTCATTTAAATCATCATTAGCATGAGCTATTAAAAAGTCATCATTACTGCCACATAGTTTTTTTGCACGTTGCTCATGCAGTTTTATTAAATTTTTATCGTAAATTTGCACGGCACTATTATAGTTAATTTATGTCTAAAAAACCAGTTATAGGGGTAATACTAGATTTAGAACCAGGTAAAGATGCTAATAATTGCGGATATTCGGCAAATCCATGGTATGCAATTAGGCGCAACCATTTGGCTGTTTTGCAGCAAGTAGGTGCTAACCCGCTATGTATACCATATGAGGCTGATATTGATAGTACTATCAACTTAATTGATGGGTTAGTAGTAATAGGGGGGGATTTTGATATCCCGCCTAACCGTTATGGGCATCAGCCGCACAAACTTACTAAAACTAAACCTATACGTAGTAATTATGAGTGGGAGTTTTTAGATAAATATATAAATCTAAACAAACCGTTTTTAGGTATATGTGGGGGCATGCAATTGCTAAATGTATTGCAAGGTGGAGATATTATTCAACATATACCAGATGTTGGTGGTTTGTTTAATCACTCACAGCAGCCTCCTTATAATGAGGGCTTTCATGAGGTAACGGTAGAAACAGGCAGCCTATTACATATCATTACCGGTGCAGATGATTTTATGGTTAATAGCTCGCATCATCAGGCTATTGGTAAACTTGGTGAGGCAGTGTTATGTAATGCCAAAGCAGATGATGGAGTAGTGGAGGCTATCAGCCTAGATGGGCATAAATTTGCTTTAGGAGTACAGTGGCACCCAGAGTATAAGGTTACTGATAATGATGTGAGGATACATCAGGGATTAGTGGAAAACTGCTAGTTACAAAAATCATCAGAATCTTCATATTCTCTTATCTTTTGTCTATCTTTTTCTTCTATACCAAATATGTCATCATCAACTTCTTTCTCGATGTTTTCTTGGATGGGGCAACGTACTGTAACATCCCATATAAAACTAAATGTTTCGTCTACAATCTCTTGAGTAGTGCATGAGGTTGTTATTAGTATAGTAAATAGTATAAGAGGGCATAATGGTAAATTGTGGGTCGCTGAAGAGTGTTGTAATCGTTTATGGTATTGCATTAGCGAGGGAAGTATTTATTTGTACGAAATGAATTGTAAAAAAGTGTCCGAAATGTTTTTCAGA
>Ga0163111_10000547_pt1 | contig 22556 bp, 19 predicted proteins | sample CRUFie1St18metaG_FD_109645 | JGI IMG/M metagenome (GOLD analysis project Ga0163111, IMG submission 109645) | Marine microbial communities from the Costa Rica Dome - CRUD Field 142mm St18 metaG | ecosystem: Environmental > Aquatic > Marine > Oceanic > Photic zone | place: Costa Rica: the Eastern... | reverse complement strand
TAAAGTTGATTGCATTGTTGTTCGATCAACAATTGGCATATCCCATTCACCAAACTCAATACCAATATCTTTTTCAATCCACTCAAAAGCATTATCCTGACCAATAGCCATAAGGACATCATCGCACTTAACAATTTCAAGAGGCTCCCCTGTTGGTATGAGTTTTCTTCTTCCATCTTTGTATTCAGCTTTTACTTTTTCAAATGCAACAGCTTTAAGTTTACCATTTTCATGAATAAATTCTTTCGGAACATGGTTTTCGTAAATAGGAATATTCTCCATTTCAGCTTCTTCAATTTCCCAATCAGAAGCTTTCATATCTACTTTTGGAGATCTGACATAAACTCTAACATCCTTACCACCAAGCCTTATAGCAGTTCTACAACAATCCATTGCAGTATTTCCACCTCCGAGCACAATGACTCTCTTACCAATTTTTTTTACATGTTCAAATGCAACAGATGCTAAGAAGTCAATGCCAATATGGATGTTCTTATCGCATTCTTCTCTACCAGGTATATTTAGATCTTTTCCTTTTGGTGCTCCTGTTCCAACAAAAACTGCATCGAAGTCTTCTTTTAAGAACTCTTTCAAACTTTTAATTTCTTTATTATATTGAACTTCAACTCCCATATTAATAATACGATCACATTCCTCATTTAGAACCTCCTCAGGAAGCCTAAATGATGGAATATTTGTTCGCATTAATCCGCCTGGAACAGGATCTCTTTCAAATATTTTACATTCATAACCTAATGGCATTAAGTCTCGCGCAACTGCAAGAGAAACAGGTCCAGCTCCTAATAAGGCTATTTTTTTTCCGTTTTTCTGCTCTGGTGTCTTAGGTATTAAATCATCTATTTCACCCTTATAGTCAGCTGCTACTCTTTTCAATCGACATATAGCAACGGGCTCATCTTCTACACGAACTCTTCTGCAAGCGGGTTCACATGGCCTATCACAAGTTCTTCCGAGAATTCCAGGGAATACATTTGACTCCCAATTAATCATATACGCATCGGTATATCTTCCAGCTGCAATCAAACGAATATACTCTGGGACCGGTGTGTGGGCAGGACAAGCCCATTGACAATCAACTACCTTATGAAAGTATTCTGGATTGGATATATTCGTCGGCTTCATTCAATCCCCCTAACAATTGAGTAAACCGAATCAATTTTAAAAATTGATTTTCTAACTAATAAAATTGAGTTTATCTCTAGTCAATCAAAATACGATTTAAAGGAAGTTAAATAAAAATGATATAATGTATAAAAAATTTTTTATTCGATTAATCTTTATAGAGCTGATCTGGATTTTCTATTCTATCTTTTATATGAACAAGAAATGAAACAGCCTCTTTTCCATCAATAATTCTGTGATCATAACTTAGAGCAAGATACATCATTGGTCTTATTTCAATTTTACCATCGACAGCTATAGGCCTGTCTTGAATCTTATGCATTCCAAGAATAGCGGTTTGGGGGGCATTTAATATTGGTGTCGATAGAAGTGATCCAAAAACTCCTCCATTGGAAATAGTAAATGTACCGCCCTGCATTTCCTCAATAGTAAGCTTACCTTCCCGAGCTTTTTCAGAGTATTTTAGTATTAATTTTTCTATATCACTAATATTCAATAAATCTGCATCTTTAATAATTGGAACAGTTAATCCTCTATCAGTAGAAACAGCTACTCCAATATCTTTAAAACCATGGAAAACAATATCTTCACCATCAATACTTGCATTAACTTGAGGGTATTCATTTAAAGCACTAACTGCAGCAGATACAAAAAAACCCATATAACCTAATTTTATTTGATTTTTTTTAAAGAAGTCTTCGCCTTTCTGTTCTCTTATTTTCATTATTTCAGTCATATCAACTTCATTAAAAGTTGTGAGCATGGCAGTTTCCCTTTGAACATTTACCAAACGTTCAGCAACAGTTTTTCTTAATCTGCTCATGGGTATCCTTTTGGTTTCTCTGACGGCTTCTTCTTTTGTTATCCCTTCTTTATTTTCTATTTTAGGTTTTTGATTTTTTTTAGGTTTTTTTTCTTTAATTAATTCACTTTTACCAATTTCATATTCACCAATAACTTCTCCACTGTTAACTACCTCACCCTCAGCTTTTAAAATTTTAGTCATAACACCATCATTGGCTGCTATCACCTCAATAACAACTTTATCAGTTTCAATTTCTGCTAAAACTTCATCTTGAGCAATCATTTCACCTTCTAATTTTTTCCAATTAGCTATTACACCTTCTTCAACTGATTCAGGGTATGTTGGTGATAAAATTTTTTCTTTCATTTTTAGTCCTTACCTAGAGTTAAATCGATTAATCTTTTTTGTTGCTCAATATGTATTTTCATTTGTCCTACAGCTGGAGCAGATGATGGCGGTCTACTCATCAATCTAAATTCTTTCTTTAAACCAATATTATTTAGGACTTTATTTAATCTATGTCTTTGACCATACCATGCTCCCTGATTTCTTGGCTCCTCTTGGCACCAAATAAACTCTGAAGCATTTTTATATTTGCTTAATATTTTTTCAGTTTCTTTATAAGGAAATGGGTATAATTGTTCTAACCGAATAATTGCTATATCACTTTGATTATTTTCATCTTTTTGTTTTTTTAGATCATGGTATATCTTTCCACTACAAAGAATTACCTTTCTTAGTTTTTTTGTTAAATTTGATTCATCATCAAAAATATTTTCAAATTTTCCTGATATTATTTCATCAATAGTTGAGGATGCATATTTATTTCTTAACAAACTCTTAGGAGTAATAACAATAAGAGGTGTTCTATAATTCCTAATAGCTTGCCTTCTTAGAAGATGAAACATTTGGGCCGCTGAACTAGGCATACATATTTGCATATTCTGTCCAGCACATAATTGAAGAAATCGCTCTATACGAGCGCTACTATGCTCAGGCCCCATACCCTCATATCCATGTGGCAATAAAAGAACTAAACCTGATAATCTTTCCCACTTATGCTGTGCGCTTGCAATGAATTGGTCTATTACAACTTGGGCTCCATTAGAAAAATCACCAAATTGAGCTTCCCAAATCACTAGACCGGTTGGCCATGTCGCGGCATAACCATACTCAAAACCTAAGACTGCCTCCTCTGATAATATTGAGTCATAGATTCCAATGTTTGTATTTCCTTTTTCTGCAAATTTATTCAATGGATAATAAGTTCTCCCATCCTCTTGATCAAACATCACAGCGTGTCTGTGATCAAATGTTCCTCTTCTTATATCTTGGCCACTAAATCTAATTGGGTATCCCTCACGCAAAAGACTCGAATATGCAGCAATCTCAGCAAATCCCCAGTTAAAATCTAGCTTTCCCTCAGCCATATCTATTCTTTGCTTAATTATATTTTTAACTTTTTTTTGTAAAATAAAACCATTTGGAACATCAGCGATTGTTCGAGCATCATCAATAAGCTGATCTTGTTTGACAGCTGTATCAGTATTTTCATCCCAATTAGAATCAATGAACTGGCCCCATTCAAACCATAAGTCATCATTTTTTATTTTAGATAAATTATGAGCAACGCTTTCACCTTTTTCAATTGCTAATCTATAAGATCTTTTAAATTCATCAAACTCTTCCAAAGTAATATCATTATTTTGTATTAATTTATCTTTATACAATCTCAATACAGTTGGATGCTGTTTAATTTTCTTATACATTACTGGTTGTGTTGAAGATGGATCATCCGCTTCATTATGACCACCTCTTCGGTAACCAACTAGGTCAATAACAACATCTTTCTTAAATTCTTCACGATAATCTGAAGCCAATTTAGATACATAAATTACAGCTTCAGGATCATCAGCATTTACATGAAATATGGGTGATTCAATAAACTTTGCTATATCTGTTGAATATCTGGTTGAACGCGAATCCTTAGGGTTATCAGTTGTAAAACCTATTTGATTATTTATGATGACATGGATAGTGCCTCCAACTCCATAGCCTCTGGTTTGAGACATTTGGAGTGTTTCCATAACAACTCCCTGCCCAGAAAATGAAGCATCACCATGAATTAGGATTGGCACAGCTTTATTTCTTACTCTATCATTTAATCTATCTTGTCTTGCTCGAACAGACCCTATTACAACTGGATCTACTATTTCTAAATGTGATGGATTATTTATAAGAGAGACATGAACATCACCATTGGTCGTATGTATATTTGACGAGAAGCCTAAATGATATTTAACATCGCCAGTATTTGTGCCTTTTAAGTCAAAATTTTCTTCAAATTCAGCAAATAAATCTTTTGGTTTTTTTCCTAAAATATTTATCAGTAAATTTAATCTCCCTCTATGAGCCATTCCAAAACAAATTTGTTCAGCACTATTTCTTGATGTCTGCTCAATTAAGGTATCAATAAGAGGTATTAAAGATTCACATCCGTCTATACCAAATCTTTTCATACCGGGGTATTTTGCAGATAAATATTTAGCCAAACCTCTTGCAGAAATTAGTCTTTTTAAAATAAAAATTTTTTCATCTAAATTTATCTTTTTGTAATCATCATTTTCAAATCTATCTATTATCCAATTTCTCTCTCTTTCGTCAGATATATGAGAAAATTCTAGGCCTATATTGCCGCTATATTTTTTTGTAATCGATTCTTTTAACTCTTTTAGAAAGATTTTATTTCTTGATCCTTTAGGATAATCATTTCCAACACGTTCTTCTGGATTTGCGTTTTCCAATAATTTTTCAGCATAAATTAAATCAATATGAATATCTTTCTGTGCTAATTGGAGCGGATCTAAATCGGCAGCTGTATGGCCAAAGTTTCTATAAGTATCAATATAATAATTAACCTTACCATTAACAGTTAGTGGTAATGTTTTTTGAAAGTATCCATTGCTAATTTTTTTATATTCTTTTTTATTATTTTTGTTCTTTCTTGCTTTATTCCTAAAGCTATCTAAGACCTCTGAATAGATAACATCATCTTTATAACCACCTGTCTCAGAAAGAGATGCAAAAAAATCTTTCCAGTCTTTTGAGATGACATCAGGATTATTTAAAAAAGTTTCATAAAGCTTGTCAAGATAGGATAAATGTCCGCCAGACAAATGGGAATCAGAATAATGCTCGTCCATAGTTTTATTAAAACTATTTTTACTCTCTTTATCCTTATTTTTATTAGTAGAGTTTATGTCAGGTTTCATCCGAAGGCCTTTGTAATAGTCCTCCCCCCTGAACCATAAAAATTCCAAAATTTCTATAATTAATAAATCTGACTGCTGTAATAGTCAATAATCTTCGGATAGTGTCATAAATGATTATTTAACCAAGTATTCTCGAAGTTTCTTCCTCATAAGCCTTCATATCAAAATAATCTCTCCAATTACAAATAAGACCATCTTTAAATTCCATTACACCCATTACTAAAATACTCATCCATTGGCCATTTATTTCAAATCTGTCAGTTCTTTCGGTTAACACTACTCCATCCTCATTCTCAGCTATTTGATGAACTATCCATTCAATATTTGTAGCCATTTGTACAAATGGTTCTAAGTTAGCTCTAATCGCATCTTTACCTGTTTGAGGTTCCATGGGAATATTGTGATAAAAACAATCATCAGATACTGAACTCATAATTCCTTCAATATCTCTATTGTTCCAATGATTAATAAAATCCATTACTTTTTCTTGATTGCTCATTTTATCTCCTTAAAAATATTATTATATTTTTCTTTTAAAATCTTCTTTTGTACCTTGCCCATTGCATTTCTTGGTAATTCATCTAACCAAATATATCTGGCAGGACATTTAAATTTTGCAATAGATTTTAACAACATTTCTTCAATGCTGTCATCTGAAATGATATCTTCAGCTTTATTGGAAATTAAAATTGCAACTACTGCCTCACCTAAATCATCATGAGGACAACCAATCACTGCACTTTCCCGAATGCCATCAATTTCATCTAGAATTAATTCTATTTCCTTAGGATAAATATTATATCCACCTGAAATTAACATATCAGTTGATCTGCCAAATAAAGTTAGCCTTCCTTCATGATCTAACTGACCAATATCACCAGTTATAAAAAAACCATCCGACCTGAATTCTTTTTTAGTTTTCTCTTCCAATCGCCAATATCCACTGAAAACATTTGGTCCCTTTACTTCAACAATTCCTCGGCTATCTGCTGGCAGTATTTCTCCTGTTATATCAGACACTCTTATATCTATATCTGGCAAAGCAAATCCTACAGTTCCTGCTATTCTATCGCCATTTAAAGGATTAGATGTAATCATTCCAGTTTCTGACATTCCATATCTTTCAAGTATATTGTGATCAGTTCGTTTCTTAAATTCTAAAAATACATTATCTGTGAGTGGGGCGGATCCAGAAATAAATAATCGTATATTCTTACAAATACTTTTATTAAAACTATCCCTAGATAATAATCTACTATAATAAGTTGGAACACCCATCATAACTGTTGCATCTGGAAGCCTTCTAATTATAGCATCAGGAGAAAATTTTTGAAAAAAGATTATCTTAGATCCACTTAAAAGAATCGTATGAAGAGCAACAAATAGACCGTGAACATGAAATATTGGGAGGGCATGAATCATGATATCACTTTCATTGAAACCCCAAACATCAACAAGCGCATTTCCATTAGATTCTAAATTCTTATGAGTTATCATAGCTCCTTTAGATTTTCCTGTTGTTCCTGAAGTAAATATTATCGAGGCAATATCATTTGCGTCTAATTCTTCTATATCATTATCTTCTTTTAATTCAGAAATTTCATCAATAAGCTCTTTGTTCTCTGCATCTAAAATAAATGTTTTTATATTAGGAAAATCTAATACTAAGTCTTTATGCTCATCAAACTTATTAATACTCAAAAACATTAATTGGGGATCTACATTATTGATAAAATATGACATTTCATTTGATGTATAAGCAGTATTTAAAGGAATATAAATTATCCCTGTTTTTAAACAGCTTAGATAGAGAGCTACTGAGTGAACAGATTTTTCAGCTTGAACAATAATTCTACTTCCCTTTTTTAAACTAAGATTCTTTAAAAAAGTTGAAAATTGAGCAGTTAATTTTTTTATATCATTATATTCCCATTTTTTTCCAGATTCCTCTTCAATGAAAATATTATCTGAATATTTGCTAAAATTATCATTGAGAATTCTGTAAAAATTTTTATTCATAATACATATTCAGTTAATAGGGACAACCAAGCCTTCCCTTCTTGAGTCAGCGCCTCCGATATATCCTTCACTGACTTTTTTGGCTACATGTAAACCGCTTCTTTTTCTCTTGATTGATACTTTATGGCCTATTGCCTCAAGAAACTTTTGATGTTCCTCAAGTTCAGTACCTTTTTCCAATTCAGTTACATCTTTTTTTCGCATATAATGTGGTATATCTGCTGACTCTTGAGGAGTCATGCCCCAGTCAAGTAGACCTAAAATCGATTTAGCAACATACCCAATAATACTAGTTCCTCCTGGAGAACCAGTTAAAGAATGAATTTTGTTATTTTTATCAAAAATTATAGTTGGTGACATTGAAGATAAAGGACGTTTTCCTGCTTCAACTCTATTAGCTGTTGGAACACCATCATAATGTGGCAGAAATGAAAAATCTGTTAATTCATTATTGAGCAAAAACCCTCCCGCCATAAGATGGCTTCCAAAAGGACCTTCAATTGTAGATGTCATTGAAATTGCATTTCCAAATAAATCTACAATTACAAGATGACTTGTTGAATCTCTAGATATATCTATATTTTCAGAATATTTTTTAGCTCCTTTAGGCTTTCCCGGTTTAGGATTGCGTATGGAGCTTGTCTCGCTAACAATACTAACTCTGTCTTGCAAATATTCTGCATTTAACAAACCATCAATTGGAATATCTACATAATCAGGGTCTGCAAGAAAAAAATTTCTATCGCTGTATGTAAGAGCACTTATTTCTGAGTAAAGATGAATAAATTCAGGAGATGTTGGTTGAAAAGATTTCACATCATAGTTTTCAAGCATTTTTAAAATCATGAAAACAGAGATATTACCAGCTGGAGGCGGCATACCGCACAATTTGTGTTCTCTATATTTAACGCATAACGGATCTCGCCAGACTACATTATAATTCTGAAAATCTTCTAAAGTTAATATATCCGAAACATTATCAGAGCTATTAACTGTATCTATAATCATTTGAGCTGTTTCGCCTTCATAGAATTCGTCAGCTCCATTTTTAGAAAGTCTTTTTAAAGTTTTTGCATATTCTTGATTGATTAAAATAGAACCAATTTTAATCGGCTCAAGTTGATTAAGGTTGTTCTTTTCAAAATATAAAGATGATGCTGGCTCAACTGTTTTAAGATAACGCATATATTGTAGAGTATTATGAAGAGCAGCTGATACACTAAAGCCTTCTTCAGCAATTTTTATTGGTTCAATAAATAATTCTTCCCATTCAAGTTTTCCAAATTTTTTATGAGTCTCTTCCATTAATTTAATTAGACCAGGAACACCAACCGATCTTCCATTGATAACGGCATCAGGATAAAATTTAATAGCCTTACTATTTCTATCAGTAAATAAATTTGGTCCTGCTGATTGTGGCGCAACCTCCCTTCCATCAATTGCATACAATTGTGAACTAGAGTTATCCCAATAAAGCATAAAACCTCCGCCACCAATTCCTGTAGACTGCGGTGTTGTCATTGTTAGAATCAACTGCGCAGTTACTGCAGCATCTAATGCTGTACCACCTCTTCTTATTATTTTTGCAGCTGCTTCAGAAGCATACTTGTTAGCAGTTACAACTATCGCTTTTGAAGGTTCAGATGCCTCAACAGTTGGCATTAAGATAAATGCAAAGGACAATATTATTTTATAAAAAATTTTCATCAGATAATGTTTAATCTAATTATTAATATACAAATACACCAGCTTTGTTTAGTTTCTAATTATGTTTTATTCTGGAGAAAACAATCTAATTACTGATGTTGATGGTATTTTAGTTGGTAATGCAGAAGATAAAGAAATAGGAACTGGAACAACCATACTTATCCCCCCAATAGGAAGTACAGCTGCCGCAGATGTAAGAGGTGGCGCCCCTGGAACAAGAGAAGTTGGAGCATTGAATCCCTACAATCTGGTAGATACGATTGATGCAATTGTACTTTCAGGTGGCTCAGCTTGGGGTTTAGAAGCAGCAAGTAGTGCTGCAAATTATATTGGAAAGAGTGGTCGAGGATTTAAAACTGCAGAAAATATAAAAAATGTTCCTATGGTCCCTGCCGCCATATTATTTGATCTAAATAATGGTGGAAATAAAGATTGGGGTGATGAACCTCCATATAATAATCTAGGAATTGAAGCCTCAACTAAGGCTTCAGAAAAATTTGAACTAGGTAATGTTGGCGCTGGATATGGTGCTAAAGCAGGCTCTTTAAAAGGCGGTTTGGGAAGTGCTAGTATTGAAAATGAAAAAGGATTAAAAATTGGCGGGTTATTTGCAGTCAACAGTTTTGGATCAGTTGTTAATTATGAGACTGGACAATTTTGGGGCGCAAGTGACGAGTTAAATAATGAATTTGGAGGAATTGGTGCTCCACAAAATTTGCCTGAAGATATTTTATCTGGATCTTCAATTGGTCATGCACTTGAAAAAAATAATACAACGATTGGTATCGTTGCTACAAATGCTAGGTTAGATTCTAAAACAGCAAAAAGGATTGCAATCATGTCGCACACTGGTATGGCAAGAGCTATACGACCCATTCATACACCAGTAGATGGCGATGTTATATTTGTAGTAAGCACAAATACTTTTGATAAAGAATTAAATTACAGAGAAATAAATGAAATTGGTGAATTAGGTGCAAGGGTTTGCTCTCGATCAATATCAAGAGCTATATATGAAGCCGATAAGTTATACGAAATGCAATCTTGGAAAGATAAATATACTTAATTTAAATTATTGATAATTCATTTATAATATTATTAAGCGCCGGTAGCTCAGCTGGATAGAGCACCAGACTACGAATCTGGGGGTCGGGAGTTCGAATCTTCCCCGGCGCGCCATTGGAGAAAAGATGTTTGATTCAATAATTATAATTCTTCTTATAATCGCCTTAATAATCATTTTGTTATTTAGATTCCCACAAAAGAAAAGTGAATCTCTGCTTGATGAAGCAATTAAAAAACAGGAGGAAAATCTATTATCATTAAATAATGACATTCAGGCTTTTAAGGAGCCTATAGGAAGATTAAGAAATTTCTTATCAGGTTCGACTTCGGCAGGTTCTTTCGGTGAATGGAATTTAAAATCAATTTTAGAAGATGTTTTTTCAAAAGATCAATACCGAGAAAATGTAGAAATTATTCCAAACTCTGGAAAATATGTAGAGTTTGCGATAGTTCTACAAGATGGTCTTTTAATGCCTATTGATGCAAAATTTCCGTCAGGAATTTATGATAAATATCTTAATGCAGCAGAAAAGTTAGACAAAAAATTAATAGATGAATCTAAAAAAGAAATTATCAGACATATAAAGAAAGAAGCTAAATCGATTAGTTCCAAATATTTACTGGAGGGAGTAACTACTGATTATGCAATTCTGTACCTACCTAGTGAAAGTTTATTCCAACTAGTAATGAATTTAGATATCAAAGAAAGTATTCTTAAAGAGGATAGAATATTTATTTTAGGTCCAAACTCATTAGCTGCTTACATTATAAGCATACAAATGGGCTTTAGGACACTTACTCTTAATAAAAGGACGTCAGAAATAATTAAAGAATTTGGAATATTTAAAAAAGAATTTGAAAATTTTAGTAATTCAACAGAAGAATTAAGAAAAAAAGCTTCAGCAATGATAAAGGTGATAGATGAACACGAAACGAGAGAAAAACAAATGAGTCGTTCAGTTGAGAGGATGGAAAAATTTAAAAATGATAATGAATAAATTTTTTAAACGGCTATTTGACTTAAGAAGATCTTAGGCTTATAACCCAAAATGTTGTTAACCCTAGAGGATTATTATGAAAAGAACTTTCCAACCAAGTAATATTGTTAGAAAGAGAAGGCATGGCTTTAGATCCAGAATGGCTACAGTTGGTGGTCGTAAGGTCTTATCCAACCGAAGAGCTAAAGGCAGGAAAAGACTCTCTGCTTAAATTTAGATGACAACAAAGCAAAAAGAACAAAAAAAAACTTCAAAACAACAGAAAATCGATAAAATTACTAAGCGATCAGATTATTTGCGCGCATCTAAATCAAAATATTTTAGATCAAATTCTTTTATAATTCAGTTTTATAATAGAGATGATGATTTAGGACCAAGATATGGAGTAACAGCAACAAAAAAAATAGGTAATGCAATTAAGAGAAATAAAGCAAAACGAAGAATAAGAAATCTAGTAAAAGATTTACTTCCAAAATATGGAAAAAGTGGTTACGACTATGTTTTTATCGCAAAAGAAAATTTAATAAATGAGGATTGGGAAGTCTTAAGAGAAGAATCCACATCTGTTTTGAAAGATCTTAAATATGAATGATATGTCTAGATATTTATTTGCTATCGTCCTTGCTATGGCCGTATTATTTGGGTGGCAAATTATATTTCCACCTGAGCAAAGAGAAATTGTAAATAATGAAATTAATGTTGAGCAAGATATTGCTCAATTAAATATATCTAGGGATGAAAATCAAAACTATTCAGAACCTTGTCAGGAAGATAGAATTTTAATTTTGAGTAATAAAATTACTGGGTCAATTAATCTTTGTGGCGCTAAAATAGATGAAGTTTTTCTGAAAGATTTTAAAACATCTACAAAAGAAGAATCTGATTATGTTCAATTCTTTAATCCTAAAGAGAATGATAATGCTTTTTGGGTTGAATCAGGTTGGAAAGCTCCAAAGAATATAAGATATAATCTACCTGGAAATAATACTCTATGGACTCTTGAAGAAGGGCAAACATTAACTCCAGATACACCTGTTGTAATTAGCTGGAATAACGATAATGGACTTATTTTCAAACAAGAAATTTCTATTGATGAAAATTATGTTTTTAATATTAAACAAGAAATAATAAACAATTCTCCAGGATCAATAACAGTATTTCCATTTCAACAGTTATCAAGAAAAGAGGCTCCAGATGGCCAAGCCCTGGGGTTATTACATGAGGGTCCAACAGGATACTTTGATGAAGAACTTGAAGAAATTGATTATGATGACATTGAAGACAATGATTTTAGGTCAGAATTTAAAGAAGGTTGGGTTGGAATTAGAGATAAATATTGGGCAACCGCAATAACTTCTCTTGATAAAGATAATAAAAGAGCAATTTTCAAAACTTCAGCTGATGCTTTCGATAATTTTTATAGAATTGGTTATATTGGAGATCTTACTGGAGCATCATCTGGAGAGAGCGTATCTTCTGTCAGCTTAGCATTTATTGGTGCCAAAGAAGTAAAAATCATTCAGGAATACTCAGATAATAATACCTTTAATAGATTAGATTTAATAATTGATTGGGGTTGGTTTTATTTTTTAGCTAAACCACTATTTTATGTCTTAGATATTCTTTTCTCTTTTTCAGGTAACTTTGGCGTAGCTATTTTGTTACTTACCATTTTAATAAAAGTTGTCTTCTTTCCTGTCGTTAATCGTTCATATGTTCAAATGGCAAAAATGAGAAAAGTTCAACCTGAAATAACTAAATTAAGAGAATTATATGGTGATGATAGACAAAAAATGGCGTTGGAAATGCAATCTTTATATAAAAAAGAAGAGTTAAAACCTCTATCAGGATGTTTGCCTGTTTTAATTCAAATACCTGTTTTTTTTGCATTATATAATGTTCTTTTAGTGGCGTTAGAAATGCGGCATGCGCCATTTATTGGATGGATAAAAGATCTATCTGCACCTGATCCAATTTCATTATTTAACGGGTTTGGGCTCATTAATTGGGAGCCTCCTCAGATACTTATGATAGGTGTTTTCCATATTTTATTTGGATTAACCTTCTTATTACAAACTAAATTAAATCCTGCACCACCCGATCCAATTCAAAAAACATTGTTTACATGGATGCCAATACTTATGGTATTTATAGCTGCTAATTTTCCAGTTGGATTAGTCATTTATTGGGCTTGGAATGGTATTCTGTCAATTATGCAACAAATGTATATAATGAAAAAGCAAGGAACAGAAATTGCATTATTTGCAAAATCTGAAAAAGAATAAAAAATTAATTTAATATTATGACTGTTAGAAAAGAAACAGGTAACGATGCTAAGTCTAAAAAGTTATTGTTTAAACAAAATATTACTTTTTCATTAGGTGTTACTCGAATTGAAGATCTTCCAGAAGAAACTTCGGCAGAAGTTGCTTTTTTTGGACGATCTAATGTTGGTAAATCATCTCTATTGAATTCTATTACTAATAAAAATAAATTGGCTTACACTTCAAAAAATCCTGGTCGCACAAGAGAATTAAACTTCTTTTCGTTAAGTCAAAATTCAAAAACCCTAATTAATATTGTTGATATGCCAGGTTATGGATTTGCTAAAGCTTCAAAAGATCAAATTAAAAAGTGGACGAAATTGTCTGATGCTTATCTTAAAAATAGAAAAAATCTAAGAAGAGTTTTCCTGCTTATAGACTCTCGAAGGAAAATTATGCCCATTGATAATGAAATCATGGATGTCATGGATGATCATGCTGTTTCATATCAAATTGTTTTAACAAAAGCAGATAAAATCTTAAAAGTTGAAAACCTTGCTGAATTAGTATTAAAAGAGGTAGAAAAAAGAAAAGCAATCTTTCCAAAGATATTAATTACATCATCTAAAAGTAAATTTGGAATTGATGATATCAGAGAAGAAATTGCTAGTTTAATTAATTGAGTAATTGATATGATTGAAAATGATAATAGTGCAAAAGACTGGCTTAATAATGCAGACATGCTTACAGAAGCACTTCCATATATGCAGAAATATGCAGGTTCAATTATAGTAATAAAATATGGCGGAAACGCTATGAAAGATACTAAGTCGATAAAATCATTTTGCGCAGATGTTGCGCTTCTTAAGCAAAGTGGTTTAAAGCCAGTAATCGTACATGGTGGAGGCCCTCAAATAGGTAATATGCTGGAGAAAGTCGGCATAGAAACTAAATTCGAGTCAGGAATGAGAATCACTGATGAGGAAACTTTAGAAATTGTTGAAATGGTACTTTGTGGGGGCATAAATAAGGAAATAGCCTCAGAAATTAATAATTGTGGTTGTAAGGCCGTAGGATTATCTGGCAAGGATGCTTCAATGATAATTGCAAGAAAACATGATGGAAAAATTAAAGATGAGTCAAATATTGAAAAGATTGTTGATCTTGGTTTTGTTGGTGTCCCTGAAAAAATTAACACTGGAATAATTGAAATATTAACTTCAAATAATTTTATTCCCGTAATCGCTCCATTAGGCATTAATGAAGAAGGTAAAACCTTTAATATTAATGCTGATACAGTTGCAGGAGCTATAGCACATTCCTTAAATGCGAAAAGACTTTTAGTTTTAACTGATGTTGAAGGTGTGATAGATGATCAAAAAAATATCATAGCTGAACTCTCTAAGGACGAGGCTGCAAATCTTATAAATAATGATATTATTTCCGGAGGAATGATACCAAAAATTAATACGTGTATTGATGCAGTAGAAAATGGCGTAAGCGCTGCTGTAATTGTAGACGGAAGAGTAAAGCACGCTGTTCTTCTTGAATTATTTACAGAACATGGTGCAGGAACTTTAATCAGATAATTTGAAATGAATTTATCCAATATAGATAGCTGGGTATTTGATTTAGATAACACTCTTTATTCTCCTGAAGAAGAAATTTTTAGTCAAATAGATAAAAAAATGACAGAATTTATAATCAGTAAATTTAATGTTAATGAAGAAGAGGCTTTCAGTATTCAAAAGAAATACTTCTTAGAGTATGGAACAACTCTATCTGGATTAATGAAAAGAGAAAATATAAATCCAGATGAGTTTCTTGAATTCGTTCATGATATAGATTTAGAAATTTTAAAACCAAACAGTAAATTAACTAATATCATAGAAAAATTACCTGGTAATAAATTCGTCTTTACTAACGGATCAAAGAAACATGCTGAAAATGTTATACGACAACTTCAAATGGATAAAGTTTTTGATGATATTTTCGATATCAAAGATAGTAATTTTATACCAAAGCCAAATATTAATGCTTATTTAAATTTTATAGACAAAACAAAAATTAAACCTAAGCGCTCAATAATGTTTGAAGATATAGGTAGGAATCTAGAGCCTGCAAAAAAATTAGGAATGAAAACAGTTTTAATAAAAAGAAAGACTCCTATGCGGAATAAAAAATTCAAAACAAAGGATCTTGAATCTCTTTGGGAAGATAATGATTTTGCAGATTGTATAATTGATGATCTAGTAAAGTTCTTTAATAACTATTATATATAAAACTTAGCTATAGGATATTAAATGGGAAATGAAATAAAAATAATTGAAGAAGCATTTAACAATATTGAGAAAATAAATTCAAATTCTGAAAAAGAAATTCTAGATGCTATAAATCATGTAATTGAAAAAATTGATAATGGTTCATTAAGAGTAGCAGATAAAAATGATACTGATTGGAATGTTAATGAATATGCAAAAAAGGCAATTTTGTTATATTTTCGTATAAAAGAAATGAAATTAATTCCGAGCGGACCAGATCACTCAAATTGGTGGGATAAAATTGATCCTAAGTTTAATTCATGGGATGAGAAGAAATTTGAGGAAAGCGGATTTAGAGCAGTACCCGGATCTATTGTTAGATATGGTTCCTTTGTTGGTAAAGGGTGCGTTCTAATGCCTAGCTTTATTAATATTGGCGCATATGTAGATGAATCCACAATGGTTGATACATGGGCAACAATTGGTTCTTGTGCTCAGATTGGTAAAAATTGTCATATCTCTGGAGGCGCTGGTATAGGTGGTGTATTAGAACCATTACAAGCTAGCCCAGTAATTATCGAAGATAATTGTTTTATAGGTGCGAGATCTGAAGTGGCCGAAGGTGTAATAGTTAGAGAAGGATCAGTAATTTCAATGGGTGTATTTCTAACAGCATCAACACCAATTTTTGATAGAAAATCTGGTGAAGTTATTTATGGAGAAGTTCCTGAATATTCTGTTGTTGTTCCTGGGAGCATGCCATCAAAAAATGTTAAATCTGTTGCTAACTTATCTTGTGCAGTGATTGTTAAAACAGTTGATGAGAAGACGCGATCTAAAACTTCAATTAACGAACTATTAAGGGATTAATATGATTTATGACCCTTTAGAGCTAACATCAGAATTAATCCGATGTCGTTCGATAACTCCAAATAACGATGGCGCAATTGAATTATTATCTGAAAAACTAGAAAATATTGGATTTAATTGCAAAATTATAGAGTTTACTGAGGAAGGTACCGAGCCAATTAAAAATTTATGGGCTCAAATTGGTAAACAGAGCCCATGCCTATCATTTGCTGGGCATACTGATGTAGTTCCAGTAGCTGATGAAGATTCATGGACTAGTCCACCATTTGAAGGAAGGAATGATGGCAATATAATTATCGGTAGAGGTGCAGCAGATATGAAAGGATCAATAGGTTCTTTTGTTTCTGCCGTAAGCACTTACTTAGATGAATGCTCAAAAGAATTTAAAGGCTCAATAACTTTCATTATTACTGGTGATGAAGAAGGTGTGGCAATAAATGGGACATGTAAATTATTAGAGTGGATGGAGAATAATGGGCATAAGTTTGATGATTGCATAGTTGGAGAACCTACAAATCCAAATAAATTAGGAGAAATGATCAAAATTGGAAGAAGGGGCAGTACAAATATAACTATTAAATGCAATGGAACAGAAGGACATGTCGCTTATCCTGATTTAGCAGATAACCCTATTCCAAAATTGGTCAAACTTTTAAATGAGCTTATTAAGCAGCCATTAGATGACGGCAATGAATATTTTGATGCATCAAACTTAGAACTAACCTCAATAGATACTGGAAACTTTGCAACAAATGTAATTCCTTCGAGCATTAGTGCAAGTCTAAATGTTCGTTATAATGATACCTTTGATAAAGATAAGATTGAAAAAGAAGTGCTCAATAGACTAAATAAAACTGGCTATGATAATTTTGATGTTAGCTTCCAACATTCAGGAGACTCTTTTATTACTGAACCTGGTAAGTTTGTGAATGATCTTAAAAAAATTATTGAAAAACACTGCGACATTAAACCGGTTCTATCAACTACAGGTGGAACTTCAGACGCAAGATTTATAAAAGACTATGGAAGAGTTGTTGAATTTGGCCTTGTTGGTAAATCTATGCATAAAATTGACGAGTACTCAAATAATAACGATATCATTAAGTTAAGAGACATATATCTAGATGTTTTAAGGAATTACTTCTCTTAGTAATCTACATATTTAAAATACAACCCTTCTGATGGCGCTATAGGGCCGCATTCTTTTCTTTCTTTAGAGTTAAGAATTTCATTAATTTTTTCTGGATGCCATTTTCCCTCACCAACCAATTTTAAAGATCCAACTATTGAGCGAAGCTGATTATGTAAATAAGATTTAGCGGAGAAGAAAAAAAGTATTTTGTCTTTTTTTCTTTTAATTTTTATAGATTCTAATGATTTTATGGGTGATTTAGACTGACAATTTATTGATCTAAAAGTAGTAAAATCATGGGTTCCAATTAGATAATTTGCTCCTTTTTGCATATCCTCTTCATTTAGAGGTCTTCCTACCCTCCAAAATAGATCTCTTTCTAATGTAAGAGGTTGACGACGATTTATAATTTTATATTCATAATGTCTAAGTTTTGCAGAAAATCTAGCATGAAAATTATCATCAACCATTTCAACTTTAATTATAGATACTAAATCCGGCCTTAGATAGTTGTTCAATGCTTCCCTTATTTCATCTTGATTTGTTTCCCTTTCAATATCAAAATGAGCTACTTGGCCAAGAGCATGGACACCTGAATCGGTTCTGCCAGCTCCATATATTTTAGTTGATTCACCTGAAAATTTATATATTGCAGACTGAATTGCATCTTGAATTCCTGTTAAATCCTTTTGACTTTGCCAACCATTAAACTGGCAGCCTTTATATTCTATAATTAATTTCCACCTCTGCATTTAATCAAAGATTCTTTCATTAATTAAAAAATTTTTTCCGCGCAAGTAATCATCAAAAGGCATAATTTTTTTTCCTTCAGGCTGAACTTCTATAATTTTCAGAGATCTTAAACCACATCCTACAAATTGATTTTTTAATAATACGCCATCCCCCCCTTCAGTTTCTTGAATTGATGCACTTAATATTTTTAATCTCTTGCCTTCTTTTGTTATGGTCCAAGCTCCTGGCTTAGGACTTACTGAATAAATCAGATTTCTAATTTCACTAGCAGACAAACTCCAATTAATTTTTGTTTCATGTTTCTCTATTTTGTCTGCATAAGTTGCTTCAGCATTGTTTTGTTTTTCTATAAACAACTTTCCTTCAATATATTCATTTACTGTTTTACTTATTGTTTCAGAAGCTAAACTTGATAATGAGTCGTGAACTTTCAAAAAATTATCTCTTTTTCCTATTTTTATTTCTTTTTGGAAAATTACAGGACCGGTATCCAATCCTTTTTCCATAATCATATAAGATATTCCTGTTTCGTTATCACCTGCCATAATTGACCTTTGTATAGGGGCGGCTCCTCGCCATTTGGGGAGCAAAGAGGCATGAACATTCAAACAACCAAATTTAGGGATAGTTAAGATTCTTTCAGGCAGTATCAGCCCATAAGCAGCTACAATTATAATATCAACTTCTCTTTCTTTAAGAAAACTGAATTCCTCATCATCTAATTTCTTAGGTACTCTAATTTCTATATTATTTTTTTTTGCGACATCATATATTATTGAATTCCTACTTTTCATTCCTCTGCCAGCTGGTCTTCCGGATTGTGTATAAACATAATCTATATGATAATTATCTGCTATGAGACGTTCTAATATAGGGACTGCAAAACTCGGGGTGCCCATAAACCCAATCTTAAGATCTTTTATCAAATCATTATTGTTCATTATAACGAGATAGTCGATTTTCTTTTATTGGATTTTTTTGAAATTTTATAGATTTTTTAATTGAAAGATCACGCTTCAATCTTGATAGATGATCAACAAAAACAATACCTTCAAGATGATCCATCTCATGTTGTATTACTGTGGCCAATATGCCCTCACATTTTTTTTCTTCCTTTTGACCATTTCTATTTACAAATTTAACAATGCACTCATCTGGTCTTTCAATTTCTTCCCATATTCCAGGAACAGATAAACACCCTTCCTCAAATGAACTTAAATTATCAGACGGGTATAAAATTTCAGGATTTATAAAGAATTGTGGATCTTTTTCGTTATTATCTTGATCACCGATAGATGAAATATCAATCACTAGCATTCTGAGGGGAATTCCAATTTGTATTGCAGCAAGACCTATACCTGGCGCATTATACATAGTCTCAAGCATATCATCCAATATCTTTCTAATCTCGTCATCAACTACATCAACAGGTTTAGAAACTTTCTTTAGAATTGGATTTGGTACCTTTATTATTTCTCTTATAGCCATACTATTTGATAGACTGCCCAGTAAAAGTTATCAATAAGAATATTAATTAGAAGGGTTGTCTGGACTCTATAGCTTCGAGTAAGGTGCCGTCATCCATATAGTCTAGTTCACCACCAACAGGGACACCTCTCGCAAGTCTCGACACTTTCACTTCGGCTGCTGCTAACTGGTCTGTAATATAATAAGCAGTTGTTTGACCATCTATAGTCGCATTCATAGCTAGAATCACTTCTTTTGTTTCTTCTTTTTGAGCTCTTTGAACTAAACTAGAAATACCAATATCATTGGGGCTTATGCCATCAATTGCAGATAAAGTTCCTCCTAAGACATGATACATACCTTTATGAACTGAAGCTCTCTCAAGAGCCCATAAATCTGCTACCTCTTCTACAACAACAATAGTTGATTCATCTCTACTTTCGTTTTGACAAATATTGCAAGGACTTGATGTATCAAGATTCCCACAAGTTAAACATTTTACAATAGAATCAGCTGTATCAAGAAGTGATTTTGCTAAGGGCCTCATAAGAGAATCAGGTTTTTTTAACATACTTAAAGCCAATCTTCTTGCTGAGCGTGGGCCAATACCGGGCAACCTTGACAACAATTCTATTAAATTATCTATTTCTGTTTGGCCCATTTTAGTTTTCTATTTTATTTACTGAAGTAATCTTTGACTCAGGGAATGCCTCCAAGACCTTCTTCATTTCTTCAGTATTGCTCAGTTCATCAATAATATCATCCTGTTTTTGTTTTTGTTTTTCTAAAATAGTATCATCACCCTGCTTTGATGAAACATTAATAACCCATCTTTGCTCGGTCCATTCATATAGCTTTGCAATCAAATCTTTAATGATTTCTTCATTACCATTAGGAGTATTAATATTAATATGCCCAGTTTCAAAACTAACTAAGCGAACATCTTCTTGTAAAAATTTCTTCAAAATTAAGTTCTTATTTTGGCCGGCAATTTCAATAATATCCTCAAAAGACTTAATTTTTAAAAAGCTTTGTTCTGCTGTGCTAGGATTCTGATTTAATACTTTTTCTTCAATTACTTTTTTAGTTATTTTTTTTTTTTTATTTTGATCGTCTGCATCGACAGAATTAATAATTTCTTCGGGGGTAGGCAAATCAGAAACATAGGCCATCCTAATTGCAACCATTTCTAGTGCAGAATATGGATTAAATGAATTTTTAATTTCTTCATGAGCCTTTAAAATCATTTGCCAAAATCTAGATAGTTTTTTTACATCTAAATTCTCTTGCAAGGCAATTAATTTAGAAAAATTTTCTGGTCCCAAAAGAAGGTTATCATTTTTATCATTCGATACTTTTAATACTGTCAATTCATGAATAATCTCTCCTAGACTCGAGATTATATTTAATGGTTCAGCGCCCCTATCTGTTTGCAATTTGATCTTATCAAGTGCCTCTTGAATATCACCTAATATTATAGATTCAAATAATTCAATAATTGCTGAATTATCAGATAAACCAAGCATTTCTCTTATATCACTCTCATCTATATTTGAATCATGTTGTGATAGAGTTATTGTTTGATCTAAAATTGACAAACCATCTCTTGCTGATCCTGAGGCCGCTTTCCCTATTATAGATAATATATTCTTAGGAATATCAACATTTTCATTATCACAAACTTTTGAGAGAAGACTCATCATATCTGTCTCATCAAGTTGTTTTAAATCAAATCTCTGACAACGCGATAAAATCGTCAAAGGTATTTTATGAACTTCTGTTGTAGCAAATATAAATTTAACATGTTCAGGTGGTTCTTCGAGTGTCTTCAACAAACCATTGAAAGCAGATTTAGAAAGCATATGAACCTCATCAATAATATATATTTTAAATCTAGCTGATGTAGTCGAATAGCTTACAGAGTCTATTATTTCTCTAATATCGGCAATTCCAGTTCTTGAAGCTGCATCCATTTCTAAAACGTCAATATGTCTTGATTCCATAATCTCTTTACAATGCTGGCCATATTTTGAAATATTAATTGTTGGTTCATTAATTTCTTCTGAAGAAAAATTTAATGCTCTAGCCAAGAGTCTAGCGGTTGTTGTTTTTCCTATTCCCCTTACACCTGTTAGCATATAAGCATGTGCAATTCTTCCCGATGAAAACGCATTGCTTAATATTTGGACCATTGTTTCTTGGCCCAGTAAATCTGAAAAGTTTTGTGGTCTATATTTTCTTGCTAAAACTCTATAAGGCTCTGTATTAGAATCTTTAGCGTTATTGGCATCCAAAAAGCTATCTTGATTTTCATCTTCTATTGTGGGTGAAGAATTTGTTTCTTCTAAATCTTTTTCCTGTGGATGTTCCAAAGTCGCCTCTTAATTAATGAAATATTAAATATATATTGAGTCTAATCAACAGATAAATTATTAACTAAAATGTTTTATTCAACTTCAATTATGTGTACCATAATATATATTTTAAAAAGTTATGAAAGTTTATCCAAATATATTTTCAAATAATCCTGTTAATCGAGTATCTGATTTAAGATCTGATCCTTCATGGGTAGATAAAACACTAAATAGCGAGAAAACAATAATAAGTCTTTTTTGGAGAGGGAAGGCATTTGTAACTAAGCATAAAAATTTAACCTCCGGCCTAGTAAATCCTGATCAATATAGCCCTGCTTGGTTTCCTCGTAATTTCTTTAAAGATCAAGGCGATGATTCAGAAAGTCTAATTTTTATTGGATTAATAGACGATGTTGCCTATTTTTCTAAAGATATATCTAAACTCT
>Ga0163111_10000546_pt1 | contig 22574 bp, 23 predicted proteins | sample CRUFie1St18metaG_FD_109645 | JGI IMG/M metagenome (GOLD analysis project Ga0163111, IMG submission 109645) | Marine microbial communities from the Costa Rica Dome - CRUD Field 142mm St18 metaG | ecosystem: Environmental > Aquatic > Marine > Oceanic > Photic zone | place: Costa Rica: the Eastern... | reverse complement strand
GACCTACAACGGTTCTACCCTCGCGGTTACGGGTGCGATCACTGCATCCGGTAACATGACCGTCAGTGGTGACCTGGTTGTTGAAGGTTCTACTACCCAGATCAACACCACCAACACCACCATCGAAGACGTTCTGCTTGAACTGCAGAAGGTTGACGGCGGTGCTCTGAGCGGCGACACCAACAAAGACGTTGGTATCGTGATGAACTACTACAGTGGATCTGCCAAGAAGGCAGCAATCTACTGGGATGACTCTGCTGCTCGCTTCGTCCTCGCAAGCGAAGCTTCTGAGACCTCCGGTGTTATGACTCCTAGCGCCTACGGCGGTTTGGAAGTTGGTTCCCTGTTCCTGAATGATTGTGCTGGTCAATCTCAAGTGATCTCCTGCTCCGGCACGACTCGCTCACTGGAGAACATCACAATCGACGGTGGTTCGTTCTGATAGACAAATAAAAATCTGATATATAGGGGAGGCGACTCCCCTTTTTTTATGTCTAAAGAAGAAGAAATTCAGAATATTCTGAACGTGTACATGAAGAGACTTTCTGACGAGATTGCCAGATCTGTTGCATATGAAGCACGTATCAACTTATTGAATGCTCAGTTAGAACTTGCTGTAAAACAACTACAAGCACAACAACCAGCTGATGGTGGTAATTTTGGTTTGCCAGAGAAACCTGCAAAGGTAGGTGCTGGTAGAACTGCTAAGAAATAATGGAGTCTTACTTTAGTGGTATATGGAAGGATGACTATGTTAGTCTTCTAAAGCACTCAGGAGACGCTCTAATAGACTATGTAAACAAGTTATCCCCTTCTAGTGTTCTAGACGTGGGATGCGGTTACAACCGCCTTAGAGACGCTATACCTGGATTAGTTGGAATTGATCCATACAATTCTGAGGCACATCTTCATATGTCTTTAGAGGAATATTATCAGTATGAGTTTCCTCCTGCTGATACTGTATTGTGTCTTGGATCCATAAATTTTGGATCTGAGAAAAATATCGATGAGCAGATTTCTATGCTGGATAAGTTGTTTTTGAAGGACTGCATATTCAGAGTCAATCCAGGCATAGAACATAGTTGGAGTAATGAATGGAAGGATATTGAATGGTATGATTGGAATATTGAGAAGATAAATAAAATTGCAATTGAATACCGATATAAAATCAAGTCACTTGAGGAGGAATATACCTCTCAAGGACATAAAAGGTATTTTTTTCATTATGCTAAATACTAAAGTAGAAAGGAAATCAACAATGCTTTCTGGAACCGATTTCGTAAAGAAAATCAAGGAAGGTAATAGGGAGCTTTTTGAGGCTTCCCGTAGCAACGTCCGTCGTTTCTTCGCTTCATCCCCTAGCGACGAGTACCTGGTAGATCACTTCCGTGGCCGTATGGTCAACGAAGCACAGAACATGTACGCCATCGCAGGTCAAGTTGCTTCTGCAGACCCCAGCACCGACGTGCGTGACCTGGAACTGCTGAGCAAGCAAGCACTCGACGAAGCAAAGCACTTCCGCATGGTCAAGGAAGTCATCGAGCACATCACCGGTGAAGAACTGGATGTTGCTGCTGCTTTCGCTGCTGAAGCTGACGCTCCTCAGGCAAAGGGTGCTTCCCTGCTTGAGAAGTATGAAGCTTCTGAAGATCCCGCTGCCCTCGCTGCCTATCAGCTCGTTGCTGAAGGTCGTGCAGAAGCAGTCTGGAACGAAATGGCTGAGTGCGTTGACGACAAGTTCATCTCTTCACGTTATGCCTCCATCGCTAAGGATGAAGGATTCCACAGCAACCTGGGTGGTCGCACCCTGAGTCGCCTGGTGGAAGGTAGTGCTGATCTGCAGGACCGCGTTCTCTCACTGGTTGAGCGTATGCGTGAAGACCTGCTGGAGATCTCCCGTCAGAACACCTCTACTCCCCTCGCCGTTGTTTGAAGGTCTGACGACCTTCTCTAATAGTCTCGTCTAACCAATGGTCTTCGACGGGACTTACATACTTTCCGTTGGCATCGCCGGTTATGAACTGGTCGATGCCTTCGGTCGTTACAGGGAACTTTAGTTGGTGCCCAATGTATTTGATATAATCTTCTTTCCACATAAAGAATGATTCATGGGATAGGAAGTGAGTTTCAATATAAGGATCATCTAACAGCAATCTGTAATACTCCTTAGCGGTCGGTAGGGTCACTTCCCCTCCGACCCTTTGTTGTTGCACAGCGTTGATATTCTGATCTCTACAGATAATTGCAACGACAGGTTCATACCCCATGTGCATTGCCTGATGGCACACCTCTACGATCTTTGGTGTCTGCCGTACACCATCGTAGAAGAAAGGGACACTGACGTTAGCGAGAAAGAACTCACCATCAGGAAACTCTAGTTGGTCAGGATATACCCAGTATTTGGCAAAGGGTTCTTGATCACTAGGAACCCAGTAATTAGTTTTCAGCGATTCCCACCCCACAACGGCAGAGTGCAGACTAAATACACGAGCTAATAAATGATTTCCTGACCCCTGTGGTCCAGTGGTGATAAGAAGTCTTTTCATGAAACCCAAATTTATATTTTTTTTAGGAACAGCGTTTTCAGCGTCGAGTCCATTATATAAAATGATTCGTCATAGAGTGACGAGTGGAGTTGCAAAAGAACATCATTTGGCAGACTTTACTCAACACCTTGGTGATGAGAAGAAACTAGAGAAATGTAAAGCAAAGATTTTTTGGTATCAGAAATTTGGTTCTGACTCTGGAGAAATTGTAACATCTTTCCCAGATTTTAGTAACTGGTCTATACAGAAATATGTTGATTACTACAAAAATTTGTGGGATAGTAGGGGATATGGTAGAGACGTATTAGTTGATTGGTCTAACAGTAACTATAGACTAGACGCTGATTTTACACAGCGGTTACTCAGAGCACTCAGCAAAGAATTTGACGTTAGTGCTCTCATAATATGTAGAGATCCTGTACGGAGAGCATGGTCTTGGTTGAATTATGGATGGAATAATTACTCGAAGATACTTGATGATGTAAAACAGTTTAGTGATATTTACTCTGTTGCTAAAATAAAATTTTCAAACTTACAACCATATCATAAAGTTATTGAAAATGCAAGAAAAGTGTGTCCTGTACACGTCCTAATCATGGAGGAGGTGTGGGCAGGGAAAACACAACTGCTGAATGAGTTATTTGGACAGACTGAATTTGCTCCAAACTTATATTATCCTGATAGAGGAAACAAAGCAGTCAGATATCAATATCAAAAAGATCAATGGTCATCAGATCAGTTCAATATGACCGAAAAACAATACTATGAGTACAAAGATATTATGAGTGACCACTATGAGGGGTGGAATGTTGAAGAATGGGGAGTCCCAGTAAATTATGAAGAGACCTGCTCACTGCCCATAACAGGTATACGTGAAGAGAATATCAAGGAGGGGACTTACCGTAAAGTTGATGGTAAATTATATGTGGACTTTACTAATCACCCAGGACTATACAGCACTGAATATATTGATTCTTACTTCTGGGATCGATTCTCAAATTAGGGGAGACCTTTACAATCTTTTGAAGTAACGTTTTTCCCATCAAACATGATATCAGGTGCTGTTCCACCAAAGGTCTTCTTGATAACTAACATCCAATATTGATCTGGTTCAAACCCAGGCATAGGTTTATCGAACATGTTGAGACGTTCTCTGTTGGATGAGGGAACCTTTAGTTTGTTATCGCGATAGTGTTGGGAATCGCCGGAAGCAAGAATAAAGTCCTTGGCAGGCATTTTATACTCACGAAGTTCTTGCCAGGAACTGTTTTCTGTTTGATTAGTGATGGACCACCTATTGAAGTTTGGAGTGTCATAGAACAGCATCATATTTGGTGCTCTATCAAACCTAGGATAGGGACACAAATTGAAATGCTTGACTGAACGAATGCAGCAGTATTGATACTTACACATGAAACTCCATGCCCAGTGCCACTGCTTTAGATTGCAGTTTGGGTCATTGAGAACCACGTTGACTGATGGTTCAAGATGTGCGACTACCCAATCTGGTGCATTGTATTGATATGGTTTGTTTCTTTCTTCTTTGTCAAATAGAAAACATCTACCAGCACCATGGATATTATCACCAGGTTCGCCCATGACAAATACATGTTCTGGGTTGTGAGATCGAGGAATTATCCCGGCACCCTCTTCAATATTGCAAAGAGTAATCTGTTTGAATTCGTTGTTATGAATACGCTCCCACAACTCAGGGTGCTCTATCTGTGCCGTGTTATCAAAGTGAATGTGGAAAGGATGTCCAGTACCGATGAGTGCCCAAAACACAACGGTACTATCAATACCACCAGACCACATCAAGTTTAGAGTTCTATTATCTAACTTACTAAGAATCCTTGTAGCAGAATCTACACAACAGTCCCCGAAGGACATGGATGTCTGAAAATTATCAGGAAGGGGAGAAAAGATTTTATAATTTCTCTTGTTTGGTATTTTCTTCGCACGGCAAATCATGCGAGTAGAAAAATACATGTTCAGATAATTTTCTTCATCATAGTAATATAATTTGCGTCTAGGATCACTTGCTGCAAAGCATACTTGTCTAGCAGCATAAATCGAGTCCCACTCAAATTTATGTAATTTACTATTACTACTTTGATTTAGTGCCATAAGACTACTCAATAAAAAAGGCAGGCATAACGCCTGCCAGTATTATTATGTCAAGATGGAATCAGTCCTCTTCAGGAGTTCCATGCTTACGAATACGATCGACCATACCAGGAGGTAGGGTATCAGCAAACTTGTCATACAAGTAAGCAGTTGCATCCTTGAAGCGAGCACGCTCAGCGTCGGACATAGTCACGACATTGATGTTTTCCTCTTCACACTTGCTCTTCACGATGTCAATGTCCTCAACGGACCAGACACGTTCAGCACGTGCTGCTTCACGGGAAGCGTTACAGATTGAGGTTCTGAGTTCCTTGGAGAGATCCCGCCAGAACTCTTTCTGAATAATGATCGTGGTGAGGAACAGGGAATGCTCCGCATCGTTGATCGTATTCATGTGCTCGTTCTGCTTCAGACCGAAGAAACGAGGGTAGGTGGATTCTCCACCCACAATATCGCCGCTTTGCACGCCTTCGTTGATTTGCTCCAGTTCGATGGGAACAGGCACAGCACCGACTGCCTTTAGAGTTTCTTTGGCAATGTCAGAGTTGTTACAACGGAGAGGAAGCCCTTGGAAATCTTCAATTTTGTGAATCTCTTTATTGGCAGGAATCATGCGGAATCCACCTGAGTAGGTGAATGCAAGACCCTTGACGGTGCGGAATCCTTTGGACTCTTCGTCAAGACCTTTCAGCAGTTCGTTGCCAATCTCACCCTCAAGCACCCACTTAGCGTGTTCATGGTCGCGAAATAAAAAAGGCATGTCGAGAACTCGCATGTCCGTGTTATGTGCACGTCCGAGAGTGGACGTATACATTTGGGACATTTCACACTTACCTTCCTTCATCAGACGAAGAAGATCGTGCTTGGTGACCGGTTCACCAGCATTATACTTCTCCGAATACTCGGAAAGGGTCAGAATTTCGACATCGAGCTCACCCGGTACAAGTTGCTCCATAAGAGCAGCAAATTTACGGGCAGCACGAAGAAAAAGTTCAATGGGTTCGTGTGCTAACACCCAACGTACTTTTTTCATACCTTATTTTACTCCTAAACTATACACGCTTGTATTTATGCCAGAGGGGTTGATAATACTTATCAGATGACGACTCGATCTGTAGCAGTCGTCTGACGGCGGTTCCAGTCGTTACGGTTCCAGAGTCGCTCGTGCAGAAGATAAAGCGTAGAGTTGATGACTAGTGCCATCAGACCGATGGTGAGGCCCTTCCAGGGGTTACCGGCAACGATCCAACCAATCACAGAGTTGGTGACCATCATCCAGGAACGCCAGGTAACAGCCTTGGCGATGGTTCGAGGAAAACGCTCAAACCACTTGGGATTTGCAAAAGACATTTTGAAAAATAAATGTTCGGTTTATTTATTAGTGACGATCTTTTGTGGCGGCGTCGTTCCACAACCTAATTATAAGAGTAAAAAATGCTTACTGTCAAGACTCAACAACACTTTATGGGTTTTTCTGGTTGTGGACCTGTAGGTCCTTCAGTGAACGGATCTAGTGGTGCAGGACACCCTGTTTTATTGCAGTCGTCCAAAGGGTTTTGCTCAACATATCTAATGTATTTTTCATTAGCATCTCGCCTGAGAATCTCGTTCACACGCTCGTCATACCAGGCAACTGGGATTCCAACATCCAGATGCTTTAGATACTCCTGTTTGTAGAGATATAGGAGTTCGTAACTGAGAAAGGTTGGGTTGGGGAATTTAGACATTTGATCCAGGAAATACCTGGATGTAGGTTCACCCCTCAACCGCTTTTGTTGATTGTGAAGGATCGTTTGATCCCGACCAATTACTACTATGTTTGTTTTGATCCCCATATTTTCGGCAGACTTGCAAAACTGCAACACGTTTGGACACCAGTGGGTCCCTTTTTCTTTGATGCCGAGGGGGACGCTAATAGAAGTAAAGTAATATTCCGATTGAGACCAGTCGAAAGTTTGCAGTTTACTGGGGTCTCTCCAGTATTCCGCAAAAGGTTCTGCGAATCTATGTGCCTCCCAATAGTTGTTCAGCAGAGACTTCCACCCAAAGACATCCTCGTGTAGTGAGAAGATTTTTGACCACAGATGGTTACCCGATCCTTGAGGTCCAGTTAGTACAACGAGTGTCTTCATAGTATAGGAACCTTCCCCACTAATTATAACAGCTAAATACTCCTATACGAGAGTACATACTCTCAGTCAAATTAGATGATCGCTACATAGCGACTAAGTGAATGTCATCTCCGAATATCAGGATCAAACGCTCAGCGATTGCTGGGAAGGTCCCCCATTACCCGAATAGTCTTGAATTAGGCGAGTTTGCAATCAACACTGCAGACGGCAAAGTCTTCATTGCCGCTGGTGTTGGAGCAGGCGTAACAGTACGTGAAGTTGGAATAAGTACCGAAACGATTCTTAGTGGGATCTCTACGATCACCACACTTGAAACAACTAGTCTCACTGTAGAGAACACCATTGTTGGTATCTCTAGTGGTGGAGCAAAAGTAGATAGTGCGTCTGACTCTGGTAACCAGTGGCACCACGTTGGATTCCTTGATAATAGAACTGGATTCCAAAAGATAAAGACTAACGGTCTTACCTATAACCCAAATATAGGCAAACTCTACGCTGGTATTGGTAGTTTCGGTAAGGTCACTGGCGAAGCAACAGTTTCCCAACTAAACGTTACTGGTATTACCACAGTAACCACGATCAATGCTGATGCATTTATCGGTGATGGATCTGGTCTTACTAACCTCCAAGTTGGTGCTGCTACATCTATTGCATCTGGAGTCACAACTGCTACTCAGGGACAGACAGCGTTTTCCACTCCCCATGCCCATAATGACGGAAGCACACAACTCACTGTAGAAGCATATATCAACGGTATTCGTCAGCGTAAAGATACTGATTTCAGTGTCTCATCTACAAGCACAGTAACTCTGACTAGTGGTGCCACAGTAGGTGATGAGGTAGCTCTCCAAGTTCATTATGGTCATACGCTTGAGCAAGAATCATTCACTGCAACACAAGGTCAGACAGTATTCACAATCTCAGGTGACTATACTGCATCGAAAAACTTCAAAGTATTTTTGAATGGAGTAAAGTTACGTAAAACCACAGACTACAGTAGCGGTGCATCTGTTGTCCTTGGGACAGGATGCAAAGTGGGAGACGAGGTTGATATCTGTGGTGATCAATCAGAAGATCACTTCACTGCTACCCAGGGACAGACCGCCTTCGTTCCGACTGACGCAAACATCAATACCAAAAACGCTCAGATATTCTTGAATGGTGTTCTGCTACCAGCGTCAGATTGGACATTTGGAAGTGTGAGTATAACTCTCACCAACGGCACAACTGTAGGTGACGAGATCGATGTCGTTGTGAGACGTAACTAAATAGAAAAAAAGTCTTGAATAAATGGCAAACCCATCTACAAGACAGGAGTTAGTTACTTACGCCAAGCGTCAACTTGGTGCTCCGGTTCTTGAAATCAATGTTGCTGATGAGCAAATTGAAGATCTGATGGATGATGCCCTTCAGATTTATCAAAACCGCCACATGGATGGCGTTGAATTGATGTACCTGAAGCATAAGATAACCCAGGATTTTCTCGATGCGACACGTGCTAGGGCTGAGGATAAAGCGACTGGTATCACTACCAGTACCGCTACAGCAAACATTACTGGAATTGGCACTACCACCTTTAGTTATGAGGAGAACCAGAATTTCATCCAGATTCCTGACGCTGTTATTGGGATCGAAAGAGTATACAAACTGGACAATCGTCTCATCTCGACAAACATGTTCAACATCAACTACCAGTTGATGCTGAATGACGTGTACTTCTTCAGTTCAATGGAACTGATGGGATACACAATGACCAAGCGTTACCTTGAGGACCTTGATCATATCCTCCACCCTGACAAACAGATCCGATTCAACCGTAGACAGAATCGACTCTATCTGGATGTTGATGGTAACAGCATGCAGGCAGATGACTACATCATCATCCGCTGCTACAGGGTTTTGAACCCCGATGATTACCCCAAGGTATACAGCGACATCTTCTTGAAGAGATACTTTACTGCACTAGTCAAGAAACAGTGGGGTCAGAATCTTATCAAGTTCCAGGGAGTCAAACTTCCTGGTGGTGTTGAGTTGAATGGAAGGCAGATCTATGAAGACGCCATACAGGAGATTCAAAACCTTGAAGATAAAATGATGCTTGAGTATGAACTTCCTCCTCTTGACCTTATTGGATAATGGCACTAAATCCTTTCTTTCAGCAAGGTACTTCTAATGAGCAGGACCTCGTACAAGATCTGGTAAACGAACAGATCGCGATGTACGGGGTAGAGTTCATATATATGCCTCGTATTTTTGTCAACGTAAAGACTATTATGAGGGAGGTATCTTCCTCAAAGTTTACTAAGTCTTTCCCTATTGAGGGGTATATCGAATCTTACGAAGGGTTTGATGCTGGATATAACCTGCTGACTAAGTTTGGGGTTCGTACCAACGCAGAGATGAAGATTGTCATCTCTCAAACTCGCTATCTAAATTATATCACACCGTTGATGGATGGTGCACGTGGATTGACAAATGCACCCACACGTCCATATGAAGGTGATCTTCTGTACTTCCCATACAGAGATCTCTTGATGGAGATCAAATATGTTGATGATGTCAGTAACTTCTATCAACTACGTAAAAACTATACGTACACTCTGACGGTTGAACCGTTCGAGTATGAGGATGAGGTCATCCAGACTGGAGTCACTGAGATTGATGACGACTTCAAGACTGCTGGTTACAACGCCACATTTGAGTTGATGGACGTTGGCACCACAGCACAGGCAGTGACCTCCCGTGCAACTGGTGTCCGTTACATCAAACTTCTCAATGGTGGCAGTGGATGGACTGCTGCACCAACTATCAAGATTTCACCTCCGCTGGCAGGTGGAACAACTGCAAAGGCAGTGGCAATCACCACGTCAACTGGAACAAGTCAGTTGAGGTCTACTCGAATTAGTGAGATCTACATCACCAATCCTGGTACTGGTTACACCATGACACCCACAGTCCAGTTCATCTCAGATGACGGCAAGGGTAGTGGTGCCAAGGTGGATGTCGCCATTAGTACCACCAGTGGTATTGGTGCTATCACCCTCAACAACGTAGGTGCAGACTACATTGTGCCTCCAGAAATTGTCATTGAGAATCCTCCTTCTGGTGGACATGTTGCAAGAGCACATGCTGTCCTTGACGTATTTGGTCGGGTCAAAGAGGTTCGTATTACTGACTCTGGTGTCGGATACAGTACCACTCCCAACATCACCGTTGGTGCAGCAGGCACAATTGGTATCGGTACGTTCTCTTACGGAGAAATTATCAAGGGTCAGACCAGTCTCAGCACTGCGTTTGTTACCTCTTGGGATGCACCGTCTCTCACCCTCAAAGCACGTAACCTCAGTGGTGACTTCCAGGTGGGTGAACTTATCGTTGACAACGAGGGAAGTGCATATCGTCTAAATACTGTGAATTATGATGATGACGACTTCGCTCCCAGTTATAACTCGGGAGATACTATTCAAAGCGAAGCAGATAGCATCTTAGACTTTACAGAGAAAAACCCATTTGGTGAAGTGTAATGGTTGGCAATTACTTTTACAATGAAACAATTCGGAAGACCGTAATTGCTTTCGGTACACTGTTCAATAACATCACTATCAAAAAATATGGTACCGATGGGAAGAGCATAAGTCAAATCAAAGTTCCCATTGCATATGGACCTATCCAACGGTTCCTTGCACGGATTGAACAGCAACCGAACTTTGATGATAACGTCGCTATCAGTCTTCCTCGACTGTCGTTTCAGTTGACATCATACGTCTATGACGCATCTCGGAAAGCATCTCCTGTCCAGAAGTTTACGATGCTGTCACCAGCAGCCAAAACTAAAGTCAAGAAGATGTTTATGCCTGTCCCATATGATGTGGGATTCCGATTGAGTTTTGCAGCAAAACTGCAAGACGATGCACTACAAATCATTGAGCAGATTCTACCATTTTTCCAACCTTCCTACAGCGTGACCATCAATATGCTGGAGGGAGTGGACGAGAAGCGTGACATTCCATTCACCCTTACGAACGTTGGGTTTGTAGACGAGTATGAGGGTGATTTTTCAACACGCAGATTCATTCAATATGATCTTGATTTCGTAGCGAAGACGTATTTCTACCAAGAAGTACCTACGGACGAAAATGGAATTATCAAAAAAGTTCAGGTGGATTATTCTACCGCTATCCGTGCTCCAAGGGAGCAGAGATACACCGTTGTTCCTCAAGCCGTCAAAGACTATAATGAGGACAGAACGGGAACAACTTCTGCCGCCCTCGATCGAATAAAAACTCTTCTCAAAGTAACGAACGGATCAACCTATAGCGTCGGTGGTTACATTGAAATCAATAATGAAGTCATGCGGATCAAGGAGATCGATGGCAACAATTTGATTGTTCAACGGGGTGCATTCAACACTGCTATCCGTGAACATGCAAGTGGTGACAGGATCAATTTGGTAAATAGTCAAGATAATGACCTAATTGAATTTGGGGATACATTCGGTTTTAGCGAATCTAGATCATTTTTTGATGCAGATGGCAAATCGTTTAGTCCAACCACTGGTACTGATACATGAGTCAAGACTTCGACGCTATTGATAAGGCACTAGAAACTAAATCGGAGATTGTAAAAGAATCAAAAGCAATCTCCAGACAAATTAGACCAGAAGATCCAGAGAAAGATTACGAGTATTCTCGTGCCCAACTTTATAACTTAGTTGAGAAGGGACAAGAAGCAGTGAACGGTATCCTTGATGTCTGCATGGATACCCAACATCCTAGAGCATATGAAGTTGCTGGTCAATTGATCAAGCACGTTGGTGATGTCACCGATAAGATCGTTGACCTCCAGAAAAAGATGAAAGATCTGAACGCAGAAGAAGGTCCTAAGAACGTTACTAACAACGCTCTGTTTGTGGGCAGCACAAGTGAACTGCAGAAGATGATCAAGAAGGGTCTCCTAAATAACACGGACAAGTAGCATCACTATGTCGTTCAAAAAACCGCTATACGAAGCACCTGGTGATGCGTTCGCGAAGATGTCGGACGACCAGTTTGCCGACTACCAGAAGAAAAATCCTGGTGCTGCTCAAAAGGCAGCAAGAGTCCGTAAGCAGGCACAAGAGCGTGCTGCCAAGAAGTCTGGTTCTCCTCAACCCACTAAGAGCACGACTACCAGCACCCCAACAGGAAAGAAAGAGGTAGGTACCAGTGCAATTGCCAAACGCGGCGGTCTTGTCAAAAACAATTCACAGAGCAATCAGTCTAATAAGGTTGGTGGCTCTGGTGATAGCAAGCGTGTATCTTCTGCTGGAGGTAAGGCAGTAGACATGGGCGTGAAGAAGGTGAAGGTCCAGGACGTAACTCCTGGTCAGAAGAAACTTCCTAGTGCATCTTCTTCTTCCTCCTCTTCGGGTGGTCAAAAGAAACTGTCTGGTGGTGGAGCAGGTGGCAACCGTCGTCCTCCTTCTGGTGCAGGCACTGACCGAGTTGCCCAGGGTGGTGCACTTGCCCGGAGAGCACCTGAGAAAAAGACTGGTGGTCCTACTAACTACACCGCAAAGAAAAATTATGTCAAGGCGAAACGAGTTGCTGGCAAGGTTGGTGCGGCAGCACGAGTTGCTGGAAAGGTCGCAGGGGTTGCAGGAAAGATTGGTAAATTCGCAATTGGAAACACTGCTGCTGCTTTTGGCAAGTCTAGTTGGAAGACCGAATCTGCAGAATTGAAGACCTTCAAACAGTTTATGTCGGAAGCGAAGGGAGTGTAATTTATGCCTGGCAGTGACGTATATCTTGGTAATCCTAATCTAAAAAAGGCAAACACTCAGCAAGAATTTACTGAAGAAAACATCATCGAGTTCGTTCGATGTAAGAACGACCCTGTTTACTTTACAGAGAAGCACATCAAAATTGTAAACGTTGACGAAGGTCTCGTTCCATTCAGCATGTATAAGTTTCAGAAGAAACTTATCAAAAATTTTCATAAAAACAGATTCAATATCTGCAAAATGCCTAGGCAGACGGGCAAATCAACAACTGTTGTATCGTTCCTGCTCCACTATGCAATCTTCAACGACAACGTCAATATCGGAATCCTTGCGAACAAAGCGGCTACTGCTAGAGATCTCCTCGGCAGACTACAGTTGGCGTACGAGAACCTGCCGCGTTGGATGCAGCAAGGTATCGTAGCGTGGAACAAAGGATCTATGGAACTGGAGAACGGTTCCAAGATCATCGCGGCATCCACCTCAGCATCTGCTGTTCGGGGTATGTCCTTCAACATCATCTTCCTGGACGAATTTGCGTTCGTTGCAAACCACCTGGCAGATGACTTCTTTGCATCTGTGTATCCCACGATTTCATCTGGTAAGTCCACCAAGGTGATCATCGTGTCTACGCCTCACGGCATGAACCATTTCTACAGGATGTGGCATGACGCTGAGCGTGGAAAGAATGAGTATGTTGCCACTGAGGTGCACTGGTCAGAGGTACCAGGCAGAGACGCCAAGTGGAAGAAACAAACTATTGCCAACACATCAGAGCAACAATTCAAGATCGAGTTTGAGTGCGAATTCCTTGGATCTGTTGACACCCTGATTGCAGCATCAAAACTCAAAGCACTGGTCTATGAAGACCCAGTGAAGAGAAATGGGAAGTTATCTTTGTATGAGACTCCACGTGAAAATCATGAGTACGTCATCACAGTTGACGTTGCACGTGGCGTAGGCAAAGACTATAGCACGTTCTGTGTTTTTGATATCACAGAATACCCATACAAAGTTGTCGGAGTTTACCGAGACAACGAAATCAAACCCATGATCTTTCCATCAATCATTGAGGAAGTGGGTAGGGCATACAACAATGCTCATGTCTTGGCAGAGGTCAATGACATAGGTGACCAGGTGGCATCCATCCTGTTCTATGACCTGGAGTACGAAAACCTGTTGATGGTTGCAATGCGTGGGCGTGCAGGTCAGCAAGTTGGTTCTGGGTTCTCTGGCGTCAAGACTCAGTTGGGTGTGAAGATGAGTCAGGTCACCAAGAAGGTGGGTTGTTCTAACCTCAAGACTCTGGTTGAGGATGACAAACTAATCTTCTGTGACTACAACATCATTGCAGAACTGACAACGTTCATCCAAAAGAAGCAGTCGTTTGAGGCAGAGGAAGGTTGTAATGATGACCTTGCTATGTGTCTGGTTATCTTTGCCTGGTTAGTTGCACAGGACTACTTCAAAGAAATGACGGACCAGGATGTCCGTAGAAAAATATACGAAGAGCAGAAGAATGCCATCGAACAAGACATGGCACCCTTTGGGTTTATCTGTGATGGATTCGACGAGATGGGAGGAGAAACTATCGAGTCTGATGGCACTGTTTGGAAGACAGATGAATACGGGGACAGGTCTTACATGTGGGAGTACATGTCCTGAATGCCCCCTAAATAAGCAAATTCCTAAATATCTCTAGTCATCGTAGGGACACTAGGGAGTTAGAATGGCACTTCGATTAGCATCTCCGGGTATTTCTATACGGGAAGTTGACCTAACTCGTGGTGGCGTTGATTTTACAACCAACGTCGTAGCAGGTTTTGTCGGTCCCTTTCGGAAAGGACCCGTAAACGAAATTACTCGGATCAATAACGAGAAAGAACTCGTTGATGTTTTCGGACAACCGGGTATCGGCAAGTCTGATTACCACTATGAGGTTTTCCTTTCCGCATCACACTTCCTCTCTTATGGAGGAAAACTGGACGTGGTGCGTTGTAAGGGTGGAGACCTTGTAAACGCAAACGCCGCCGCCGGTTACGCTCACACCACTAACCTGCTGGTTGAGAACGAAGACGATTATTATAACAATCAGGCAGATGATCTGCACTGGTACTGGGCTGCCAAGAACCCCGGATCTTGGGCCAACGATGTGAAAGTTGCTGTCATCGATAACTTCGCTGACCAAATTCTTACCCCTACACTCCAAACTGGTAGCATCGCATCCAACGTGACTGTTGGTATGGGCGTTACCCAGCACCTGACAGGACAAACGATTGGTCTGGGTACGGTGACTGCTGCAACCGGTATCCTCAAAGGTATCGTTACCGCCAAAGATAACACCGCTGGAACTGTTGAAGTTCGCGTTGTTAGCACTGTTATTGGTGGTACTGAGACCGTTGTTGATTACCAGCAAAATTCCCAGCGTGAGTTCAAGACTGGTTCACCTATCAACTTTGTGAACAGCAGCGGTTCCACCGTTGCCATGGGTCAAACGACTAGCAGTGTTGATTGGTATAACTCTCAGAACATTCTGACCAGTGTTGCTGACGGTGGTACTGATCTGGTAACCCTGCCTTGGCGTTCTGTTCTGAACCGTCCTCAGACCAGCAACTACACCTCCAACCGTGATGGCAACAACGATGCCCTTCACATTGTGGTGGTTGACGCTGGTGGTCAGGTGACTGGTGACGTGGGTTCCGTTCTGGAGAAGTTCGGCAACCTGTCCAAGTCCAGCGACGCTGAGATCAGTGGTGGTCGTGAGATCTACTACAAGAACTACATCGCTGAGAACTCTGCCTTCCTGTGGGCAGGCGTTTCGCTGGTGAACGGTACCGACAACTTCAACAACACGTCACCGATTGCCTCTGGATTCAGTTCTGGTTTCACACCTGTCACTTCTGGTGCTGGTGCCTGGGGTCAAGAATCCAAGGACCTCAAGTTCAACCTGGTGGGTAACGTCAAGTACACCCTGAAGGGTGGTCTCGACTACACCGGTATTGGAGTTTTCGATGCACCTCTGGGTGACCTTCTCACCTCGTATAACAAGTTTGCCGATCCTGTAGACAGCGACATTCGCTTCCTCCTGCAGGGCGGTGCCTTCAAAACAAAGGAAGAAGAGCAAGCGAAAGCAAACAAGATGATCCAGATTTGCGAACTTCGCAAGGACTGCATCGCTTTCATCTCTCCCTGCCGCTCGTCTCAAGTCAACGTAACTGAGTCTGCGGACAAATTGAAGAACACTCTTGAGTTCTTCTCTCCTCTCACCTCCAGTTCGTACGCCGTCTTCGATTCTGGTTATCAGTACGTATACGACCGCTTCAATAAGCAGTTCGTTTACATGCCGGTCTCCTCAGATATTGCTGGACTTTGTGCACGGACTGACCGGGATAACTTCCCTTGGTTCTCCCCTGCTGGACAAGCACGTGGTGGTCTGAACTTCGCTATCAAACTGGCCTTCAACCCTGGTCAGGATTCACGAGATCAACTTTACTCCAACCGGATCAACCCTGTCATCTCTCAACCTGGTGGCGGCATCATCCTCTTCGGAGACAAGACGGGTCTTTCATTCGAGAGTGCGTTTGATCGCATCAACGTTCGTCGTCTCTTCATCACCTTGGAAAAGGCGATCGAGAACGCTGCTAAGTCTCAACTGTTTGAATTGAATGACGCTGGAACTCGTTCCAACTTCATCAACATCGTCGAACCTTTCCTCCGCGACGTACAAGCGAAGCGAGGTCTGACCGACTTCCTGCTCGTCTGTGATGAGACGAACAACACCCCAGATGTCATTGACCGCAATGAGTTCATTGCTGACATCTTCCTCAAACCCGCCCGCTCGATCAACTTCATTGGTCTGACGTTTGTTGCTACTCGCACAGGCGTTAGCTTCAGCGAAGTCGTCGGCACCGTCTGATCAATAGGAGACCCAACTAATGGCTTTAGATAGGAACATTTTTTCCATACCGAACAACGAACGGTCTATTGATTCGTTCAAGTCTCGGCTTACGGGTGGCGGTGCTCGTCCTAATCTGTTTGAGGTTGAGCTGAACTTCCCCCAAGGTGTTGGTATCTTCGACGAAGAAGTTGATGACACCACCCACCGGATGATGATCAAGGGAGCACAGCTCCCTGCTTCCAACATCCAGGAAGTGATTGTCCCCTTCCGGGGTCGTCAACTCAAGGTTGCTGGTGATCGTCGTTTCGATCCCTGGACCATCACCGTGATCAACGATGGTGACTTCAAACTCCGCGAAGCATTTGAGCGGTGGGCGAACTTCATCATCAAGGTGTCTGACGGTTCTGGCACCATCAACCCCAGTGAGTATTACGCTGACTGGACTGTCAACCAACTGGGTCGTGCAAGCACCCAACTGGAAGTTGAAGGCAAAGACAACCCCGCACAACTTCCTGTGCTCCGTCGTTACCAGATGAAGGGTTGCTGGCCTAGTGCTGTTGGTGGTATTGAACTGTCTTATGACTCCGCTGATACCATCGAAGAATTCCAGGTTACCCTGCAGGTTCAGTGGTGGGCTGCTTACGATAGCAATAACAGCGGTTCTGTGGTCTGATAAATATATCGATTAGACCCAGTACCCTATTATTATGACCAAACTTTTTGGTTTTTCAATTGATGATGAATCAAAAAAGTCGAAAGGTGTAATCAGTCCTGTCGCTCCTAACAAGGAAGACGGTGCTGATTACTACCTTTCTTCGGGTTTCTATGGGCAGTATGTTGATATTGAAGGTGTCTTCAGGACCGAGTTCGATATCATCAAACGCTATAGGGACATGTCCCTGCACCCAGAATGTGACACTGCTGTAGAGCACGTGGTCAATGAGGCAATTGTCTCTGACCTGAACGATTCTCCTGTCGAGATTGATCTCGATAATCTCCAGGTGGGTCAATCACTCAAGAATATTATTAGAGATGAGTTCAAGACGGTCAAGGACCTGCTTGAGTTTGATAAAAAGTCGCACGAAATCTTCCGCAACTGGTATGTGGACGGGCGACTGTACTACCACAAGGTAATCGACGTTCAAAAACCGGACGAAGGTATCAAAGAGATTCGATACATCGACGCCCTCAAGATCAAACTGATGAGGGTCAAACCCAATGACAAGGGTAAGGGTGTGCCTGACATGCCTATGCCTGACAACTCTGCAACCAACGTCAACAAAGACACCAAGGTTCAGGAGTTCTACACCTATTACCCGCAGGGCGTTGCACAGAAGTATGGTTCTGTTGCTGGCAAGGGCGTGCGAATCGCTAAAGATTCCATCTGCCACATCACCTCTGGTCTGGTAGACCGCAACAAAAAACTTACCCTTTCCTACCTCCACAAGGCAATCAAGGGTCTGAACCAACTCCGGATGATTGAGGACTCCCTCGTCATCTACCGCCTGTCGCGTGCACCTGAGCGTCGTATCTTCTACATCGACGTTGGCAACCTACCAAAGGTCAAGGCAGAGCAGTATCTGCGTGACGTGATGAGTCGTTACCGGAACAAGTTGGTGTATGACGCCAACACTGGTGAGATCAAAGACGACAAGAAGTTCATGTCCATGCTGGAGGACTTCTGGCTTCCTCGTCGTGAGGGTGGTCGTGGCACTGAGATCTCTACTCTGCCTGGCGGTCAGAACCTGGGCGAACTAAGTGACATTGAATACTTCCAGAAGAAACTGTATCGTTCACTGAACGTTCCCGAGTCCCGCATTGGTGGTGACCAGGGTTTCAACATGGGTCGCTCTAGCGAGATCCTGCGTGACGAACTGATGTTCAGTAAGTTCGTGGGTCGTCTCCGCAAACGTTTCTCTGCACTGTTTCTTGATCTGCTGAAGACTCAGTTGATCCTGAAGAACATCGTGACTCCCGAAGACTGGGAGAAGATGTCAGAGCACATCCAGTTTGACTACTTGTATGACAACCACTTCGCTGAACTGAAGGAAGCGGAACTGATGAATGAGCGTCTGAACCTGATGGTCCAGATCGAACCCTACATCGGTACTTACTACTCCCGCGATTATGTGAAGCGTAAGATCCTCCGTCAGACCGACGAAGAGATTCTGGAGATGGAGCAGGAGATGGAAGAGGAGAATGCCGAAGGCACCGGAGTCCCGCTAGAAACTCAAAATATGATCATGCAAGGTCAGATTGAGAACGGTCAAATTGGCACAAATAAAGATGGATCGATGGGCAAAGTACCCGAGGATCCTGAGCAAAGCAAGGCTCCCACTCTAAATATCAAGAAGGCGAAGATATAAATAACCTTTAGCGTTTCTACTACTTCGTAATGGATACTGATCAACTTCTTGACATGATGGGTTCTAGTGAATCCACCCCTAGTGAAATTCATGATGCCATCAAAACCCTGTTGCATCAAAAAGCAGCAGAGAAAGTAGGGGAGGTTACTCCTGCTGTTGCGGCAGGTGTCTTTGGTGACACCTCAGGTGAAGATGCTCCGGCTGAAACCGAAGTAGAGACTGAACCTGAAACCGAAGAGGAGACTGAGTGATGCAAGCACTGAAACTTGTAGCTGACCATGGTGAACTTTCAAGCAACAATGCTACTACCGCTGCATCAAGTGCTTTTGTAGTTCAAAGTGGTCTGCTTTATCTGGCATGTAGTTCTGAGAAGAAGAGTGGGCACATCTCTGTGTGCAACACCGTCGCAGAAGCTGGCATCGGATCCTTCCACGTAGAGAAAGGGAATGCTTTCCTTTATCGCTATGGACATCCGGCACATGCCAAGGTCACTGCTGTGACCAAAGGTGCAACTACGGTCATGACGATCGATCACGTGGATACCAAAATCCAAGTGGGCGACTACATCACCATGACTGGGTCTTCTGTCGGCACGTATAACAGCACTGTGGCACACGTCGAAGTGACTGCTATCTCTGATCCCCAGTCTTATAACGCTTATACCAAGACCATCACGGTCGATGCCGATACGTCGTCTCTTGATGACTTCACCGGTACCGCTCAGATTTCTAAGTCAGTCATTGCTCGACTGGCACCGGAAACCTCTGATGGTTGCACGATGCACGTTCACGAGGTCAACCTGGCATGAAGCTTATTTCAGAAGAAGTTGAATCCGTAGACATTCTTACCGAAGAAAAAGACGGTAAGAAGACTCTGTACATTCAAGGACCCTTCCTTCAAGCAGAGGTTGTCAACCGGAACAAGCGGTGCTATGGCATCGGAACCATGGTCAAGGAAGTTGCTCGTTACAACGACGCCTTTACCAGCAAAGGTCGTGCACTTGGTGAACTGGGTCACCCCGATGGTCCCCAGATCAACCTAGACCGCGTGTCCCATAAGATTGTGTCTCTAACTCAAGAAGGTAATAACTTCATTGGTAAGGCACAAATCTTGTCTACCCCCATGGGCAAGATCGCTGAGTCCCTCATCAGTGAGGGTGTAAAACTTGGTGTTTCCTCACGAGGAATGGGGTCAATCACCCAGCGTGACGGTATCAACTACGTTGGCGAAGACTTCATGCTCGCCACTGCTGCTGACATCGTTGCCGATCCTTCTGCACCTGACGCTTTTGTGGACGGAATTATGGAAGGAAAGGAGTGGGTCTGGGAAGGTGGTATGCTCCGCGAGAAGTCCTGTAAGGCAATCGAAGAGAGTATAAATACCGCTGTAGATCAAGGAGTCCTTGAGGCACACAAGTTGCGCCTTTTTGCACAATTCCTATCAGATCTATAAATCTCTAAATAATAACAGTAATAACTAGGACTTACGGAAGCTAACCGATGGCTGAAGCGAAACAACCACTAGATGAAATGGAGAACCAGGTTACTAAAGGTGCGTCTAAAGCGGAACCTATGCCTAAGGCTCCCAACTACGTGCCGGACAACGCCTCGATCGAAGATCTGGGTGGACCTACTCCTACTAACTCCAAGCCAGATGACGACAGCAACAAGCTGAAGACACCTGGCGCGTCGTTTGCCCAGTCGGGCGACCCTCACTTTGGTCGTCAAGGTGCTGCTGGCAAAGTGCAACTGCCCGGACCTGCTGCTCTGAAGAGCACCGGTTATGGCAAGGGTGCTAACGAGGAAACCGAATCCGAGGAGGAAGTGGTTGCCGAAGCTCCTGCTACCGAAGAGGAAGTTGTTGCTGAAGAGGAGCAAGTCGAAGCAATTGCTATCGACGTGTCTGATGACGTTGCTGCTCTGCTCGAAGGAGAAGAACTCTCTGCCGAGTTCCAAGAAAAGACCGCTACGATCTTTGAAGCTGCTGTCCGCAGCAAGATTGATCAGGTGGCAAGCACTCTGGAAGCTCAGTTCAGCGAAGCGTTCGACCAAGAGGTCGCAACCTTCAAGACTGAGATGACCGAGCGTGTTGATTCATACCTAGAGTTCGTTGCTAACGAATGGATCAACGAGAATGCGCTGCAGGTCGAATCTGGAATCCGAGGTGAACTCTCGGAATCCTTCATGTCGGGTCTGAAGACCCTCTTTGAAGAACATTATGTTGAAATCCCTGAAGATAAATATGATGTCTTGGAAGCAATGACTTCCAAGCTTGATGAAATGGAGACAAAACTCAACGAACAGATCGACAGCAATGTCGCATTGACTCAGCGACTGTCGGCATCTGTTTCTGACAACATCCTCGATGAAGTAAGTGAAGGTCTGGCGCTGTCCCAAAAGGACAAGCTTTCGGAACTCTCAAAAGGTGTTGAGTTTGAAAGTGAAGAACAATACCGGGAGAAACTCTCAACTCTGAAGGAATCGTATTTCACGAAGCCTGTGGTTGAGTCCCAAGAAGTTAGCAGCGAGGAGAGCATCGTCGAAGATCATTCTCCGGCAATGAGTGCTTATCTCAACGCTCTAACTAAGTTCCAATAGTATTAGTAAAAAACACCTTACACGTATAGGTAACCCCCATGTTCAATTCTGGCTCTCTCCAGAAGAAGTGGGCACCTCTGCTTGAGGCCGAAGGACTTGACGCAATCAAGGACAACCACCGCAAAGCAGTAACCGCTCAACTTCTCGAAAACCAAGAACGTTTTCTTCGCGAAGAGCGTGCATTCCTGAGTGAAGCACCTCCGACCGTCAACACTGACCCCACCTCTGCTGGCACCGCCGGTTTTAGTGGTGGCGCTGCCGCTGCTGGTCCTGTTGCAGGTTTCGACCCTGTGCTGATCAGCCTGATCCGTCGCTCCATGCCCAACCTGGTCGCTTATGACCTCGCTGGTGTGCAGCCGATGTCCGGTCCTACCGGTTTGATCTTCGCAATGCGCTCCCGCTATGACAACCAGTCTGGCACCGAGGCATTCTTCAACGAGCCCGATTCTGCGTTCTCCGCTCAGAACTCCGCTGCGTCCCTTTCTCAAGGCGACTACACCGGAGCAACTGACGGCGGCACCTCTGTCGGTTTCGGTACAACCGCTCAAGCAGGCACCAACCCTTCGATCCTCAACGGTGGTGCAGCTAACGCTTATAACGTTGGACAAGGTTTCAGCACCCAAGCTTCTGAAGCTCTGGGCGATGCCTCCTCGAACGACTTCCGCGAGATGGCGTTCAGCATCGAGAAAGTCTCGGTGACTGCCAAGTCTCGTGCCCTGAAGGCAGAGTACAGCCTTGAGCTTGCTCAGGACCTGAAGGCGATCCACGGTCTGGATGCTGAAGCGGAACTCGCCAACATCCTCAGCACTGAGATCCTTGCTGAGATCAACCGCGAGATCATCCGTACCATCTACAAGTCTGCTGAAGCAGGTGCACAAACCAACACTGCCACCACTGGCGTGTTCGACCTTGACACCGACAGCAACGGTCGTTGGATGGTTGAGAAGTTCAAGGGTATGATCTTCCAACTGGAGCGTGACGCTAACGCCATCGCCCAACGGACTCGTCGCGGGAAGGGCAACATCATCCTCTGCTCTGCGGATGTTGCTTCTGCTCTGACTGCTGCTGGTCAACTCGACTACACCCCTGCCCTGTCCTCCAACATGAACGTGGATGACACCGGCAACACCTTCGCTGGTACCCTCAACGG
>Ga0163111_10000545_pt1 | contig 22578 bp, 16 predicted proteins | sample CRUFie1St18metaG_FD_109645 | JGI IMG/M metagenome (GOLD analysis project Ga0163111, IMG submission 109645) | Marine microbial communities from the Costa Rica Dome - CRUD Field 142mm St18 metaG | ecosystem: Environmental > Aquatic > Marine > Oceanic > Photic zone | place: Costa Rica: the Eastern... | reverse complement strand
CGGGTTGTCAATTTTACCATGCAAAGTGTACAGGTTGAGGTCTCGGGTTGCCCATTTTACCATGCAAAGTGTACAGGTTGAGGTCTCGGGTTGCCCATTTTACCATGCAAAGTGGGCACACCGAGGTCTCCACCTGTGTATTTTACATGTCGAATATGCAATTTGGGGGATAAACCTTCTTTTTTGCTCGAAAAAAGGAAGCTTCTGCGGAGTATTTTATGGAAAGTTAATTCATTCGGCCTTCAGAATAGTGGGATTTTCAGTGCTTATGAGCAGCAAGAGGTTCCTAGGAATGCTTATCTGCCAGGATAGTGAGTAGAAAGATGAGCCCAATACCTACTCTATCCGATGATTTTTCTAAGGGGGGCAAAATCGTTGAGTGGAGTCAGGGAGCGATAAATTAAGCATAAAAGTAGGTGCTAACTATATCTTTCTTCCCCACCTTATGACGGTTCGATTGTATATCTATAGGCATATACTTCCTTGGGATTTTTCCCGATGATATGACTCCCTAGAACAAATCTATCATTTTATTTAGCCTAAGGCTTTGGCTAATGGAGATCTTTTTATATGTTTGTGCAACAGAGTTGCAAGTGGTAATCCTAAACCAAACACGCCTTGAAGCGGACCAAAGCTTATTTCTTCCTCTTTCTCTTAAGTCTTACAGGACTCTGGGCACAGACTACCCCTAAAGGGTGCCCATATACTATATCGGGTCGGGTATTGGACGATCACGAACGAAAACCTTTATCCTTTGCATCGGTATATATTCCTAGTTTGTCTAAAGGGGTTTTATCGGATAGTCTGGGCAACTACCAGTTGGAGGGAGTATGCGATGGAACCTATGAGCTCATCTGTATGCATCTCCATTGTGATACCATTCGGATGACAGTTGGAATTAGCGGGGACAAAATCGTGAACTTCTATCCTGAGCATCACCTAGAGACCTTGGAGGAGGTGCTAATCCATGAAAGACGAGAAGCCGAATCGACCCAAGACCGAGATATCCTTTCAGGTATTGAGCTAGAGGAGACAAGAGGTAAGTCATTGGGAGAGAGCCTCAAGAGTATAACGGGAGTAACGACCCTCAATACAGGGGCAAGTATCGCCAAACCTGTAATTCACGGACTGCATAGCAACCGTATCCTCATCTTGAACAATGGGATTCGGCAGGAGGGACAACAATGGGGATCAGAACATGCGCCTTCTATTGATCCTTTTGTGGCAGATAAACTAACAGTGGTGAAGGGAGCTGAGGCAGTTCGATATGGCTCTGACGCAATTGGAGGAGTGGTTTTGGTAGAACCAAAAGACCTCCCCCGAACAGCAGGCACCCATACGACCCTGCATGCAGTAGGCATGGAAAATGGTTGGCAATCAACCCTTTCGGCTAAGGTTGAGGGCGGCATGAAGTCCTTACCTGGGATTGGGTGGCGTTTGCAAGGAACCTTCAAAAAGGGAGGAGATGTCCATACGTCTACATACAATCTCTCGAATACAGGGCTACAAGAAAACAATGTTTCGGCTGCCTTCGGGTATAATACCTATAGGCATGGAATAGAAGTCTTTTTCAGTCGCTTCGATACGGAATTGGGCATTCTGCGGGCTTCTCATATCGGAAACCTCACAGACCTCACCAATGCCATTGAACAAGATGAACCATATTATGTGGAGGACTTTACCTTCAAGATTGAACCGCCTCGACAAGAAATTACCCACCATCTCAGTAAGATAAAAGCGTATGTTTGGTTGGATAAGTTGGGCAAGTTGAGCCTACAATATGGAGGCCAATACAATAGTCGGAAAGAGTTTGACCGTCGTCGAGGAGGGAGGGATACAATCCCTGTGTTGGATCTCGCTCTGAGAAGCCATTCCCTAGATGCCTTCTTGGCACACAATCCATTGGGTCGCCTAAAACTGAATGGAGGAATGGGAGTGAGTGCTTTCTACCAACGAAATTTCAATGTACCAGGTACAGGTTTTCGTCCATTGATACCCAATTACCGTAGCTATTCGGTGGGAGCGTTTATGATGGAGCGTCTTACGAAGGAGCGTTGGGAGCTAGAAGCAGGAGCACGGTATGACTTAAAATACCTTCGAATCGTAAAGTTTGATGGGGATGGTAACATTATTAACCCTGACTACCTCTTCCATAACACAAGCTTTACTTTGGGTGGGCTCTACCATCTGACGAAGAAGCTCACATGGAAGGCCAATGCAAGCACGGCTTTTCGTCCGCCACAGGTCAATGAATTGTTTAGTGAGGGATTGCATCAGGCATCGGCTGCGATTGAGGAGGGCAATGAGAACCTATCACCCGAACGCGCACTGAAAGCGATCACTACCCTCGAATATGCAGCAAAGGACTGGCTCCAATTGGAGGCCTCTCTATACTACAACCTCATATTCGGCTATATTTACTTAGAGCCTCAAGCCGAACCTCGCCTAACCATTAGAGGGGCATTCCCTGTGTTTCTCTACAAGCAGACAGATGTTCGGATATGGGGGGTAGATGCGGCTATCCAATTCCAACCCCTAAAGGGTTTATTCGTTAAGGGGAAGGTTTCGATCTTGCGGGCATGGGATCGATTGGAGGATAATTACATCATCAATATGCCTGCGGATCAATTCGAACAGGAGATTCGATATGAGCGAGAGGAAGTAGGTAAGTTTTCATTGCTCTATGCTTCCATTGGCCTCAAACAATTGCTCCAACAGATTCGCTTTCCTGAAGGGATTGACTTTCTTGACCCACCCGATGGGTATATGCTGCTCCAAGCCAAAGTAGGGATGACCCTACCCATTGCCAAGAAGCATACACTCAGCCTCAATCTCCAAGGGGAGAACCTCTTGAATACTTCTTATCGGGATTACCTCAATCGCTTTCGGTACTATGCCGATGAGATGGGGCGCAATATTTCTCTTAGAATACAGTACACCTTTTAAACAATAGATACTATTATGAATCGGATGTTTTTCTTAATCCTGCTTTTACTAGCGGGAGTGTTAGTGACGACCTCTTGTGAAGATACTCCTCCAGATGTGAATGAGGAGGAAGTGATTACAACCCTCACCCTTACCTTCGAGCCTACAAATGGCGGTGACGCCGTTACTTTCCAATACCAAGACCTTGATGGAGACGGCGGAGAGGCTCCTACCATTACAGAAGGAACGGTTGATCCTAATACAACTTATACCGTACGTGTAGGGCTTCTTAATGAGTCTGTTACGCCTGCTGAGGATGTTGCGCTAGAGGTAGCAGAGGAAGATGCTGACCACCAATTCTTCTTTGTATTTGAAGGAATTGCAGCTACACATTCTTATACAGATACAGATGGAAATGGTAATCCTCTTGGACTACTTAATGAAGTTGTTACAACTGATGCGGGTTCAGGTACCATGACAGTTACCCTTCGTCACGAACCGAATAAGGCTGGAGACGGCGTTGCAGCAGGTGATCCTACCAATGCAGGAGGAGAAACGGATATTGAAGTAACCTTCGATTTTGTGGTTCAACAATAGATAGAACCCACCAATCAAACCCCTTTTCTGTACAACAGCAAGGCCTGCTTCCCCCTGAGGGGAGCAGGCCATTGCATTTTTCTACGATAGAAAGCTGACGGCAAACTCGAATGCCTTTATTCTTTAGCGAAATTCTTGCGGAAGATGCCTGTAGAATGTTGCAGTTCGAGTATATACATGCCCGAAGCCAAAGCTTCTAGGGGAATGTCTAATACACCTTGGGGGTCTTGAATAGAATAACGTTCATTCCATACGATTTGTCCGCTAGCGGCTCGAATCACTATGTGCATATCTCCTGCCTCGGCTAAGGTATATGCAAGCTTCAATTGGGTCGAAGCGGGATTCGGGTAGGTATGGAAGCTGGATTCTTTGTCTAACCCATTCGATAGGTCTTTGTCGCCCTCTCGAATACCCCCAAGTGTGAACGGTACATTTCGGGTGAATGCCTTGAGGTTGTAGCCATTGGCACCATCCGTAGCATCGTTCTTTCCTGTTACCCGTACATAATATATGCCAGGATTGAGGAAGTTCATCGTAATGATTTCGAGTGTATCGCCTTGGTTGAGGGAGGTTCCGATATTGCTATTGCCCGCATTATATAGGTGGAGATTGTAGTCTATGCTAGCTCCTGTCAATTGGATGCGAACATTTGTGCGACTTGATAGGCTAAATTGGAAATAGTCTAGATCCCCTGCAGGACAAATTTGTGCATTCTGCTGAACCCCAATCATTGGGAGTTCTTTGGCGGATGCGAGATCCTCATTGGGCTCAAATATATCCCGTCCACATGCATCATCTGGCCCAATATGAATGGTCTCGGTATGGGTAGATACATGCCCGTATTCGTCGGTAATGGTTAGGCTAACAGTAAAGGCGGTATAGGCTGTCGTTTGCCCAACGGTATACTGATGTTCTGGATGGCGGTCGTTCGATGTACCTCCATCTCCGAAATCCCAGAAGTATTGCATGCCCGAGCCTGTAGACCAATTGGTAAAGGTGACAGGGGCGGCGGCAGATACGCTATCTACAAAGCCAAAGTCGGCGATGAATTCGGTGAAGTAGGATTGGCCTTCCATAAAGGCTGCAACCGAACCATCGAAATATCGAGCAAATACCTGATCGCCATGTGATACACGCAATTGGCTGGCATTGCTCACGAGATTGGATAGGGTGACCATCGCTTGGAACTCTCGGCTATTAGGCTCAGTCTCTTGCCCTAATACAGTTACGCCATTCGGATCTGTAGTTGAATATACCTGCAAGAGAATATTGTCTCTGCTATCAGGACTACCTGAGAAATCTCGGTCTCTTACGGTAATCACCATATGATCATCATATTCCACATACAAAGCCTTGTCGAATATCACCCCTGCTTGGGCAAAGTCGCTATTGACTACCTCTACTTGGAAGCTAGTCGAATCAACTCCACCCATGCCATCGTCTACACTAAGCGAGATGAGGTACAGACCCCCAAGGCTGTCAGCAGGCGTCCAACTGATATAACCCGAAGGAGAAACCGTCATGCCTGGAGGGCTTTCCACTAGGGTATAGGTCAATGGATCATTGTCGGCATCCATGACAAGGAGTTGGTAGCCAAGGAATTGTTGGGCGGTGACTACATCGGGGAAGGTTTGGGGGAGGATAGCGGGATTGTTGTTCTGTACGCTACTCGCCCAAAACTCACTTACCACATTCGACCCCAAGCCTCGGCTATAGGTAGAATCTAGTGCGGTCACCATAAACTCGTAGTATCGACCTGGCGGAAGATCGGTAATCACAATAGAAGTCTCGCCACCCGCTCCAATGACAGGCGAATGCTCATTTACACCTCCTGTCTCATCAGAATAGTGTACCTCATATTCGAGGTAGGGGGCAGGAGCTGTCCATGCCAAGGTAATCCCATTGTTATTGCTGATAGAGAATAGGTTGAGGGGGGCAGGAGGAGCATTGTCTTCAATGAGGGTAAAAGGCGTTTCATTATAATGAATAGAGAATTGCCCTAGCTCATCTTGGATAATGCCATAGAGGTAGTAGGTACCTGTTGGGATATCATTATAGGCCAAACTCACTTGGTCGGTCAGGCTATTCTCAGAGATATTGCTGCCCAATATATGCCCATCTGCTCCTGATAGGTCTGTATCGAGGCCATATTCGATGAGGGCATCATCATCAGGATCTGCATCTTCCCAGTCAATGGTAAATAGGCGATTGGTTGGGTCATGCACCACATTCTGAATGGCCAATGACGGACGGCTATTGGCATTGTATACAATCACCGAGTCCGCATCAATTAGGTTCACAATATAATCCCCCAATACAGGCGTATTGATGGTGAAGGCAGCCTTACCATCTGTTGCGTCACTGAGGTAACTGATATTGGGATATGTCCCTACATTGGCAGCCGTAAGGGTATCACCTGTAGGAGTAATGACCTCAAAGTCGGGCACAACGCCTGGCTTATCCGCCTCAATCAGAATCATAGGAGTTGAAGTTGTGAGGGCAAAGGTGTAGGAACTCAATTGGCTTCGTTGGTTGGGGAATACCAAGCCTTGTCGGGCTTCTACAGGTAGGCTATAGAAGTTGGTTCCAATGCTCCAATCGAATTGCCCATTGTCCTGACCCAATTGCATATACACAATCGGTAAGCATACACCCAATGCACACAAGTGACGAAGGTCTACATAGCCCGAAAGGAAGTTCTTGTTGGTGAAATTGGCATGCAGATAAGCGCCTACAGTGAAAGGGGGTAGGCCTAGGTCAAAGGCTGATCGTAAGCCCGACTTAAGCGACCAAGGCATATTCTGTGGCCAAGTGGTAGGTTCGTCGAAGGTCAAGAAGCCTGCGGAGGTGAAGCGGAAGCTAGGGCTACTGGCGAATCGCCCTTCAATATGCCCTCTCAATAGCACGAGGTCGGTATCGAATTCGAGGCTCAATAGACCCGACCGCAATTCAACCCGACCGTTCGAAGCAGGATAATCGAATACCGTTACGGAGGTGTTTCCTATGAGGTAAGAAGAGGATACTTGGATATTGGCATCCATCTCAATCACCTCACTTGCCCCAGGAATCATTGGAACTAGCTGAGATCCTATCCCAATGGATAGAGGCGGACTGCTGCTACTGATATTATTGACCTGTGCATAACCATTCTTAAATCCGATGCCCGTAGTACCAATAGGAATGGGCGTGCCAAAGCCTATATTGCCCTGCACATAATCCAATTCGCCACTAGAAACGCCCACAGAAAGGATGACAGATATGGCAGGCGTTTCGAAGTCGAGGGTTCCTGTAAAGTCATCTTGGAATGAATCATATTGGAGATCCAACTCATTGACCGTTAGAAACTTCAGTTTGATGTTTCTGACCGTTAGGCCTCCATTTATGTCAATCCCATTGCTTTGGGAAATCCCCAATTGGGTGACAGCCACCTTGACGTAATTGCCAATACGGGTCTTAAGGGCTTGGGGCAATGAGAGGAGTCCCTCAACGATAATCCCATCACATTCAATTGATAGCGCACTGAATTCTACCCCTAAGTAGGAGAGAACAAGTTGCTGGGCACTATTGGAAAGGCTTCCATTATGTTCGGATATGCGGGTACCATTGACTGCCAAAGAGAAATTACCATGGTAAATTGTTACCTGCCCTCGGTTTGGGATAGAGGTAAGGTAGATACTGGTATTGCCATTACCCGTAAGAATGGGTTCGAGGGGATTACTAATGTCTACTGTAATATCCGAACTAAATTGTAGGACACTGCTACAGCCATTGCGTTCTATCCGTACATTGCCCGAAGCCAAACGAGTATTGCCTGTGCCTGTAATGCTATTGGCACGGAGGGTTAAGCCTGCAATCCCGAGGCTGGTTGTGCTATTGAGTGTATAGGTCGCTGTGGTCGATGAGGTTTGGTTGGCATATACGGTAATGCTTTGGCTGGCAGGACTCGAATAGCCTGTAATCGAATTAAAGCTAATGGTATGGGTTCCTACTGTAATGCCCGTAACTGTTGCCCCGCTATTCTGCCAACTTCCCCCATCAATCCGCCATTGGGCTCCTGCACCTGCTGCAGCACTTGGGTATAGGGTCACACTGACATTACCCGTTTGAGCCACCGTCGAATAATAGCCTGAGACATAGGTGTTCTGGTTGGGGCTCACCTGAATCGTCTGACCCGCAGGAGTTGTATAGCCGCTTATCGGACTGAAGTCTACATAATGCGAACCCGTAGGAATATTGGTGAGGGTAGTACTACTACTTTGCCATGCCCCATAATCTAATCGCCATTGTGCACCTGCGCTATTGGCACCCGCAGGACTTAGGACAGCCGTAACGCTTCCTGCTTGTGTAGCAGTGGTATAGTTTACATTGGCATAGGAAGTTTGTCCGCCATATACCGTAATAGACTGACTAGGAGGCGTATCGTAGCCTGTGGCTGCAGAGAATTCGATGGTATGTCCCCCGACTGATAGCCCACTTACCGTCGTTCCACTATTGCGCCAACTGCCTCCATCTACCCGCCATTGTGCGCCTGCACTTACAGCTGCTGAAGGCAGAATCGATACCGCAACACTTCCTGTTCCACCACTTCCCGTACTAGCTGTGGTATAGGTTGCGGCCGCAGAAGTAGTTTGATTGGCATTAATCGTTACCGTTTGGGGCGATGGCGTATTGTATCCACTAGCCGAACTAAAGTCGATGGTATGGCTACCTGTCGTAACCCCTGTGAGGGTAGTTCCACTGCTACGCCATGCTCCATAATCCAATCGCCATTGTGCTCCTGCACTAATCGCTGCCGAAGGGGAGAGGCTTACATAGAGATTTCCTGTAGGGGTAGTGGAGGTAGTATAAGTAGCAGTCGTTGTGGTGGTTTGATTGGCAGATATGGTAACGGTTTGGGGAGAAGGCGTTGTATAGCCACTCACCGAACGGAAATCCACTGTATAGGTTCCTGTAGGAATACCCGTGAGTGTCGTTCCACTGTTCACCCAGCTACTTCCGCCAAGTCGCCACTGTGCCCCTGCGCTTACCGCCGCCGACGGATATAGGTATACCAAGGCATCTCCTGTTTGTGGAGCGGATGAACTCATGGTGATACGCATCACAGGGATATTGTTTCCATAGGCTGGGCCACTTGGGTAACTACTGCTACAATCGCATGCGCCCCAACGATGTCCATTGTAAGACGATTGTACATAGTACCAACCTCCTGCAATATTGTAGATGCTATTCTGGAAGCGGGTTTCAACCATTAAGTTGCTGCTACCATTGTAGCTAAAGGGGTTCGATAGATTGATTGTTCGCCAGACCGAATTGCCCCCAAAAGAATAGTCTTGGCTCCCTGAATAAGCTGTAGACCAACCTGAGGTTGAGAAAGCAGAACTCGTGAAGTCATAGCTACTCGTATGTTTCATCTTAACGGTGAGGTTCTCATTGAATACCCCATTGTTTGAGGATTGATAGAAACCTACGGAAGTAATCGTTCCTGATGCGCCGATATCACTACTATGGAAAACCATTTGGCTTACCTTCTGCATATAATCTGTCATCCAAGGATAGCCATAACCTGATAGTTGGGGGCTTGACCCAGGCAAAGTATACGTAGGGTCTAGTACGACAGGATATTGGCGAGCGGGGTCGCGTAACCATCGTACAGGGATGAGAGTCGTTAGCCTATAGTGTCCTGCTCCTAGAGGTGTAATCTCCATATCAAGTGTCAGCAAGTCGTCAGTTGCTGGTTGCTTATGGGGCTCACGTAATTCGAATGGCATGCCTGTCCATTGGCTATCCCAGATACGAGGGGGGAGGATGTGGTACAAAGCTTCATTTCCATCCATAATACGCACCTCACCCTCTACCATTCGCTTATATGAGATACTCCCAAATTCATCCATCAAGACTGCATTGGCAGGCAATCGGATAATCTCTTCTGCCCATACAAAGGCTTCATCCAAGGGAATGCCCTCAAATACCTCTGGACGATCGAAGGTCATGGTATGGAAAATCGATTGTGTCTGTAGCTCATAGGCTAAACGTACATCGGGACTCCACTCATACACAACCGTTTGCCCATCGGCAACTGCACTAACATGAGGATCATCTAGACTCCAATTGCCAGAATGTAGGATTGGCTGCATACCAAAAGTGAGGGAATATCCATCTCTATTCATTTGAACCCCATACGTAGGTATTTTAGCAAAATAAGAGCTAAAACGGTTTTGGGTATTTGCATAGGGATAGATAGGATCTGCATTCTCTTGAATCGATAGGTCAATATCTTGCCATTGTCCTTGTGCATCTTGGTAATGGACATCTCCGTTAGGGCCTCCAATAAACAATTGAATTTGCCCATTGGCATCCACGAACTTCTTAGAAATGGCTGTTCGAGCTGATAAATCTTCTTGTTGGGGCGTTACACCTTCAAAGAAGCCCCCTACTTGGAAGCGTTCATCGGCAATAGAAGGCTTGGGGGTATGAGAGGCATCGGCTTGTTGGGCTAAGCCTAGGGTACTTGTCGCAAGTATCCCACATACCCATAGGGCAATGTGTCTAAGTAGCGTCATTTAGGTCTCAATTAGGTTTGAAGGTCAAACGATTTAGGCAGTTTACAATCTAGTGAAAATCTGGTGGAGTTCATAAATTTACTAGGGAGGAGGGCAACTCAATACATTATGTGCTGAAACAGAATAAATAGCTTTGTCTTGTTAATATATTTATTTCTTCTATGCTTACCTTTGATAAAGCTGAGGTGTAAGCATTCAATATTGTATTGACAGTTTTGTAGACTACTAAAAATTGAAAGAAAGGAATTGAAATGAGTATAAAAAGATGAACATTAAGCTATTACACTTGCTACTCGCGATTATTTTACTCCCGATATTGGGATGTATGAATATAAAGACATCAAAGCAGAATAGTAACAATATAACAAAACTGGATTCAATCCAGACTCAGAGCTGTCTTCCAAATCGGGATACTATGTATAATAGAAGAATAATTCTGAATCGAATTGCCCTAACTTTAACCGAATCAATACCAGAATATACTGAGAAAGTCGATAGTTCAGGTTTTTATGTATCTAAAGATGAGAGAACTCCAAACTTCACAGTGAAGGATTTAACCGATTCTTTAAATGTGGGTTGGAACTTTGAATGTATTGACTTTATTAATAAACATACCTACATCGTATTTCCTAGGCCTAGTGCGTGGAACTTTATACACGTTTTTTATTTACAAGATGGAAACCTGATCTATTTTAGATCAATAAATTGCGATGATAGAGGAGATAGTTTAGAGGATGCTACAAATTTTCTCAAAAGAGAAATCAAAGATTCTAGAAGTAGGAAGCGTATTACAAAAAGAATTTCTCAGCTGTGTAAACATTCAAGAGAATACCTCTCTAGTATTTATATGCGACTAGAATGTCTATCTGATTAACTGTTCATTTGAGTTGAGTGTTACATTTTTTGTTACACTCAACTTTAGATTTCGAGAGGTTTGACCGCTATTATCCGTACGGCATGCGTTTCGGCGGATTTTCAACTCTCAATAGAAAAACAAATAATTACTTATACAATGGAAATGAGTTAAATGAAGAGTTTGGACTAGGCTGATATGACTATGGCGGGAGATGGTATGTTCTAGCCATTACGCGTTGGAGTGGAATTGATAATTCGGCTGAGAAATATTCTACTTCTTCTCTTTACAATTACTTTGCTAACAGTCTCGTATGATATGTATTAGGGCATGAATTAAAACATGCTTACCAGTTTAAAATTGGAGAAGCATCATTAAACCAAGTATGTATGAAGAAATACACGATTTGTTACCTCTATATGATTTCTGCACTGTTACTTATACTTTCGGGTTGTAACTTATCAAATCCTGCTAGATTGGCTGGAATATATTATCAAGATCATAGGCATTGGTCTGGATACTCAGTGATAACCTTAAGGGAAGATTATCGTTTTTCTTGTCTCATGTTCTTAGATGTAGGAGGAAAGGCTGAAGAAGAAGGGACATGGGAGTGTAGAGCCGATACGTTAATCCTTACCAAATTCGAAGAAGAAAAAAAGCCTAGTACATTTATTGAAAGGGGTACATTAGACTCATTAAATGATAAGTGTAAGGTTACTATATATGAAGGGAAAGATTCCGTTTTGGGTATCTCTTGTTTAAGAGTGATTTATGCCAATGGCGACACCATATTCTCAGTATCAAAAAGTGGCATTTTTTTCTTAGATCCCAAGCCAATACATGCAATTCAACCTGTTTCTTTCTCTGAACAGGATACAATATATCATGTGAATAACCCTAAGGTTAAGGAGATTGATGTATATTTTCGGATATATGATGAGCCGTTGCTAACAACTAATAGATGCTGGATAATAAAAAGAAGAGCAATTCTTCCTTGTGGAGCTAAAAACTCCAAGGTTCATCGCTACGCTCGACATTAGATGTATCGTTTAATTTATTTAATCATCATCGAATTATTATCCAGTTGTAACACAATTGTTCCCTTCTCATTTACCATAAACGATATCTCGCTTACAATACAAATGGGAATCGCTAATGAAATAGCAAATTCTTCATAATCTAGAATGCATGAACCTGATTGTATGGGTAAGTATAGAGCCTCCTTTATAGAAAATCGAAAAATAAGATGAAGTCATTTAGAATAATTATGTTTCTAGCATTATTGCTTTCTCTTTGCAGACATGTTTCAGCACAAGAATTGAATTGGAAGAGAATACCTATTCAAGAAATTGAGGAGCTTGATTCTCTTTTTTTTTCGAAAGCAAATCCAAATGACTCTACCTTGAAAGTTATGCTCAAATGGGAAGTGGACAAATTTGATATTACTCCAGAAATTCATGAAACAATGGAGTTAATCATCTTTTTTCTGTCACAAATGGATATTGAGTCAGTAGAAATTACCTCTTATGGACTTTTTCCCTATGATTTTGCTATTTATTATGACTTTGTGCGAGCAGAGAAATTGTATGACAATTACTTCAGTAGGTTATCACAAGTAAAAATATTTACAATCGTAAGTATGGAGGCTCGTGACTACTCAGAGTATCGAGGTGTAGCAACTAATCGTCTTCTATTACTTATAAAACTTAATCAATAGCTCTCACTTTTAGATAGAGTCTTTGATAAATTTAGGCTAGTGTCGAGGTGGTCTCGGCATTAGTTAGTTTCTGATATGTATCCGTGGCTTTGTTATTTGCAAAGACTTGCTTCCTCTAGAAATCTAGCTTTTAGATATAAAGGGAAAACATTCAAGTTACAATAAACTATGAGAGAAAATGAAGTACTATTCCTGTCTTGTATGATATTTTTCCTGCTGTTTAAAAGCAGTTGTCACCCGATATATATGAATAAATATGTTGGAAGTTACCATGCAAAAGAGGCCAGAAAACATGCATTAGTCATAAACATACATTCGGATCATACATATCTTTATTTGTTGCGTTTTCATATGTTTGGAACGTTGGTTTATAAAGGCGTGTGGGAGAATAGTAAAGACACTTTATTCCTCTCTCCCTTTCCTCAAGAAGATGGGCATAAAACTATTTTTATAGAAGCAGACTCTATAATGAATAAAGATAATCGAAGAGTTATTGATGTTTTTAAACGTAAAGATTCTACAAGACTATCAATGAATTTGATTGCGGCATATTCGAATGGAGATACCATAGTGCACCATCCTGATTCAGCTGGAAATGTATTACTATACCGAGATTCATTAGAAAGTATTCAGACGGATTATCTTGAGTTTCTTGATTCCACATATGTTCTAGAGAATCCTTTAGCGAAAAATATTACGATATATTTTCAGACTCAAGATGTCTATGAACAGCCTCCTCAGACAGAACTCTGCTGGCTGATAAAGAGGAGGTATTTGATTCCATGCGATTGGGATGCAAAACAAGGGATGAGATTTTTCAAAATAAGATGATTATAATCATCATTTTTTTGTAGTGATGACATAAGTCGTGCAAGCTATGTCTAGCTCTGCAATAGTACTTCAGCGTAAAAGAAAGTTTTAGTTGAATGCGACATTTTTGTTTCATTCAATTTTAGATTTCAAGAGGTCTGACGACTACCATCGAGACAGCATATGTTCCAATGGGCTTGTCCCCTTCTCTAATGGTTATTTTTATACCAATGCTTTGAAAGAATTGGTATTATTCAAGTCACACACTATTTCAAGGGTAGAGGTATTTGCATAAATATTGTGGATAATAGCTATTCCTAGTTGGGTATTGCTACAAACAGCGTTGTTCACGCCTGAAGAGCATAAATAATGAAGATATTTAAAATAACAATTCTTTTGGTACTATTTTGTTTTTTGAGTTTGGTTACAAAAGCTCAAAAAGTAAAGTGGGAGGTTATTCCTATTGAAGAAATTGAACATGTAGATTCTCTTTTTTTCTCTAGACAAAATCCAAACGATTTTACACTGAAAATACCTCTCAAATGGGAATTAGATAAGTTTGATATTACTCCAGAAATTCATCAAAGGATGGAATTAGTAACATTTTTCCTTTCCCATATGGATAAAGAATCTGTAGAAGTCATCTCTTATGGGCTTAGCCCCTATAATTTTTCTATATACCATAATGCAGAACGTGCTCAAAAGTTGTATGAGAATTATTTTAGGGAACTCCCTCAATTGAAGAGGTTTTCAATAATAAGCATGAATATTAAGGACTATTCACAAAATCACGGAATAGCTATTAACCAGACAATTCTGCTAATAAAAGTTAACCGCTAGGGTTTCGGGTTTATTATAACAAGTAAGATATTATGTGGCCTAATATAAGTTATATCGTATACTATATCGATATCTGATACTTTGTTAGTCCTTCTAAAGAGAAAAAGACAACTTTAGGTTTCAAGAGGCTTTGCTATTACTGAGATAGTTTCGCCACTGATGTTGTGTCCATTCATGTATCTGAGGCCAAATACAGCCATGATATCGCCTAACTCTTTGCTTATTCCTTTCGAACGTACCATCTTGTATCAAGATGAGATACGCTTTCCTTGTGTTTATCCTCAGGATAGTGCAATAGTACCAAATGAAAATGAAGAAGATAAAGCAGGCAAATGAAACTATACCTTACTATAATCGGGATATGTTTGATGCTCTCACATATAACTCCCATGCAAAACCCTAAGTGTTCAACCTATCCATTGAGTATAATAGAAAACTCAATTCAAGAGGCTTTTGACTCACTTAAAGATGGCTATCAATTGATTTTTCAACGTCATTTTATGGCAAGAGCGCGGTTTATTCGAAGCGAATTCGCTCATATAGAGGCAATTGACACAATTGATTTTTGTAATCACGAACGGATAGTAATAGTTGAAAAACTTCGTTTTGTTGATAAAGAATTTTGGATAAGCTTATTTCGGGAAAGTGAAGAATTGTGCCTTGTGGCGCACGGTGGGCAAATAGAGTTTCCTGAGGTTACCTCTAATTCTTTTACAAAAGAAGGAGATTTACTTATAGAGTTGAGAAAGGATATAGAGATTAAAGATCCTGCACTAAAATTGAGGGAGGAAATATTGGCGTCTCCATTTCAATGTATTGGAAATGGATTTATGATTTTGGTAACAGAAGTTGTATGGAGTAAAGATGGTTGGAAAGCACGAACAGTATTTTCATGTAGTTAGATTTCGACCAGATATTGTGAACTATATAAAACAGCTAGTCGTAGGTATAAGCGATACCCATCAGTCAATTGAAACTTGGGGCGAAAGCGAGGTTTTTGGCTAAGGTATTTCTTTGTACCTTTGGCTTCTGTAAGTAATGATATGGCAAAAAGAAGAGCACATTTACACATAGAAGGCGTTCCCAATCCTAGTGCAATGAAGTTTGTGCTGGATAATGGAATCTTGGCGAATCGCCCGTATGAATTTCGTTCATATAAAGATGCGAAGCTATCCCCATTGGCACGTAAAATCCTGCTATTTGGGTATGTGGACCGCGTTTTGATCAACCGAAACTATGTGACCGTTGTCAAGAAGTTGGACAAAGGGCCTGATTGGAAGGAGATTCTATTGGAGATGAAAATCCTGATCCAAGATCATCTCGAAGCCAATGAGCCTATTTTGTATGTAGGAGTAGAGGCATTGGAGCATGAACGCTCTAACGATATCGTCATTAGCCTCATCCAAAATGTATTAGATAAGCACATCCGACCTGCAGCCCAAGAAGATGGCGGAGATATCCTCTTGGATTCTTATGAGAATGGAGTCTTGAAGTTGGCGATGCATGGAGCTTGTCACTTTTGTCCCTATTCCAAAGATACAGTATTGAAGGGAGTAGAACCCCTCATGCGAAGCCTCGTACCTGAGGTACATACCGTTATGGCGACAGAGTGGGAGAAACTTCGTAAAAAGTAAGTCCGTATGAAAACCCTTACAAAGTCTCTAGAGCAAGTTCATTTCAAAGACCTTGGCAGAATCGGCTATAAACAGGCGTGGGACATGCAATCGGCCTATCAGCAAGCCAATGTGCAATTGAAGCGAGCCGCAGGGATGAACCGTAAAGCGTTTGAGGTCGATACGACCCATCATTTGCTTTTCTGTGAACATCATCCTGTATATACCTTAGGTACCAATGGCAATGCGTCAAATTTGCTTGCTGATGAGGCAATGTTGAAACGTATTGGGGCTGAGTTTGTGCAAACCGATAGGGGAGGGGATATTACGTACCATGGCCCTGGCCAACTTACAGGCTATCCTATCTTAGACCTTGAACGCTTTAAGCCTGATATTGGGTGGTACTTACGGATGCTAGAGGAAATCATGATTCGGGTACTAGCCGAATATGGCATTAAGGCTAGTCGAATCCCTAAGTTTACAGGCGTGTGGGTTGATGCCCACCGAGCTTTCCCCCGAAAGATTTGTGCATTAGGCGTAAGATGCAGCCGTTGGGTGACAATGCATGGCTTTGGCTTGAATGTAAATACGGATTTGTTGTACTTCTCTCATATTGTTCCTTGTGGCATTAAGGCTGATTCAAAAGGGGTAACCTCTATTCAATCAGAATTGGGAGGAGAAAGGATTGATATGGAGGAGGTAAAGACTAAGGTAAGGAAGCATTTTGCCGAGGTATTCGGCTATGAAGAGATATAAAATAAGGTACAATTAGATATAAAGAAAACGCCCATTCTGTAAAATGGGCGTACTAACATTACATAGGAAACATGCTCGTATGATAACTATCCACCTTTCGTTAATAAGGTCTTTTATGCTTATTTTATATTAGCGTCTTAATTGGTTTTTGAATTATTCTAATTCGCTTTCTTATATAGACGAAAGGATTTCAAAAAGGTTAAGGGATTTACAGTTCTTTATTCAAAAAAAATACCAAAACACATCTGAAACCTCGTTTTCGTCTGCTTTCTCATTTTTCGAAAAAGGATACGAATATCATTCTCTCATATTACTTATATGGGAAATCTTCATTATGATAGCATTAAATATTGCTATATCCTCCTCTTACTTTTGAATCGTAGTTTGTACAAATTTGGTAGCGTAATGCAGGAACTTTTAAGCGGTTTTTTCTTGCTCTTTTTGATAAGCATTGGAGGTATTTTGGGAAGACTATATGTGGGGTAATTAAGGGAAAATGAGCGAAAATTGAACTTTCGCCTTTATTTAGGATACATTTCTCTAAATGTCTTACTATCTTTACCGCAGCTCAACTTAAATCATACAAAACTGGACGGATTGAAGCGGTATTTTTTCATATTTCTGAAGGTATTAGGGGGCTTTTTTGTATTACTACTAATCTTACTCCTTGTTACATCCATCGCTATACAACGACCTGGCGTTCAAACCTACGTTGTGAAGCGTGTAACAAAGTACCTTTCGGCTAAGTTGAAAACCCGTGTTGAGATCAAAAGTGTAGACGTCAAGTTTGTGAAGTCGTTGGTATTGGAGGGGATGTATGTAGAAGACCTCAATCAAGATACTTTATTATATGCCAGAAAGCTGATTGTCGATATAGGCTTGTTCTCCTATTTTGACCAAAAGCTCTCAATCAATGCTATATCGTTGGATAGTAGTAAGGTATATCTAAGCCGTACATGGGATACAGAGGAGTTCAATTTCTTGTTTATGAAACGAGCGATTCTCTCCCAAGATCCGCCTCAACGACCTGAGCGTACCAAAACCTTGGCTGCAAGTATGGACTCCAAAAGTCCGACAAATATCCAAGACTGGGAATTTAACCTCAGTAACTTCAAGCTCAATGAAGTTACCTTTGAGATGTTCGATGAATTGGGAGGGAAGGAAATGTTGGCCGATATAGCCGATTTTGAGGTGCAGATTGACCAATTGGATGAGAAGAAGCATATCGTTAAGGTCGATAAGATTGAGTGGCGAAATTCTCGCATTGGGTATGCCGAATTCTATCCGCCCCCCAGACCCTTGGACAGCCTTGAGGTGATTGTTGAGGAAGATGTGGATCTCATCGAACCGAAAGAAGAGGTTATCATCGAAGAAGAGGTGCCTTTGATTGAGGAGGAGAGTACCCCACCACCGCCACCGCCCGCTCCTGTGGAAGAGGAGGAGGTGGTAGAGGAGGAAGAAGTCCCTGAAGAAGTGGTTCCTATTACGCCTCCTGTGGAAGAAGAGGAAGAGACTCCTCCGCCGCCCGTTGAGGAAGAAGTAGTGATTGAAGAAGAAATTCCTATAGATACCCTATTAGATCTTGTAGAGGAGGTCAAGCCGAAGTTGCCATTCCCTGAGATTGATTGGGTGGTGGAGATTGGGAAAGTAGAGCTAGAGAACAATGAGATTCGGTTTGACAATTTTAAGCGGGATAGCCTGCCTAAAGGATTGGACAAAAACCATATCCATATCACAGGTTTATCGGCAGATGTGGAAGATATTCGCTTTAAGGATTTGAGTTTACATGTATTGGTCAATGAGTTTCAGCTGAAGGAACGTTGTGGGTTTGAACTGCAACATTGTGGGGTGGAGGTACAAGCAGACTCTACGCAGATTTCCTTGAATGAGGTCAATGTGAAAACTTCCAATTCGGAAATTCATACGACAACTCGTTTGTTGTATGATGACTTTTGGGCATTGCTCGACTTCGAACATAAAGGACGGGTGGATATGGAGATACATCGAACGGAGTTTAGCATGATTGATGCCTTGCTGTTGATGCCTGATCTTCCTGCGAAAGCACCTGTACAGCCCGATTCTAAGGCGAGTATATTCGTCAATGGGAAATTGAAGGGGCCTGTGGGTAACCTCCAAGGGACGGGTTGGAATGTGCATACGGGTAAACAAACGGTATTTAAGTCGGACTTCCATGTGAAGGGATTGCCTGATACCTTAACCTACTTAGATGCGAAACTCCATAAGCTCCTGATTGACCCAGCAGATGTAGCTGAAATTGCGCGATTGATAGGGCCCTTGGAACGCCTGAAGGAATTTGGTAAGGTTGAGATGCGCGCAAATGCGAAAGGAAACCTAAAGGATTTGAAACTTAGTCCGTTTGACCTCAAAACGGATCAACATACAGCTGTTCGGATGTTTGCGAGGGTACGTAATGTGATGGACAAAGAGAAAATGTTGCTTGACCTTGATCTCAAGGAATTTGCAACGCATTATGCCGACCTCGAAATGCTTACGGGCAAAACCCTCCCCAAAGGACTCCGTAAAATGGGGCGTATCCGCCTGATTGGAGAGTTCTATGGAAACCTTGCCCAAATGCGTGGAAAGGAAGTGAAGTTCCTCACAGATGCGAATGTGGGCTATGAAGGGAATGTAACCCTGCGAAATCTTGAGAATCCTAAGAACGCGAAGTTTGAGATTGATGTGAAGTCCTTTATGGCCGCTTACGATGACCTGAAGGACTTTACGCCTCGGAAATTGGCAAGATTATTTGCAGGGCGAAAGCCATTCGAGACGATGCACTATGAAGGGCAGGTATTCGCGACGCCTGAAGGCTTTGAGATTGAAGGCCGAATTCGGATTTCTCTGACAGATAAGCCTGCCAATCGCCGAATCCTTTCACCTAGTGAGCGTAATCCTGATGATACAAAATTGTATTACCTCGTATTAGGTAGCTTTGAGCGCAAAGACAATGCCCTGAAAATCATGCGTAAGTTCAAAGCAAAGGGGGTTACCTCTACGTTAATTCCGAATGGCATTTGGGGCTTTAGACTAGTCACTATCCAACAGTATCAGAACAAAGACAAGGCGCAAGCGGCGCGTAAGGCTCTCAAGAAAAAAGGAGTAGATACGTGGATATGGGAGCAGTAACATACGATTAGGGGGTTGACAATCGTTAGCTATACAATAATCCTGATTACATGGACTTTGTATAAAGATTTGAGCTAATGTGTTTGTTGCCCTTTCTCTTTGACTAGAGAGGGGCTTTTCTATTGTATGCCAATTGTCTGTAGGATTATTCCATTTTCATATTTTTTGAATCTTTGTATACGTAAATGTACATTCAGTACGTTACAATATTGCCATAGATTAATAGGAAATAGTATATGGGTAGAGACATCTTTCACTCATATACATAGGCCTGATTGACCGTTTGGGTTAATCAGGCTTTATGTTTTTTATAACATCTATAAAAGGGGATACGTCCTAATAAAAGCCTAGATTAGTTGCGCAACTCAGGCAAAGATTCTTTTTTTGTAGAAACGGATTTTAACCATCATTTTCAAAATGAAAAAGTTATTTGTATTTCCCTTGCTATTGATGTTCCTCGGTTTTTTAGGAGGATGTGCTGAAAGTAGAGGTCAGGTAGAAGGAGCAGAAGGCTCAATTACTGAAACCCTCGTGGAAGGTGATGCAGCCTTCGAATGGACTTCAGAAGAACATGTATTTGGAGATATCCCTCAGAACATTCCTGTAAAACATAAGTTTGAATTCACCAATGTAGGAGATGGCTCTCTGAAGATTGAAAAGGTGAAGCCTACTTGTGGATGTACGGCAGCTGATTATTCAGACAAGCCTGTTGCTCCAGGCGAGAAAGGGTTTATCACAGTTGAGTTCAATGCGAAGAGCCCTGGAAACTTCAATAAGTCAGTGACAGTATTCTCTAATGCCAGTGACAAACCTGTTATCTTGGTATTGAAAGGTACGGTTGAGCCAGATCCAAACCTTAAATCAGAGACTACAAAAGAGGGAGTCGAGATCACTCCCCTGAATGAAAAAGCAGTTGATGCAATGCCTGAAAAGGAATAAAGGCTTGGACAATAAGCTTGAAATATGGCACGTTTATGGAGGAGAAAACCCATGAATTGTCTAAACCTTTAACCATTTATATTTCAGGCTATGTTCAAAAGAATGTTCTTCAGCATTGTAATGTTATTCTGTATATTTGGCAATATACAGGCAGACCCACTAGAATGTGTCGATAAAGAAACGGCATATAAAATGGTGGAACACTTGAAAGAGAATCCTTATATCATTGAGGATTGCTATTATTGTGAGAAGAAAAGTTATCGACTGATGTATGTAGAAGATGCTTGGAACACTGAGTGTCATTATGATACAGAATCGTATACAGTATCAGTGGAAGCTTATGTGATTTATACGTTTCAGATTGATGATTGTGTCTCACTCACCTATTCGGATATAGAACCAGATGATGAGGCTTTTATTGATTTCTTCGTCTTGAACTATACCTATGTTTGGTCTGAGGATACCCAAAGTGCACACCTCTTCTCTAATGAGTTTGGAATAGAAGGTTGGACAAATTGCAAAGAATTACTCTTCCCAAAACCAGAAGAGATTGAGGGGGTAAATGAAGATTACGCATTGTGGTATAAACTTGTAGTCGAATAAAAGGCAGGTCATCACATACTTACATGCGGGTAGCTTGATTCCATCAGGCTACCCGTTCTTGTTTGTACTATATTTGCGATTGTGCGAAATCTTCTCTATCATCGTTCTCTCTCTTCATCATAAAACGATTGCGATTTTTTGAACGGATCAGCTCGGTATTTATTTGCAGGCATGCTCGCGCTTATTGGCGGCCTTGTCATATATATGCTTTCCTATAAGGTGAAAGAAACCAAAAGCACAGACTTAAATTGTCAAACGATTATTGTAGGAGGCTACCTCTTCCAAACGAAGGGGAAAATGAAGAATTATCGTATCTGGGCTACCGCAGGAACAGATACCTTCTGGATTAAGGCCGATTTTATTCCTGTTTTTAAGTGGCAAGCGTTTGCAAATTCCATTGAAAAGGGAGATTCCCTTTCTGTATGTGTTCCTATAGACCATCCGTTTTTGGGCAATTACAAATTGGCATATACCCTCAGTGATGCCAAACGGGAATATCTTTCCTTGGGAGAAGTCAATCAGCAAGAGCGTAAGTCGAATATTTGGATGATTATGGGGGGGATTGCCACTCTGGTTGTTCTTATTTTCGGTTTTCGTTTTCATACCCAGAAACGTCCTCCTAAAAGAGCTCTCTAACCCATTAATTAAATACCTATTGTTATGGATAGACGCACATTCATCCAAAAAAGCTCTACCCTGTTCCTCCATTCTTGTATGATAGGAGGGAGTTTGTTGGCATTTTCAGGCTGCAAAGTGGTATACCTACAAGCAAAATCAGAAGAGGGGACAAAGCTAGTACTGGATAAGGCTAAGGTAGACGAGGAGAAATTTGTGGTTGTTCGGGCAAAGAATACAGGAGCCCCCCTCTATGTTCACCAAGCAAAGGAGAATCAGTATATCGCTCTTTTGATGGTGTGTACCCATAAAGGCTGTGAGGTCGAGCCGAAAGGGAAGAAACTGATTTGTCCTTGTCATGGAGGAGAATTCTCTAATACAGGGAAAGTTCTTGTCGCTCCTCCTAAAAGTGATCTGAAGCGTTTTCCTGTAAAGATTGAGGCCAATGAGCTTCATATAGATTTACGGTAATATGGGATTGTGTGTCCCGTCCTGAAAAAGGTTGACTCTTGGATTATTGAGCGGAATTTGTATAATCCTCATAAATTGAGCAATTGCTTATTTTATGATCACTTTGCTTGTTTCTCTGTAGAGCGTCATCTT
>Ga0163111_10000542_pt1 | contig 22654 bp, 17 predicted proteins | sample CRUFie1St18metaG_FD_109645 | JGI IMG/M metagenome (GOLD analysis project Ga0163111, IMG submission 109645) | Marine microbial communities from the Costa Rica Dome - CRUD Field 142mm St18 metaG | ecosystem: Environmental > Aquatic > Marine > Oceanic > Photic zone | place: Costa Rica: the Eastern... | reverse complement strand
GGAGATAGAAACATTTCTACGCAAGTTGCAAATGCATATTTAAGGCACTCAAGATGCAAAACAAAAGAGCATATATTTACTGATCTCAAAACAGCATCTTTTATCAAATATTCTATAAACACATTTTTAGCTTCTAAAGTTATTTTTTTCAATGAATTGCATTCTCTTTACGAAAAACTAGAAGTAAAAGATAGTTGGGAATCAGTTGTGAGCACTATCTCTAAAGATTCAAGAATTGGAGATAGTCATATGAATGTACCAGGACATGATGGAAGGAGAGGCTTTGGTGGTGCGTGCTTTCCTAAAGATAGTTTGGCCTTGATAAAATTTGCAAAAAGCTTGGATATAGATATGAATGCATTAATTTCCACAGTTAAAATAAACAACAAAATTAGATCAGAATATAGTGATTTAGATTCAAGAGAATCTGAGCAAAATGTATCATTCGATGATAAAATTTGACGCTATCGCCCAGGTGGTGAAATTGGTAGACACAAGGGACTTAAAATCCCTCGAAGGAAACTTCGTGCCGGTTCAAGTCCGGCCCTGGGCACCACACCATTGGCACAGTAGTATTGAGGTAACGCGATTAAAAGAAACTTTGAAGTAACTAAGGTAAATTAATTTATTTAAATATAGGAGTAATATCATGAAAAAAGTATATGTTGGAATGAGCGCAGATTTAATTCATCCAGGTCACTTGAACATATTGAAAGTAGCATCTGAATTAGGGCAGGTAACAGTTGGTGTATTGACGGATTCAGCTATTGCAAGCTACAAAAGAGTGCCTTATATGAACTATGACCAACGCGCTGATATCGTCAGCAATTTAAAGACTGTTTCTAAGGTGATTCCTCAAGAGACGCTAGATTATTCTGAAAATTTAAAAGCCCTCAAACCGGACTATGTGGTTCATGGTGATGATTGGAAAGACGGTGTTCAACAAAAGACTCGTAAGATTGTGATTGATACAATAGCTGAATGGGGTGGAGAGTTAGTTGAGGTGCCCTACACTCAAGGTATTTCATCTACTGCTTTAAACAAAGCGGTGAGAGAATTAGGCACTACACCACAAATTCGATTATCTAGTTTGCGTCGTTTATTGAAAGCAAAGCCATTAGTTCGATTTTTAGATCTGCATAATGCGCTAAGCGGACTTATTATTGAGCACACAAAAATAGAGGTAGATGGTGTCACTCGTGAATTTGACGGTATGTGGGGGAGCAGCCTTACTGATTCAACGGCTAAAGGAAAACCGGATATAGAAGCGGTTGATGTAAGTTCAAGAATGTCAACTTTAAGTGAGGTGTTAGAGGTTACAACCAAGCCTATTATTTATGATGCTGATACAGGCGGTCAAACTGAGCATTTCAAGTTCACAGTGAGAACTCTAGAACGACTAGGGGTGTCTGCTGTTATTATTGAGGATAAGACCGGACTGAAAAAGAACTCTTTATTTGGTAATGAGGTCCCGCAAACTCAGGATAGTATTGAGAATTTCTCTGACAAAATTTCGGAAGCTAAAAAAGCTCAAGTAACAGATGATTTCATGGTTATAGCCCGTATTGAAAGTCTTATTTTGGAGGCTGGGATGGATGATGCAATTAATCGTGCTAAGGCATTCCTGCAGGCTGGAGCGGATGGGATTATGATTCATAGCAGGAAGAAAGATCCTGCTGAAATATTGGAGTTTTGTAGACAATATGCTGAAATCCCTGATCGCAAGACATTGGTCGTTGTGCCTTCGAGTTATAATTCTATTACTGAAGATGAGTTAGAGAAAGCAGGGGCTAATGTTGTGATATATGCAAATCAATTACTTCGGAGTGCTTTTCCTGCTATGCAAAGCACTGCGCAGAGTATATTGAAGCATAGCCGATCGCTAGAGTGTGATGAGAATATGCTTTCAATTAAAGAAATCTTAAACCTAATACCGGGAACTAAATAATGATTGATGTTAAAGGTTTTTTTGATTCACTTAGAGATCAGGGAATAACTTATTTTTCTGGAGTCCCAGATTCACTATTAAAAAATGTATGCGCGTATATATCTGACAATACATCACCAGATGAGCATTTGATTACTGCCAATGAAGGATCTGCTGTGGCCTTTGCTGTAGGTCAGTACATTACGACAGGGAAACCGTCTTTGGTGTATATGCAAAACTCGGGATTTGGTAACGCTATAAATCCGCTACTTTCATTGGCTGATGCTAAGGTCTATGGTATTCCTATGCTATTGATGGTGGGCTGGCGTGGTGAGCCAGGCATTAAAGATGAGCCGCAGCATATTAAGCAGGGTGAGGTCATGGAGCGACTACTAGATTCCTGTGATCTGCCTACGATAATCATTGGTCCTGAAACCAAAAGTATTGAAGAGGTTTTAAAATCAGCCGTACAACTGACAATTGCTAATAGTCAGCCGGTTGTATTGTTAGTGAAAAAAGGAACCTTTGGGCCATACAAGCTTAAGAATGTTATGCCAGATATTGCTGAATCTTCTCGCGAAGATGCCATTGAAATGATCGTTGATGCTTCTGAAGCAGATGATATTTTTGTATCTACTACAGGAATGCCATCAAGAGAGCTATTTGAAATTCGAGTTAAAAACCAACAGCCTCATGAGAGGGATTTTTTAACTGTAGGTTCAATGGGGCACGCTAATATGATAGCTCTGGGTGTGGCTCAAAATACTGATAGAAATGTTTTTTGCATTGATGGAGATGGAGCAAGTATTATGCATCTAGGAAATCTCACTTCGACAGGCCAATCAGGCGCTAAGAATCTGATTCATATTTTATTAAATAATGCTGCACATGATTCTGTAGGTGGGCAGCCAACTTGTGCGGATAAAATTGATCTTCCTTTGATAGCTAAAGCTTGTGGATATATCTCTTTCAAAAGTATGTCCAAACTGCATGATGTACAAAATTATATTCAGCAAATAAAGGGTCAAGCTGGACCACATTTTCTTGAAGTGAAGATTAGAAAAGGATCAAGAGATGATCTGGGTAGACCAACCTCCAGTCCTATACAAAATAAAAAAGCTTTAATGAAAGTTTTGAAGTGATCTGATGAATTATTTTAATCCCGTTAAAATAGCTTTTGGAAGTCAAATAAGAAGGAAAATTGCAGATGAATGTTCTGGTAAAAGAGTCCTAATTATTTGTTCCTCAACTGCATATAATAGATATATAAAAGATCCCGAACTAACAGCTCTCTTGAATTTTGAGAACGCAACATTTGAGCACAACTTTGAAAGCAATCCATCACTCACAGATATTATCGAAATTAGTCATAAGTATCGAAAAAGCACGCTAGATCTTATTATCGGTCTAGGTGGAGGTAGTGCTATGGATGTGGCAAAGATAGCAAGTGTAGCTATACCGGCTATTAAGGAAGATATACATATTGATGATCTTTTAAATAATTCTGCCCTATTTTCTCGCTTTAATGCTATAGATTGTATTCAAGCTCCTACAACCGCAGGTACCGGAAGCGAGGTAACACCATTTGCCACAGTTTGGGATTATAAAAGTCAGCAAAAGAAATCTTTAAGTCATCCTGTAATGTATGCAAAAAAAGCATTTATTGACCCAGACTTCCTGTCCCAAATTCCTCTAGAAGTAGCTATATCTACAGGCCTTGATGCTTTGAATCAAGCCTTTGAATCAATTTGGAATGTAAATGCAAATGAATTTACCCGTCCGCTATCTAGACGAGCTGCAGTATTGGCTTTGCAGGGCTTGCCGGTAATAGATAAAGTTTCTAATGACCCTGATTTGAGAGAAAAGCTTGCATCGGCTAGTTTATTTGCAGGACTTGCAATAAGCCAAACTAGAACTTCAATATGTCACTCAATATCATATCCACTGACTTTAAAATATGGGATCGACCATGGAATGGCATGTTCATTCTCAATGCTAGAGGTATTTAAGTATAACTCACCCTGTATAAAAGAAGATCTTGAATCAATAAATTTTGAATTGAAGCATGACTCCTACGTGGCCCTAGAAAATATTATTAATCAGCATGGAATAAATGCCCATCTTGCGAAATCATTACCAAACAAGTCTATCTTTTTTGAGTCGATTGAAGATTTTATTACCGCTGGCAGATTCGAAAATAATATCAAGAAGTGCGGTCGTTCAGATCTTGTGAGCATTATAAATGCTAGTTACGATTTGATAGCAAGCAAATAGTCAAAGAGACATCTTAAAGAAGCTTTCACCAAATTTGTTATGACGATTACTTAGTTAGCTGACTTAAATTTAAGCTTGCTTACAATATTTTTAATATAATATCGGTAGAAGGCCGTTAAAGCAGTTTATAGAAAGGTTTTTAACGATATTATTTATATGATAGAGAATAACTATGCTTATTAATTCTAAAGATATTACAGATGAGATTTTAACCACAGAGGTTTGTATTATAGGTAGTGGTATGGGAGGGGCGCCACTAGCTCTAGAATTATTGAATGATAATAAAAATCTTATATTGATAGAGGCTGGTGGGAATGATTCAAACAATGGCGCAATATCTGATGAAAATATTGGTGCTCATTTTAATATGGAAGCTACTAGAACATTTGAAGTAGGCGGAGGTTCATGTATATGGGCTGGAGGACTTGCAAAATTTGAAAAAGACGATTTAGAAAACAATGCCAGAGCATGGCCAATTAAATTTAAAGAGTTAGATGAATACTATTGTAAGGCAGGACAGTTGTTTGGCTTACCAGATTCAGATTTTAGTATTGATAGCTTAAACAACAAAAATAAGAGTGAATTAGAAACAATAAAATTTAGTAAATCATTTATTAATAATAAGTTATACAAAACTCCTAAGCCTGTATTCTCATTTAAAAAGCTATTACAGGATGGCTTTCGACATCATGAATCATCTCATTTGATATACAACGCTCCTGCATTAGAGCTTGTATTTAATAATGGAAGTATTTCTCTAATAAAGTTTGGCACCAGCAAAGGTATAAAATGTATTAAAGCCAAGAAGTTTATAGTATCTGCAGGTGCGTTAGAATCTCCTAGATTGATGTTAAATTCAGGTATTCCGAACCCTAATATAGGCAAGAATTTAATGGACCATCCAAAATGCTATATAGGCGAACTAGAACTTGTTAGAAGCCGTATGAAAAAGAATAATATTTATGCTTTTATGCTGGATGAAAATTATGGAGTGCAAATTAAAACCAGCCTTGTTATTAACGAAAAGATCAGAATAAAACAAAAACTACTTAATCATAGCGTTTATATAAGGCCAATAATTAGAAACCTAGATGTCATGAGAAAGGTTGATGATGTAGGTACTAAAGTACACACTTTAAAAAATAGTAAAAATCGGATCAGGGATTTATTCTCTCTATTTAAAGATATAAAAACTATTATGTACGGGATAATTTATAAGTATGGTTCATTCTTGCGGTACAAAAAAATGGGAGTTTTTTTGGTTGCAGAACAAACGGAAAGCTTTGATTCTCACGTAACTCTTTCTGATAAAACGGATTATTGGGGCTATAGAATAGCTAAAATAAAATGGAATATAGGCGAAGATGATTTGGATAATATTATTAAATTTGGGTCTTTTTTGTCGAGCCATTTAAATGAATGCGTATACGATTCTACTAAATTGACTAAGCAATATCTTAAAAAACATTTGGCTTCTGCTGCACATCATTGCGGTACCTGCAGAATTGGTTATAACAAGGATGATAGTGTTGTTGATAAAGACTTGAAAGTTCATGGTGTCAAAAATTTATATATTTGTGATGCATCTGTTTTTAAAACTAGCGGCAATGTTAACCCTAGTTATACAATTGCTGCTTTATCTTTACGTTTAGCAGATAAATTATTGGGTAGAGAATGAAAAAATTATTAGTGGTGGGGTACGGTTTTGTTACTAAGTGCTTCATAGACAGGTATAAACATATATACAAGATCGATATTGTAAGTGAAAGAAGCGATATAACAGATCCGGACATTGGCAATACATATTGCAAAGTCGAAGATTTAAAAAATATGCAAATTCAATATGACGTAGTTGTCATAGCTGCGTATAAAAAAACTTATACAGAAAATATTAATTTAATAGATTATATTTACAGAGCTATAAGAACTAAGGCCATTATATATGTTGGGTCAGCTGCTATTTACGATATTGAAAACACACATACAACTGAGCTTTCAGGCGGATCAAAAATAAATGTGTTGTATGGAAATATTAAAAAGAAATTAGATTCTTGTGTCAAAAATTATTGTCTAAAAAGTAAGATTCCAACGGTAATCTTAAACCCTAGTGTAATCACAGGAAGAGGGGGAGCTTGGTTTAAAAGTATAAATCACCAATTAAGATATAAAGAAATACAGCTGCCCAATAATGGAAAAAGTGAAATAAAAGTAATCAGCGTTAATGACTTTGCATTAGTGCTTAAGATAATAATTGATAGTGAAATTAAAAATAAGTATTACGAAGAATATATAGTTACTAGCGACGTGCATATCACTTGGTACGATTTGTATTCAAGGCATGCGGTTGATAAAGGCTGCCAATTTCCTAATATCAAGGAATTAAATACAAGAAATAAGTTTTATGATAACCCGATTAAAAACAAACTATTTTATGTTATTTACAAAGCGCCTTTAATATTACAGATTTTATTTGAAAAGCTTAGATTAGCTTTAAGTAGAGTTAAAAAAAACAAAGAGACTGGCTATATCGAATCGGACGAGAATTTCAAATGTTACATACAAGCTGGTTACTATAGGTATTTTATGTCTGCCAACTCAGGTTATGATAATGAAAAGTTAAAAGCAGCTTACTCTATAAAAAGTACAGATTTTGAAGGTAATATTTTATGACCGGTAATCGATTATTGTGAAACCAAACAGTCAGCTAGACATAAATTTTATATCCTTAATATTTGGTTCAATGTTTGGTTATATTGTTTTAGTTTTAACTATGCCAATCTTAACCAGATTATATTCACCTGCTAGTTTTGGCGATTTGTCATTTTACCTTTCTGCTGTTGGACTAGTTTCTGTCGTAGCATCCGGTAAGTTTGAATTGAAAATAGCGCCTGCAAAAACTCTTAAGCAGGCAAAAGGCTTTGTAGCTATAACTATAATCTATTCAATAATATTTTTGCTCCTAACCTCTTTGTTGGTTGCTATAACTAAGCTATATGTTTACGATTTTGAATCAGGTGTTTCTATCCATTTAGTTGTATTAGGGGCTTTATTAATTGCTGTTTATAATGCATTAATAAATTTCAATCTTTTTTTAGAGCGCTACATTTTAATATCACAAACTAATGCATCTAGAACAATCCTGACATCATTAATGCAACTTTTTTTAACATTTATGACAGTGAATTCAATGGGCTTGATCTTGGGAGATGTAGTTGGTCGCTTAGCAGGTTTGAGAATACTTTCAATCAAGATAATGAATGATTTTGTATTAAATCTTAAAGAGTTATTTGTTTTATTTAAAGCGCATTTTAAAGAATCATTCATAGTATCGATAGGTTGGTTTTTAAATAATTCAGCTATTCATATGATACCCATTTATATTTATTATAAATATGGACATGAAGCTGCTGGTTTGATATTCATCATACAAAGAGTATTTTCATTGCCTGAATTAATCATATCCAAAAATGTAAATTTATACTTTACTGGAAAATATTCTTCTCTATTGCGATTGAATGATGCAGAGAGTGCGGCTGCATTATTATCTAAGTTTATTTTCAGGTTATTTATGTTTGCAATAATTGCAACATCTATTATTTGGATCATATTATCTAATTATTTTGGATTAATTTTTGGTGATGGCTGGTCACTTCCTGAAGGATTGCTTTTGTCGATATCATTGATTTATTTCACTCAATACTTCAGCTCTCCATTCTATATTGCACTAAATTTAAAAGAGAATTCCTATATTCAATCTGTCTGGGACTTAACACGATTCATATCCATCTCATTTGTTTTAATATATTTTTACTTTTATCAAGTAGATGTAGAAATGTTTTTATTGGTATACGGATTAGTAATTTCATTATTTAATATGGTGCTAATATATTTGTTGAAGAAATGATAGTTTTTTATACATATGCATATGATGAAAGTCGAAGAGCCATTCTCATTAACCTCATGAACTTAATAAGATAAAGCTATGTATAAGAACGGAACAAGCTCTAGGATTATTTTAATTTCATTTTGCATAATTTCTTTACCTTTTTTAGCTCTTTCTGGAGATAGTAGTACTCTAGATCTCAGGTTTTATGGTATTCCAGTTATAACTTTGATTTCTTTGTCGTGTTTGCTTGTTTCGCTTTTGTTTTTGAATGTTTCCAAAATAAAAATTAGTAGAAAGGTGATCCTATCGTATTTGATACTCTTAATGTATGTAATTGGCACTTCTTTTTTTGCAAGTTATCCCGCATCAGCTATTAGTTATCTTATGTACTTTACTATTTGCTTGGCCTCCTTTTATATTTCTAAAACAATTTTTCAAAATACAAATATTTATTCTTATCTGAACACCTTAAAAGCTGTTTTATTCTTGATTTTAATAGCTGGGATATTACGTTTTTTTTACAGCTCTATTGATGCCAACATATTTGTATTGGTAAATAGAAATGCCACTTGTCTGTTTTTAGTCTTATTGGCGCCGCTAATTACGTTTTTATATGAAAGTAAATATATAAAATACTCTGTTTACCTTTCTCTAAATATTTTGCTCTTTATTAATATTTTATTATTATTTGGTCGTTCCGCGATTATTGTTTTGTTAGTTTATTATTTATCAAGGAATTTAAATATAAGAAAAGCCTTGTTATATTCTGTGCCTGGCCTGTTTCTAGTATTATTTTATGACATATTTCTATCCGATACGCTCTTATCGTTACAATTCCTTAACCTTTATGACTCTGCTTTATCCTTGATTTCAGGGAGTTATGAAGATGCACCTGATGAAAAGAGAATTATACTTATTCTTTCTGCTTGGGATATTTTTGTTGCTAATCCAATCTTTGGTGTAGGGTTAGGACTAAATAATTATCTAAATAGTTATGATATTCATTCAACATTTATAGGTCAGTTGGATGCACTTAGACCTCATAATTTTTACCTTTCTTTACTTGTAGGATCAGGAGTTATAGGTGTGTTATTACATTATTTCTTGTTTAAAAATGTATTTAGTGATTTTCTAAATCATAAAATATTAAAGGATTCTATATACATATTAATGTTTATGATGTTGTTTAATGAATATATATTGTTTGTACCCGCATGGTTAATATTGGGGATTACGGCCTCAATGCCAAGTCAAAACCAGAGTTTAAGATGCTAATTTCTGTCATAATTCCTGTCTATAATGCTGAAACAACAATTAGAAAGTGTTTGCAAAGTATTTTAGACCAGAGCTTTGAAGACGTTGAAGTCATATTGGTAAATGACGGATCTGAAGATAAAACTCTCTCAATACTGGCACTTTATGATCACATATCTAATCTGAAGGTCATAAATCAAATAAATTTAGGGGAAGGCTCTGCTAGGAACACAGGGCTATCACATTGTAGTGGCGAATATATTTTATTTTTAGACTCAGATGATTGTTTACATGAAGGATTCTTAGCTAATGTTAAGGAATTTATATCTAATAAGAAACCAGATCTCATTTTTTCTTCTTATACTAAGTCAGATCATAAAAGTGTCGAAAGACGTTATAAGTTTGGATATGAATTTTTTACAAAGGATGATTTAGTAAAAAATTATTATAGGAGAGCAATTAACATTGGTATAGGTAATACTTTGTTTAAAAAAAGTATTGTCGATGAACATAATTTAAGTTTTTCTGATGCAAAGGCAGGAGCTGACAACGAATTTTTTCGAATGCTAGCTCTGTATTGTGATAGTTCCTATTCGCTCCCATATTACTCCTTCGAGTATTTTGTCCATCCTGATTCATTGATGAATAAGTCATTTAATTTATCCAGATTAGATTCGATCGAAACTGTTTTAAAAACTAGGCAGTTTTTGAAAAAAAATCACCAAGAATCAAATTATCAGAATTACCTTGATGTTTTTTTAATAAGTGAAATCAGAGGGTGCTATTTATCAAATTTATTCTCCGAATTTCCCGACAAAAACCTATCTACAAAGTTATTAAATCTTCTGCCCAATAAGATTCACCTAAAAGTATTTTTTACCCATCGAAGATTATTATGGCTTTTGTACAATTTACTGTTTTACACTTCACCTAATTTCATTAAAAACATCCACTTATTAACCAAGAAATTAAGGAGAAGGCAATGATTATTACGTGTACTGGTTATGGTTCTACTGGGTCTAGTGCTATTTCAGATCTATTTAAAGAATTTGATACTGTTTCATCTTATGGTGATTTTGAATTTCGATTTCTCCAAGATCCATATGGTTTATTTGATTTGGAGCATGCATTGCTACATAAAAATAACCGTTTAAATGTCGATTACTATATCAAAAGATTTATTGCATATAGTCAGAATTTATCAGCTTCATATGTTTACAATTATGAAAAAAAATTCAATGGAAAATTTTTAGTTCATACCGAAAATTTTGTAGATAAATTATTAGATGTTCAATGGAAAGGTTTTTGGCACCAGGATGTTTTAAATTCATCAGCACCGAAGAAAATGGTTTATTATGCTGAGCGGATATTTCAAAAATACATAATGAGGTATGAATATTCTAGTTCAAAGCTGTTTAAGAATACTATGTATTACTCAAACCCAGACTCTGAATTTTTTTATTCTTGTTGTAGAGAATATACAGAATCATTATTCAATGACTTTTGTGAATCAAATACAGGGACTATCCTTGTAGATCAGTTAGTTCCACCCGATCACATTTCAAATTATTCAAAGTACTTTAATGATTTAAAAGTTATAGTCGTTGACCGAGATCCAAGAGATTTATTCTATTTAGAAAAATATAAATATAAACATTCTTGGGTGCCATATGAAAACGTTGAAGAATTTGTTCTCTGGTACAAGTTAATAAGAAAAGACCAACATAAAGAAGTTAGCCAAGACAATGCGTTTTTAATTAACTTTGAAGATCTTATTTTCAATTATGAAGCTACAGTTTTAAAGCTTGTAAATTTCCTGAATCTAGATTTGAGATCATGGAAATTTAAGAAAAAGTATTTTAATCCTGATTTGTCTAAGAAAAATACAAGAGCTTGGTTGAATGATGCAAATTGTAAGGATGAGATATCTTATATTGAAGCTGAACTACAAGAATTTTTATATTTCAAATGAGTAAAATTTCTGTCTTACTTTCTTTGTACAAAATGGAAAACGCACTCTATTTTGATGAGGCTATGCAAAGTATTTGGTTTGATCAGAAGCTCAAGCCAGACCAGGTCGTGTTGGTGATTGATGGTCCTATTACAGACCCTCTTCAAGCCGTAGTTGATAATTGGGTTAGCGTTTTAGAAGATAAAATTAATGTCATCAAAATTCCAATTAATAAAGGCCTAGCAAATGCTTTAAAAGTTGGTTTGACTCATTGTAAATACGATTTTATTGCTAGAATGGATACGGACGACATCTCTTTGCAAGAAAGATTTTGTTGTCAAAAAGAGTATCTGATGTCTCATGCTGATGTAGATGTTGTTGGCAGCATGATAAATGAAATTGATGAATCTGGAGTTATATTCAAAAAAGATATTTCATTGCCTCTTTCGCATAATGAGTTATTTCAATTCTTTTCAACAAGAGACCCTCTTTTCCACCCAACAGTGATGTTTAGAAAAACATTTTTTGATAAAGCTGGTAGTTATGAATCTATAATACCTTTAGCAGAAGATACCCATCTTTGGTATAAAGGGTTTAAGAACAACTGTGTTTTTGCAAACATTCCGAATACATTGTTGAATTTTAGAAGATCAAGTGGGTTTTATAAAAGAAGATCAGATCGTCTTAAAGCCTTTAATTTATTATCATTTAGAATCTCGGTTATTAATAAAGAGCTGAAATATGGCTTAGGGTCAAATATTTTTGCTTTTTTATACTTTTTAATGGCATTTGCTCCAGGTTTTTTAAAAAAATTACTATATAACTTCTTTAGATAAAGCCAAGATTAATTTAATACACAATTATATTGCAAGGACTTGCTGAATATTTAGTAAGAATTAAGATCATACAACACCAGCAGGAAGTACAGTCTTGTCTCTCATATTGTGGCCAGTTTAGCTTAATAATATTATGTAATATTGACTTCGGATGATGGTTAAGATATTTTTAAGGTCCGTAAATTACGGCATAAAATATGTAAAAAAGCTATGTGGGATATACAGTTATTTAAACTAAATTTTGATGATCTTGAGGTTAAGGCGGTGTCTGATGTCGTTTCTGGCGGCTGGCTATCTATGGGAGAGAAGATTATAAGTTTTGAAGAAAGCTTTGGAACTTTCCTTGGTGAAGGAGCTCACTGTAAAGCCGTTGCTAATGGTACAGCAGCTCTTCATATGGCACTTTTAGCACTAGATGTAGGTAGAGGAGACGAAGTTATTATTCCTTCCCTAACGTTTGTTGCAGATGTGAATGTAGTGGATCTTGTGGGTGCAACGCCAAAGTTAGCAGATGCTACCTCATTGAATGATTGGAATATGTCTCTAGAGTCAGTAGAGAAGCAAATTACTGAAAAAACTAAAGCAGTAATAGTAGTTCATTATGCGGGTTATCCTTGCCAGGATATTAAGGCGATCAGTCAACTATGTCGAGATAAGGGTATAGGTTTGATTGAAGACGTCGCACATGCACCTGGCGCAACAGTTGATGGAAAGGTATGTGGAACATTTGGTGATGTTGGTTGCTTTTCTTTCTTTAGCAATAAAAATTTATCAATCGGTGAAGGAGGGATGGTTTCTACGTTGGATGTTGAATTAAATAAGAAATTGGGATATTTACGTTCACATGGTATGACCACTCTTACATTAGACAGACATAAAGGTCGAGCTATTACCTATGATGTTGCACAATCAGGCTTAAATTATAGAATGGATGAAATGCGCGCTGCGATAGGCTCTGTGCAACTTGATAAATTGCCGGCCGGTAATATTAGGCGAGGAGAGCTTACTGACCGGTACCGAAGTAATCTCGAGGGTTCTCCAGTTACAATACCTTTTGAACATCAGCCATCAAACTTAAAGTCTGTTTTTCACATCTTGCCAGTATTGCTTCCCAAGAAAATAGATCGGGTAGCGGTTATTAGTGCTCTAAAAGAAAAGAGAATTCAATCGAGCATTCACTATCCACCATTTTGGGATTTTACAGCGCATAAAGGCCAATTTTTGCCAAATGATTCACCTATCACAGCAGATATTTGTTGTAGACAGCTCACGCTTCCCCTATTTCCAACCATGACCGAACACGAGGTTGATCAGGTATGTAATGTGCTTTTGGAAGCGATAGCATGAGTGATGAAGCTGGAGTTTTAAATCTTATTGGTCGCAAATCAACGCTTTTTGGCGATGATATCGCTATCCTTTCTGATACTTTATCTTCATTTGTTAAGGATAGTCGTTTTCTAGTAATTGGCGGTGCTGGTTCTATTGGGCAAGCAGTGACTAAAGAGATTTTCAAGAGAAGCCCCAAAGTGCTTCATGTTGTTGATATTAGTGAGAATAATATGGTTGAACTAGTACGAGATATTCGTAGCACCATTGGCTATATTGATGGTGAATTTAGAACATTTGCTGTTGATTGTGGAAGCAATGAATTTGAAGCTCTTATCACATCAGAAGGACCATATGATTATGTCTTTAACCTATCGGCATTAAAACATGTGAGAAGTGAAAAAGACCCATACACACTAATGCGGATGTTGACCGTAAATATTTTTAATACTATTAAAACATTCAATCTCGCTCGAGATAATGGGGCTAAGAAATATTTTTGCGTATCAACAGATAAAGCAGCAAACCCAGTAAATATGATGGGCGCGAGTAAGCGTATTATGGAAATGTTCTTAATGCGTGAGAGCGAAACTATGCCTATTTCAATGGCACGTTTTGCAAATGTAGCTTTCTCTGATGGTTCTTTGTTGCATGGATTTAATCAGCGTTTTGCAAAGCGCCAACCATTCTCGGCTCCTAATGACGTGCGAAGGTATTTTCTAACACCACAAGAATCTGGGGAGTTATGTCTTATGTCTGGCTTGCTAGGTAAAAATAGAGAGATATTCTTTCCTAAACTAAGCGAAAACCTTCATCTAATAACATTTTCTGATATTGCAGAGCGTTATCTACGCCAGATGGATTACGAGCCATTTCATTGTGTCAGTGAAGAGGAAGCGCGTGATCGTTGTGCAGAGTTAATAGCTAAAAAACAATGGCCTTGTTATTTTTTTAGCAGTGATACGACTGGTGAAAAAGATTTTGAGGAATTCTTCACCGATAAAGAAGATCTTGACGTAAGTCGGTTCTCTGGAGTGGGTGCTATTAAAAATCTACCTATTTATGATAGTCAAAAATTAGAAGATTTTTCATCTGGTGTTCAAGCCCTTAAAGAAAAACGTATTTGGGATAAACAGGACATATTAGATTTATTTTTTGAACTATTGCCCGAGTTTGCTCATAAAGAGACCGGTAAATATCTTGACCAGAAAATGTAATGTTAATTCGATTTTTTGATTTAGTATTTTCGGGTCTAGCGCTTATTGTGCTTTCACCTTTGTTTGTTGTCATCAGTTTGTTTTTAAAATTTTCTGGTGAGGGTGAAATTTTTTTCCTCCAAGAACGTGTTGGTAAAAATAAGGAAATGTTTAAGCTCTTTAAATTTGCGACTATGCTGAAGGATAGCCCAAGCATGGGAACTGGAACAGTTACTATGAAAAATGATCCCAGAATTTTACCTGCTGGTAAGTTTTTGAGAAAAACAAAAATTAATGAATTGCCGCAGTTGCTTAATGTATTTATTGGGCATATGAGTTTGGTTGGACCAAGACCACAGGCGCCTGGTTGTTTTGATGCTTTTCCCATTGAATCACAAGATATTATTGTACAGGTCAAGCCGGGTCTTTCTGGTATTGGGCCGATAGTGTTTCGTGGTGAAGAGGATATTCTTGAAGGTTATAGTGGGACACTAGATTTTTATAATAATGTAATTGGACCATACAAAGGAGACGTAGAAGCCTGGTATGTAGGAAAACAAAGCTTAATTGCTTACTTTTCCTTAATACTGCTTACTGTTTGGGTTATTTTATTTCCTAAGTCAGATATGGTTTGGCGAATATTTAAAGATTTGCCTTCACCTCCCAATATCTTAAAGAAAGACTTGAACTACCCTAAATAGCACTTAAAAATGCTGCTAACTTTGAAAATTTATTAAGCCTTTTCTAAATCAATATTTTCTGAAACAAACTTAATATCATTCATTATTTTTAAATACTCATCAGCTTGAAAGTGATACGGATCTAAAATACCAATATCAGGAAATTGCGCAGTTAAAGTTTGAAATTTGTGTTTGTATTTTGGATATGCAGTATTTAATTGATTCAAAATATAAAAATCTACTGCAAGAAATTTATCAAAATAATTCAACATTTTTTTATTTATTTTCTTAGGCGTATGAAAATCATGATTAATATTAAGTTCTTTTAAAAATGATAGTGAGCGTGCATCCATACTTGGTTGTGAGATTGGCGATATGCCTGCAGAAAAAAATTCATATTCATGCCCAAATCTATTCTTAAGTAAGTTTTCAGCTACTGGGCTTCTGCAATAGTTCGCCATACATACAACACAAAATGATTTACTACTTGATGTCACAATATTTTTACTTAATCATTTGTCAGATTATCTACGCTATTGAGAAAGCTGGAGAAAGGAAAGAACTGTGATATCACCTTATTCCATCTAGTTGTCCCACTAGCATTTACATATACTATGTCATTATTTTTAAGATAAAAATTACCTGCTTCAATAAAACTTGAAGGATTTTTTAGGTTAGCATGAAAAATTAGGGGATTTTCCTCAACCCCATTTTGTCTTATTATAAAGACTTCTGAACCTGCAGCAGTATTAGTATTTAAGCCAAAAGATTCTCCTATTGCCTTTGATAAGCTTATTGGAACATCAGTAATATTAAGTTTTATAGGCTTTGTGACTTCACCTAAAACAAAGATTTGTTGAGAGTTAAATCTTGCAATTGTTACGTCAACTTGGGGATCAGTAAAATAATCTGCTAAACGATTGGTTACATCATCTCTTAGTTCATCTTGAGTTTTTCCTTTGGCTACAACTAACCCAACATATGGGAAAAATATATTCCCATTTGCATCAACTCTTCTTAGATTTTGATCAGGACTGATATTAGTGACAGGAAATATCTCTGGGAGACCCCAAACAGTTACAGCAATCTGGTCACCGATACCAATTTTATATAGATAATTATTCTTATAAGATAAGTCGACTATTTCCGATATGCTGATTAATTTTATAGGTTCTTTAAATGAGTCTATAAAGACATATTCAGATTCATCAAAAAATGAAGATTTTGTCTCCATGTGCATTCCTGGAGATAGACTGCACCCATTAATTAAAATAATAGTAACTATTAAGCTAATCTTCTTTTTCATAATCATAAGATTCATAAAGGTATTTCTCAGCATAATATTGATAAGAGTAGTTGCCATAAAGACCATAATAACCATAGTAACTCTTAGGTTTAGAATATGCATTATATATTATCCCATCAACATCTTTATTGATTTGATTGAAATTAACAATAGATTGTTTAATCTCATTTATTCTGTTAATCCCATGCCTTACGATAAGAATATTGATGTCACTTTGTTCGATTAATATTGATGAATCTGCTACAGATAATATTGGGCCAGTATCGAAAATGACGAAATCGAATTGATCTTTAAAAAATTTAATTTTATCTTTGTAATCATAACTAAAAAGAAATTGGAAAGAATTTGTTAACCCTTTAACCCTTGGAATAACATAAAAATTATCATCAATCTTGTATTTTTCAATTGTTGCTTCAGTGATTGAGTTAAAAGTTTTCTCAGAAATACTATGCTTATCGAAGTTCTTAGCAATATTCCCTCTTTTTAAATCATTGTCAACCAGTAAAACTTTTTTACCAATTTTGGCGTAGCCTTGTGCAAGCTTTGTAGCAACTGTTGATTTTCCATTACTAGGTGATGGGCTAGTAATTGTTATAAGATTTTTATCAGCTTGATTTTTTTGTATTGAATTAATATTAACTATCAAAGATTCAACTGCTACATTAAGCTTAGTTAGTTCATCATTAGATTCAAAATCTGAAACCATAGGAATAACTCCAATTATTGGTAAATGAACATTGTTATCAAATATTTCAGCAGGATTTGATACAGGTAAAAAATTAAAGCCCCTAACAATTGCAATAATACATGCAATGACAAATGCTAACATTGTCATGATTATGACAATAATCAATCTTGGGCTAACTAGAGAGTCTACATAAGCTTCATCAATGACTCTAACATCCCCAATTGTGCTTGCTTCAAGTATTGAGAAGCCCAATCTTCTTGACTCCAGTTCCTCAAATAAAGCTTGGGATACCTCAAGATTATTAAAAAGATCTATATATTCCTGTTGCTCTTTTGGCATCATTTCAATTTCAGACAAAACTTCTTCTTTCTGTAATTCAATTAACGTTTTTTTATTCATGAGGTTTACATATGCCGGGTTGCTTGATGTATAAATTTCTTCGGCTTTAGCAATTTCAATATCAATTTCACTAAGAGCAGAATCCAAGGATTGAATCTTATTGATAATAGCCTCAATTTCTAGACCAACGTCGATTGATTTGTTCTCCTCACGAAATTGTTTTAACTTGATTTTATTAGTTTCAACAGATTCCTCTATGGATTTTATATTTGTGTCAATAAAACTAATTGCTTTTCTGGATTTCTCATTTTCATCATTAATTCTTTGATTGAGAAAGATACTATTCGCATAATTTATGATTTCTTTTCCTAAATCAATATCATCAGTTATATAGTTAACCGTAATTAAGCTTTCATTCCTAAAAAATGAATTTCTTGTTGAAAGGCTACTAACATTCATCCTGGATTTGAAAGAGCTATACATGCTTGGTGGATTTAAAAAATGAATCTCCAAAGGTCTATATTCTTTTAATTTTATTGACTTTATAGAAATTCTTAGATCATTGAAACTAATCTCTTGGCCGTATTTTGAGGTTTGTATTTCATTAGATTCCTCATCCAATAAGCTATATTCGCTTTCAGAAAAAGAGAACCTGAGTTTCTTGCTTACAATAGGATCATTTATGTTTGAAGTTATATCAATATCTATGCTCTCATTTTCATCAAGGCCATTAATTTTTATATTTAGTTTTAAGTCTTGTATGACTTTAAGATAGTTAGTTCGAGACTGATATAGTTCAATCATGTTAGAAATATCTGATGATGAAGAACCAGGAGACGCAAACTGAAGAGCTTTTGATGGATCAAATACATTCTGATCAAATGCTTCGTATTGCAGAAGGCTTTTTATCGAATAATTTTTAGGTGCAAAAAAGTAATATAAGAGTGAGAGAGAAAAAGCTATGAGCGAAATTGAAATAATCAATTTCGACTGCATCATTAAGAATCTGAAGATTTTGCCTAAATCTACATCATTATTGTCGTTCATCTCTGAGGAAAGAAAATTTTCAGATGATATTTTGTCTGTCATTTTTTGTAGTTTAATCCCTAATACAATGCAATCGAAATTATATAGCATTTGTGCAGGTTATATAGCAAATTATGTAAATTTTTTATCCATGATGCTTATTTAAAGAAATAATTTTTTTGAATCTTTTATTTAATTCATTTGACTTTAACCATCGCTAAATCTTCTTTCCATATTGTTTAGCATTATTCAAATGCTTTACAATGTTTATCCCTAATGGTTATTAAAATAAATTCAAAGTACTTAAACCTGATATAAGCTATATAACATATGACACAGAATCACTCAGAAGAATTTAATGATTGGATTGATGCCCTAGAAAATTTAGTACTTTTCAATGGAAGAGAAGACGCTTCAGAATTAATACAAAATTTTGTTAAATATGCTCAAAATAAAGGCCTTTTAGAATCAAATTTTGCAGACTTACCTTTTGAAAATTCTATTTCTCAATATGAAGAGAATGATTATCCAGGTGATTGGGTCCTTGAAGAAAAAATCAGGCACTTTATTAGATGGAACGCATTAATTACAGTTTTAAAAGCAAATAAAGAACTCGATCTTGGTGGACATATCTCTACTTATTCATCTGCATCAACATTATATGAAGTTGGCTTTAATCATTTTTTTAGAGGTGGAGATTTATCAGATATGGTGTATTTTCAAGGCCACTCTTCCCCAGGAATATATGCTAGATCATTTATAGAAGGTTCAATTACAGAACAACAGCTTGATAATTTTAGACAAGAAATAGATGGCGATGGACTATCATCTTATCCACATCCATGGCTAATGCCGGAATATTGGCAATTTCCTACAGTTTCAATGGGTCTGGGTCCAATAATGGCTATATATCAGGCCCATGTAATGAAATATCTTGAACAAAGAGACTTATTGAAAAATGAAAATAAAAGAAAAATATGGATGTTTTGCGGTGATGGGGAAATGGATGAGCCAGAATCTTTGGGTGCAATCTCTTTGGCAGCAAGAGAAAAGTTGGATAATCTTATATTTGTAATTAATTGCAATCTTCAAAGACTTGATGGGCCGGTAAGGGGGAACTCAAGAATTATAACTGAGTTAGGTGCAATTTTTAAAGCAGCTGGATGGAATGTAGTTAATGCTATATGGGGCAGAAAATGGGATGATTTATTAGCTAAAGATTCAACAGGAGCTCTTAAATGGGTAATGAATAATACCGTTGATGGAGAATATCAAAACTTTAAGGCTAAGGGTGGCGCGTATACTAGGAAGCATTTTTTTGGCAAGCATCCCGAGGCTTTAAAACTTGTTGAAGATATGACAGATGATGAAATAGAAAGCTTAAACAGAGGCGGACATGATCCATTAAAGGTATTCAATGCCTATAAATCAGCTTATGAATGTAATGATAAACCTACTGTAATCCTTGCCTTTACTGTTAAGGGTTACGGAATAGGGTCAAGACAAGCAGACAATACTACACATCAAGTAAAAAAACTTACTGAAGAAAACCTAAAAGATTTTATTAAAAACTTTAACTTGCCCATTGATACTAAAAAACTAAATAAATTGAACTATCTGAAATTCAATAAAAATAGTAAGGAATATAAATATCTGATAGACCAAAGAAAGAAGTTGGGTGGTTTTTTGCCAAAAAGAGAAGCACTAAAATCTAATTTAAAGGTAGGAACTAAATCTCACTTTGAAGAATTTAATGTGCAATCCAAAAGAGAGATGTCAACGACAATGGTTTTTGTAAGACTTATCACTTCATTATTAAGAGATAAAAAAATTGGAAATAATGTTGTTCCTATTGTGCCCGATGAGGCAAGAACTTTTGGTATGGATGGTCTTTTTAGACAATTTGGAATTTATAGTAGAGAAGGTCAAAAATACCAACCAGAAGATGCTGATAAAGTGATGTGGTACAGAGAGTCAAAAGATGGGGTGATGCTAGAAGAGGGCATAAATGAGGCAGGCGCTTTTTCGGCATGGATTGCATTAGCGACATCTTATGCTAATAATTCTCTCCCTATGATTCCATTTTATATTTACTATTCAATGTTTGGTTTCCAAAGAGTCCACGATTTAGCATGGGCTGCTGGTGATGCCAGAGCTAGAGGTTTCTTATTAGGAGCAACATCTGGCAGGACAACACTAAATGGAGAAGGCCTACAACACCAAGATGGACACAGCCATCTTTTAGCCCAAACAATCCCCAACTGCAAATCTTACGATCCATGTTTTGATTACGAGTTAGCTGCAATTATTAAGAATGGAATTGATGATATGTATGTAAAAAATAATGACAATTATTACTACATAACCTTGATGAATGAAAATTATTTGCACCCCGAAAGACCAAAAAATTTAAAAGATTCTGCAATAATGCAGGGAGCATATCTATTCAAGCAAGAGAGCAAAGCTGATGTTCGAATATTAGCATCAGGTCTGACATTGCGATTTGCTATAGAAGCCTCAAATAAATTATTAGAATTTGGTGTCGAATCTAACATTTGGAGCATTACAAGTTTTAATGAGCTAGCAAGAGGTGGCTTGATTGCTGATCAAGAGAATATGAATGAAATAAACTCTAAATCATATGTTGAGAGCTGCTTTAAAAATGAAATGCCCACAGTTGCAGTCTCTGAATATCAGAAATTATATGCTGAGCAAATAAGAAAATGGGTAAATGGTAATTATGTTTGTTTGGGTACAGATGGTTTTGGTAGAAGTGATACAAGAGAAAAATTAAGAGAATTTTTTGAAATTGACTCTAATCATATTGCTTATAATGCGTTATTGGTATGCGGTCTAAACAAAGAGGCCAAAAAATTTAAGACCAAATACAAAGTAAAAATAAACAAAAAAAACCCTTATATCAGATGAAAGAAATCGAGCTAAAAATACCTAACTTAGGAGAAGCAGAAGATACAGAAATTATTGAAATCTCTGTTAAAAAAGGTGACAAGCTTAGCAAAAATGATCCAATCATTGTTTTAGAATCAGAAAAAGCTGCCATGGAAGTGCCATCAGACTTTGATGGACGAATTAAAGACATAAAGGTTAAAGAAGGAGATAGTGTAAGAGAGGGAACGGTTTTTGCTGTTCTGGAGGTTGAAGAAATTGAAAAGATAAAAGAAGAAAAAGAAGAAACTGAAATTATATCCAATAAACCTTCAACAACTGAAAGTAGCACGCAAAGAATTGAAAAAGCTTCAATTGATTTTAGTGGAATAAATGCTGGGCCTGCAGTAAGAAAAATAGCTCGCGAGCTGGAGATAGATCTTGCAAAAATTATTGGCTCTGGAAAAAATAAGATGATCACTAAAGATGATCTTAAGAATTTCATACATTCAAATAGCAGTGTCCAAAAAATTGAGTATGCAGATTTAAAGAGTTTAGAGGTTTTTGGTGACTACGATATTGAAAATCAATCGAAAATTAGGAAGGCTGGAGCTAAAAACTTAACTCAATCATGGCAATCAATACCTCATGTTTCACATTTTGAGGAAGCAGACATAACTAAGATTGAAAAACAAAGAAAGGATTTAAATAAGATTTCAGCCATTAAAATCACTCCACTTGCATACATTATCAAAGCAACGTCCCTCGCCCTAGAGGAATTCCCTTTGATGAACTCATCTTTGGTGGATGATGGAAAATTAATGGTAAAGAAATATATCAATATAGGTGTAGCAGTAAATACTGATCAAGGATTAGTAGTTCCTGTAATAAAAGATGTAAATAATTTAAAGATTGGGCAAATAGCGGAAAATATTTTAGAAATTTCTAATAAAGCTCGAGATAAAAAATTAATGAAAGATGATATTACAGGTTCAACATTTACTATTTCAAGCCTAGGAGGAATAGGTGGGACTGGTTTTTCACCTATCATAAACCCTCCAGAAGTCGGTATTATTGGT
>Ga0163111_10000538_pt1 | contig 22701 bp, 5 predicted proteins | sample CRUFie1St18metaG_FD_109645 | JGI IMG/M metagenome (GOLD analysis project Ga0163111, IMG submission 109645) | Marine microbial communities from the Costa Rica Dome - CRUD Field 142mm St18 metaG | ecosystem: Environmental > Aquatic > Marine > Oceanic > Photic zone | place: Costa Rica: the Eastern... | reverse complement strand
TTATACTTTAAGTACACACTCGATAAGTTTTTCTGACTCGTCAGTACTTGATTCTAAAGCTATTCCTACTAATGCTGTAGTTTGTACTGTTGAGCATACTCCATCTTCCCAAGCATAAACTGCTTCGCCCTTCTTAACAACTCCTTTGCAACGTACTGGCACACGACCTTTGAGACCAATTGCTTGTCCTTCTGCTTCACTGTTCATTAAGTAAGCAGGTTCTGCTGAAACAACACCAATTGGCATTGAACTTGATTTTGCACTTACAACTTCGTGATCATTTTCGTCACCAAAGTCTACTGCAACTGCTGTTCCCACTGGATATTCTTCTGCTGTTGTATATTTTTCTGCTAAGTCAGCATATCTTGCACTTGTTGATATACCGTTAAACACGTTTGCGGCAATGTTACCGCTTGAGTCACGTACTGCAACTGTATTGTTTGTTGGATTTACATCACCTGTTCTATAATTACTACCAACTTGTAGTGCAATAGCTTGTGTGGCTAATCCATTAAATGAAGTTGCATACATATTTCTCCATTTATAGTTTGCATCTCCAATGTCATATGTTGTAGTAGCTGTTGGAATCAAACCTGCCGCTTGAATATGGAATGGTTCTGTTGTTACTCCGCCAGTTGATTTAACTTTAAATCTAATTTTTTGTCCAACTGTGTTATCAATAACACCTTCATCACCTGATCCTGATGTGTCAATAAACACTGCTAAGTCATTTGCCGCACCTACTGTGAATCCAGCGTCAGCAAATCTAACAATACTGCTAAAGTCCGCCGCTCCTGCTAGTGCATAATCTGCCGCCGCTACTCCGCCAAGTTTTTCTGCGTTTGTAGCAGTACCATGGAACCTATGTGCTGAACTTGTTATACCGTTTGTTGAACTTGTTGTATTTCTTAAAGTAAGTCCTTGACGAACTACATCAAAACCAGTAATGGCATTGGCTGGATCTGTTGTATCGATAGTAAATTCTGCGTTGCTTACAATAAACACAACGCCATCGTCGACTGTACCTTTAATAATTGTTCTATTAACTTGATTGTTGTCACGTACTTGTGCAGTAACCATAGCACTTACAGTTTCGCCTATGGACTGTGGACCAATTAGGACAAATCCACCGTCAGCGTTTTGTGCATATAGCTGATTGTTGCCGCTATCCCACCAAAAATCACCTGTTGTTAAACCAACTGGTTGCGTAGTACCTACTTCTGCACCACCTGTTGTTCTAAATTTTGTTCCGTCATAGAACTTTAATTTCTTTAATGAACTGTCAAACCAAACTTGCCCAGATAGTGGACCTGCTGGCTGATTTGCACTAGAAAAGTTTTCTAGTAAATGGACAAAGTTTTCGTTTTGGATTTCACCGTAACCAGCATAGTTCTTACCTACTAATTTAAGCGAAGTACTTTGGTCAATGGTGCCGTCCTCAACAGTAGTTAACTGTGCTCCATTTGTTAAATTTATTACGTATGCCATTTATTAACCCCTAATTGTGTTATATGTATTTATATCAAAGCGCCTGGAGTCAAGTCTTGCACATAACCCCATGCTCCGTCATTAATTCTAAATAATTTAAGTGTTCTAGATACCGTAGATGTAATATTACCAGTAGCATCATTAAACGTAGCACTTTGTATAACACTTACAGAGCCATCATCGTTTCCGCTGTTGTCTTTTTGCTGTACAAGTATTAAACTTTCGTTGAATGCTGTATTCAAAGCAGATCCAGTAAGTGTTGCTGTAGCACCTGTAGTTGTTGTACAGTGTATTCTAGCTTCAGTTCCGTTCTGTTTTGTACTTGCAGGAGCAATATCATTCAAAATTGTAGCAATATTTGTATGCTGTTGCGTAGTTCCTGCTGTTCCAAGCCCTGTTACGTCTAGTGCTATTGATAAAACTTCTAAATTTATACTACTATCAACATATGCCTTTGTTGCTACGTCTTGATCTGCTGTTGGATCTGCAACATTTCTGATTTGTCTTGGTGTAACTAAGTTAATGTTGCCAGCCGCTGTTATATTCATACCGTTACCAGCACCATCTACAGTGGTTGTAGATAAAGCATTACCACCTGTAAAAGCAAAGCTACCTATATTAGCATCTGATAACGCACCTAATGATGTTAGTCCTGGTGCTGATGAGCCTGTAATAATGTCAACTCCGTCAAATTTAAGTGAACTTGCTCCTGTTAAGTTGACACTTACATTAGATGTCCATGAGTTTGTATTGTTACGCCATAAAAATTCTTTAGTACCGTTTGTAGACGCTACTGTAATACCTGCTTGATCAACTGCTGTATCGTCAAGTAGTGTACTATCGTCACCTTTTGCAAGTTCGATACTTTTATCTCTTACTAATAATGTCTGTACATCTAAACTTGTTGTTTCTCCGTCAACAATTAAGTTTCCGCCAACTCTCATGTTGCCGCCAACGTCTAATGTTTGCGTTGGACTTGTGTTAAAAATTCCTATTCTACTATTTGCAGAATCAATAGTCATTGCATCTGTTTTACCAGTGCTAGTTGTCATTCTAAATGTATAGTTTTGTCCTGAAACTTGGTTCTCATTAATAACACCATCTGCGGCAATTTTGACAACATTGTTGTCTGTAAGTCCAATAGTAAGTCCATTGTTATTTCTTACTGTTAACGCACCTGATGTTGCATCGTCTGAGTCACTTGCTAAAAACTGTGCCGCTGTTCTTGATACATTATTACTATCTACAAGTGCCGCTGTTCTAGAAGCTGTACCTGCAAAAATAAAATCAGCGTCAACAACATTAAATCCTTTTGAAACGTCACCAACAAAGTTTGGAATAGTGTCAACGTTTTGTGGAGTAAATGCAATCTTACTCCAAAGTCCAACAAATGTTCCACCTACCCAATACTTAACAATAGTTCTACTTGTACCTGTTTGGTCAAGTACAGTTACAACTTCAGGACCTGAACGTCCTTGGAAAGCATTGTAAATAGGTCCTGCTAATTCTAAATCTGTACCATCATAAAAGTACATTTGGTTAGCATCATTGTTAATCCATAGGTCACCTGCAACCATTGAAGGTTGTGTAGGTTGTACAATAGGTCCTCCACCTGTTGTCCAATTTGTACCTGTATAAACATTTAATCTTGAAGTGGCTGTATCCCACCAAATTTGTCCTGCTAGTGGATTAGGTGGAGCACTTGGATTAGCAAAATTTTCCAACATTTTAACAAAGTTTTCATTTATGCTTTCACCAAATCCTGTATAGTTTCTACCAATTAGTGTAATGTCTGTACTTGAAACATCAATTTGCCCGTCTGCTAGGTTTACAAGTAATGCACCACTAGTCTTATTAATCTGATATGCCATATTAGCCCCCAACTCCTGTATAGATGATATATTTGACAGTTAAGAACGGGTTCATAACATTATATGGTGTTCCTAGTTCAGTAATATCAAATGTTTCAAATTCTTCTAATCCTGTGTTAGTATTGTACTGAATATTTCTTCTATTCAACAATCCACCACTTGAAGTTCTCGCTTGTCCTGCACCTGATCCTGTTGGAGCATCATATGGAATAGTATCAGCGTCTTGCTGTGTACCACTGTCATCTAATATAACATAGAACTGAGCACCTTTTGGTGATCTTAAATCATGTTCGTGTTCAGGTAAGTTTTTAACATCAATAGATCTACTTTCAACACCTGATGCAAGACCAACTGTATCAGCGTTTACATCTGAAACTCTGTTAGCACTAGCACCGCCCATATTATCTGCACCTAGTGGGAATCTACCTCTAAAGTCTGGCAGACCAAAAAATCCTGACGAAACTTGGCTTTGGTCTTTAAATTGATATTGAATAGCATTATATAAACCTAAGTAATCAGCAATTCTAACTTCTGTACCATCACACAACAACCAACCAGCAGGTGTGTTTACTCCGCCAAATGGTACAATAGTACCAACTGGAATTACCGGTACACTACTTACAAGTGCCGCTTGTGAAATTTTAAATACACCTGTGTCATCACCTGAAATTCTGTTAATAATTATTTCATCATCTTTGTTAGGTGTTGTAGCAAGTGTTTTGTTAGCAATAAATGTGTTGCTTATTTCTGTTGAAAATGTTTTTGTTGTTCCGCCAACTTGTCCGTCAAATGTAATTTGATTAGAACTTACATCTCCTGTAAGTTGGAATGTTGATGCACTAGTCAATTTGTTTGCGTTTGTAGCACCACCAGTTACTGTACCAGTAATGTTACCAACTAAGTTTCCTCTAAACTCAACAGCATGAACTGCTGACCAACGTTTTTCGCTTGTTCCTAATGAATACGTTTGTGTAGATATAGGTGCAACGGCACCAACTGTACTTGAGCCAGCAACACTTAAATCTGTTCCTACAAATAATTTTTTTGCAATACCAACACCACCGGAAATTTTTACTGCTCCAGTTCCAATACTTGCACTATCAGTTGTACCTTGTACAATTAAGTTTGCACTTGTTTGTATTGACCCTGCAACATCTAATGCTTCTGCAGGTGATAATGTATTAATACCAACTTTTTCTGTTGAATCAATTCTTATAACATTCTTTTGTACACCTAAGTTATTAACTTTAAAGTCGATAGGTGCACCTGATGTTAAGTTAGTAACAACTCCTGATGTACCTTGTACATCAAGTGTAACAATAGCATCTTGTCCTACTTGTATACCTTGGTTGTTACTTACTGTTAATTTTTGTGAAGAAGTACTTGCTACATCAGATCTTAAAAAATTACTTGCCGCAACACTTGCTCCTGCTACAACTAAGTTTTCTGCTTTTTCACTTGTACCATAATATTTTCCAATGCCGTCTCCGCCAACATTAGCGTTTGATAAATTTAATCCAGGTTGAATAATTGTAAATCCAGGAATTGTACTCTTAGGTTGAAATGTTCTTGTTGAATAAATTGCAATTGGTGAGCCACCAACTTCAAGTTGTAAAATAGTATAAAGTACTTCGTCTTTACCTGTTACTACAACAGGCTTTGCACCTGTCAAAAGTCCGTCACTATACTCAGGTCCAACTAGTGTCCAACCTGAACCTGTAAAAATATACAACTGATTGTTGTCTGTATCTGACCAAAGGTCTCCTTGTAGTGCATTTGCAACGTCTGGTGCATTGTTTCCTTTTTTAAGTCCACTTGCATTTACCCAACCAGTACCATCATATAATTTTAATGTATCAATACCTGTTGAACTATCATACCATAATTGTCCTTGCACAGGGTTACGTGGTGCCGCTGTATTTGCAAAATTTTCTAGTAATTTAAGAAAGCTCTCTGCTATAACTGACCCATAACTAGTTGTGTTACGTCCAGGAATATCTAAACTTGTTTGCTGATTAATTGTACTATCTTCAATTGAGATAGTTCCCTTGTTAGTATCTGAGTAGTTAATTGTATATGCCATTACTCATTCATCCCTGATAGACTTTGTACACGCACAGTATAATCAATTTGAATTAATCTATTTAAACTCTTTTGTACTGGGTGGAAGATTACATGTGTTAACAGTCTGCCTTGTCCTGATGGATTATAACTTACAAGTCCTAGTTCATCAAATACATATAAACTGTCAGCGTCGGTTGCATTATCTACAGCATCTTGCCCTGAAGGTTCACCGTAATCAAGTAAACAACTAACAACAATGTCTGTATAATTAGTACCACTTACGTGTCTTGATTCAATCTTATTTCTTGCAGGGTCTGTGTTATTAACACTTCTATCATCAACAACTTTAATAAATGTTTGGTTATAAAGACTAGCGTTAGTTCCTGTACTGTTAGGTGTAAGGTATGTAATAATTCCAGTAGGATCAATACTAGTTCCGCCATTACCAAATGCCATCTGGTAAATAGTTCCTTGTCCTGCATTTGCTAAACTTTCTGCTAGAGAAATACTCATATTCTCATAGTGAATAGCGTTACGTTTATCGACTATTACTTCGCCGGTTTTGGCGTCAGTAATCTTAATATGTCCTTGGAGTAACACTCCGTTTTCTTCTTTTATGTTGTCAATCATACCTTTGTCCTATACTGTATTTATTTGGGTAGCTCCACCTTTTCTGCCTTAAAGAAACGTGCTACCAAACTTTCCGCATCATTAAGTGTAATTCCTGGGTCTGCCCAGCGTTTTCCTTGTCTTCTGACTATCTTAATTTTAACATCCAGTGCTGGTGTATTTAACAGAGTTACGCTCGCTGTTGTACCATCTACTGAAAATTCAGCTGGAGCAGTCTCATCTGCTTCAGGAGAATCCTGATCTAATGTAGGATTAAACATTTGTACTGCGTTTTTACGCAATCTTTTACCTGCAACAAACACTTCAAACTCGTTTACACTTGTAGGTGTAAAGGAAAGTGGAAATACTGCTGTAGATCCGTCACCTATTTGTTCTTCTACAATAGTTTGATCTGCATAAGGTGCAGTTTGTATTGGTCCTTGGTTATAAACATCACTGCCTGACTCATGTACGCTAGGTACTCCTGTTCCTAATGTTCCTCTTTGTATTTGACGTAATACATTGCCTTGTTTAATTAAGAATTCAATACGCTCACCATTAATAAACACTATACCCGGAATACTGCTATTCTTATCGGGCTGTCCTAATTTAGATGCATCATCTAAAAATATCTCTTTATCAAATGTTTTTAAATCTTTTGCAAGTTTTAATGGAGCAACATCACCAAGACGCTTATATATGTTTCTATTTAAAATATCTTTGAATTGACTAAATCCAAACTTAGGTTGAATTTCTCCTTGTGAACTAAATTGTATTACTTCAACTACATCGTCATCAGCAAAAGAACCTTTGTATTTTACAAAATTCTTATCATCTGTAAGTTTGTAGTCAACACTTGGTGTTTGTAATATTCCATTTACTGTTAGCCATACATATTGAGCATCAATAGCAGGGTATCTAAGTTTTACTAAACCTGCTTTTATATGATTAAACTGTATGTGGTCTTCAGTACCTATACTTAGAACACTTCTTGCAACAACATCAAAGTTTTGTCTTTCAAAATCCATACTATCGTGCTTGTTAAATGTATAAACTGTTAATTTTTGTCCTTCAGTAGGAGCTGTCTTAAGTTGTAAATTCTTACCACTGTCTACCCATGTATTTTGACTGTTGATGATTTGTAAATCTCCAAATGCATAATCACCATCAGTTCGTAAATAAATTTCTAAAATATCACCTTCAACTCCAATGCCTGGCTCTAAAATAATACTGCTGTTTGAAGGACGAATATTGTATTCAACTGCAATAGTAAGTTCTTTACCATTTAGCAACACAAGTATATCTGAATCATCAAAACTACCTACAGGTGATTGCCATAATTCTAAGAAATATTCTCTTTGTGATGCTTTACAATCAAATTGTTGATTGTATCCAGGATTAAGTATTCTATTATCTAATTTAACAATAACATTATGACTGTTAGGTAAAGCACTATAAGGCGTTTTTGCTAAAGGAAATACCTTTGTACTTCCGTCACCTGTAAACTCTGTAGTTTCAATTTTACTAAAATTATCTACTGAAGTATAAATTGCATAATTAATTACACTGTTATCAGGAGGTGGACTACCAAATATAATCATTGCTTTTGGATCTTGTCCTGCACTATCCTCAGTTGAAGTTAAAACAGAATCTACTGCTTCTCCGTTTACTGTTGCATAGTAATCTAAGTCAGTGCTATAATGTATTTTAGTTACAAAAGCATTTGTACTTCCGTCACCTACAAATTCACTTTGTTCAATAGAGTTTTTACCATTTCCGCTTACTGAAATAATATTAACATCTGCATTTACAGCAGGAATAGTATTAAATTTAACTTGTTTATTTCTATAATCTACTTTGTATAAATTTTGTGCTAGTATCACATCATTTAATCTTACAAACAAGCCGTCTTTATTTTGTGGTTGTATACCAAAGCCATATCTATCATTAATACCGTCTGCACGATATGAGTTGCTGGATAACATGCTTCCGCCATCTTGTGGTCTGTGGAAAACTCTAATGTTGACTGAATCTAATACTTGTCCTGGAACTTGTTCTTCAGGTCCTTTTGATGTTGTTGGACTTACAAAGTCATCACCGTCAACAATTATTTCTTCTGGATTTATTCCTCTTGCTGTGCTAAATGCAAAATCACCACCTCTTAGAATTGTATCATATGATCTTGGATCAGGTAAAAATGCACCATCTGATGTTGACTTTCTAAATACAAGCACATCATTAGGTTTTGTGCTTATTACTTCTTCGTCAAATATAATTATATCATTAGCTAAAGCACCTGCATCGTCATATAATGCAACGCCTGTTTGTCCTGCACCTGTAATACTTTGCATAACTGCCGCAGTGTTTGTTACAGGATCACTTGTACCAAAATTAGGATCATCAAGTCTTACACCGTTTTTATAAACATTATATACTGCATTAGCTTCTAGTGGACTTGCAAAATTTAAAACTCTTGTACTATCGTCTCCTATTTGGAAGATTTCATCTTCAAAGGTTGTATCAAATGTATCATATGTTGTTGTAAACCATGAGTCTGAATCCCAACCAGTTCCTGTTCCAAAGTCAAAACTACTTACTTCAACACCGCCATAATCAATACCATCAAGTAATTGTCCTAAATCATTTCCATACATTCCTGTAGTAGGATTATAATAAAGATTTATTCTATCTTGTGCTTGTAATAATTCTGGTGCTTTATTGTATGTGATAATTACGGACTTACCTTTGTCTAACGGATTAGTAAAAAATATACGTCCAAAATTCCTAGTATAACCTTTTGAAGTGTCTTCAATGTTATCAAAAATGTATTCACTACGTAAAGATTCCAACCCATCAACAGTAACACTTATTTGTGTTGTTTTAAGTTGCATAGGCCATTTCAAATTAAATATTTGTTGATCTACTTCTGCTGTAAATGTTTCTGTTTCACTTAATGTTTGGAATAAGTAATTTCCTGTAACTCTATCAAACTTACATCTAATATGAGCTGATCTTGCTTTGCCTCTTCCTAATATAGGACTTAATCTTGCAACACTTCCGCCATCGTCTATTGATCCTATAATTTTAATTGTAGGTCTTGTAATATATCCGCTTCCTGGATTTGTAACTATAACATTTGTTACTTTACCATTACCTATAAATGCATCAGCTGTAGCACCTGAACCGCCACCGCCTTCAATAACAATCCTTGGTGGTACTTGATATCCTGAACCTGCGTCTGCAATACTAAATGCTACAATCTCAAATCCTACATTATCTAACCAATGCTTTCCTGGATAACGTTTTACATCAGATAGTCCTACACTGATTTCTCCGTTGATTACTTTTATATCTTGAGGAAGTATTTTACCGCTTTGTTCATCATAGAACGGAGCAAGATCAAAATCAGTCATTACATTACTTGCTGGATCAATCTTCTCATATGAACTTAGATATTCTCTAATCTTAGTTTTATAAGGTTTCATTTCCTCAACATAATTTTGATAACTTGGCAAACTATCATTTTGGAATGTTACTTTTTGTTTTAGCTCGCCAATGTTATGTTTTGCTTTTACAAAACTTGTTTTAAATACCCAATCAACATTAGGTTGTTCTGCAAATACATAACGTAGACTTGCAAAAAATAATTCGTTCCAATAAATTGCAAGGTCATCAATAAAAATGTTATTTTTCAATATTCCAAGTATTAATCTAAATTCAGTGTTAGGTTCTGTATCGTAGAATATCTTATCAAAACTTGCACCGTCAAATGCTGTATTACTTGCATTTACATCATATAAACTATTTTTGAATTCTATTGTTCCGTTTTCCCTACCAATAGTTTCATAGCTCAAAGTGTAATCTTGACTGTCAAGGTTTGCAATTTTTCTTAGTAATAACCAACCGCCTGTACCTACACTATTAATTTTAACAATGTCACCTATTTGATCGTCTAAAGAATAAATTTGGAAACTAGACTCAATCGTATGATTAATAAATGTAAACTGATTGTATCCTGAAGCGTACCAATCAATATATTTCCAGTAAAGATTTATATCATAACTTTGTGTAAGCGTTCTAAGATATTCTTTACCGTCCCACTCATATACACTCCATTTGCCGCCAATAGTTTCATCACTTTTAACAAGCACTGTGAATTTACGTACATTAATCTTAACATCTGTTGTATAATCTCTACCACCATTTATAATAGTAACATTAGATATTGCGCCGTTTTCATTTAAGGTAATATCTAATTCACAACCAGAACCTTTATTATCACTTATTGTATAGGTTGGAGTATTAATATATCCTTGGCCTGGATTTGTAATTAAAACATTTATAATAACACCGTTTTCAACTTCTAATGTTAATTGTGCTGGTTGTACTCTAGCTACACTAACAAATCCTATTTCACCGTAAGAGTCAGCAGTAGTATCATAAAGTCCAGTTGCCAATGTAGGTTGAGGATCGAATCCATTTAATGGAGTTAAATCAAATTCATCAACAATTAAATGTTTAGCTACATTTTTATTTGCTCTTTCTATAAATTGTTTACGTGCTTCTGTTCTATTTACAAACCAACTTTGTCTTGGTTCATTTAATGCTCCGTACTTTTCTTTTATTGGCAAGTCAATATCTGGAACTGGTCTATCATTAGTATCAAATCCGACTAAACTATCAAACCATTTTTGTTCTATTTCTCTGTTTGGAACGCTTGTTTCTAATCCGTCACTAATTAATTGGTACTGAATGTGCGTAGGTTGTTCTTGGTTTTCTATTGTCCACCAGTTAAAACTAATTGTACTATCTTTATCTTCTATTAGGGATTCACAGTTATGTATAGCAAATTTATTGTCGGCTAACATTGCAACAAATCTATAACCTATGTTTGCTGGTTCTTCAATTAATCTAATTACATCATAACAACTTAGACTTCTTTTATCTACAGGAGGAAGTGTTGCTTTTGCTAATACCCAGAAATAATAATAAGTTGTAAAAGTCTGAGATGCCGGATCGTATTTTCTTCTTACACTGTATGCATCGTCTCCATACAATGTTGTTCCGCTTATTCCTTTTTCTAATGCTGTCTGCGCCGCAGATTCTTCGTCATATTCGCTTGGTAATAATTCTGATTCTACCCATTCATAAACTTTTACTTCAGTTCCTGGGAACAGTTTATTAAAATTAGCAGAAGATTCTGTAATGTCACCTTGATGATGATTAATAAATTTTGCACTATCTATATCCCACCATAGTCTACCAATCCAATCATCACTATGGTAATCTAATGGATAAGCAGTAATGCCTGAAGCTGTAGTAGTGTTTGAGTACCTTGCAGGATCATAACTTGTTTTGAAACTTAGCTCTTGTTCTGCAGGTCCTGCAATTTTTCCTTGTATAGGATCTATGTAATCAACATAACTGATTAAACTATTTGTCTTTTTCCTGTATAGATACACACCTTTAAATTTAGAAACATCTGCTGGAATAACTGGTCTTCTTGTTATTGACCAAGAAGCTGTTCCTGCAGGCTTTCTAAATTCAGCTACTAATCCTTTATCTAAAACACTACTGTTTGGAACCTGCTGTTTAGGAAGACCTACATAAACGTGATTACTATTAACCAACATTCTGTTTCCAAAGTTTTGTGTATCTAAATCATAGGCAAAATCTTGACTGTATAATAAAGTATTGTTTACAGTTTCGTATATACTAATAACACCACTACCTTGATCTGTAATTCTAAATACTGTAGAATTATTGTCAAGTGTTGTAGTATTTGTGTCAAATGTAGTTGCTGTTACAATATCTCCACCTCTAGAAGTTACAGCAAGTGTATTGCCGTCAAAGTCTAATTTATATCCAAACTGTGTATTAGGTTGTACAGTAACAGGTCTAATAGTTTGGTTGAATTTAAATGAGTTGCCATCTTGTATATAAATGTATACAGCACCACCGTTTGAAATTACTTCGCTGTTATCTGGAGCACCTACAGCAATCTTCTTACCATCTGCAGAAACTGCTATTGAATATCCATAATCTTCTGTCTCTATAAAAGGTTCTAATATTTGAGAATATTCATAACTTGCACTATTAAGTCTGTATACTACAACTTTTCTATTTGCAATACTACTGTCTAATCCTAGTACCTCGTTGCCTGATTCAATTTCATATACACTTGTATACATAGAATTAGAAATTAGGACTTCACCATTATCGCTGACATCAAAGTCTGAACCAAATGCTTCTAAGTTGTTTTGTTCTAATGTGCTTTCAACTATACTAAAGTTTGTATCATTAGGAACATATCCTAATAAATCTAATCCACCTGTCTGTGCTGTCCACTGTGCAACATTAAACGGACCTGGAACTAAATTTGTATTTGCTTTATAAACTGTTTCACCAAATCTAACAAATTCATTTTCAAAATATGTAGCTGAAACTCTAAAGTTTCCTCTGTAGTTTTTCTGTACAGATAAAGCCCAGTCATCTGTAGAATTTTTGTTTACAAAATAAATTCTACCTTGATTTGCTTCTGTGCCGTCGCCTTCAGCATGTATATAAAGTTTATAACTATCAGCACTTGGTTGTACAAATCTTAATTTTGTTCCTAACCTTCTATTAGTAGCACTGTTAGGAACTGTGAAATAATTTATAAGGCTATAAGTTACCCCTTTTATTTCGTAAATTGCATATGTTCCTTCTTCTTCTACGTTTGATGCATAACCTTCTGCAATCAAAGGTATATTATATACCCGTGTCCAATCTAAGTTTATACTAGAAGGAGGATTTGCACTATCAGTAATACCTTGAATTAGACTTGACGAATAAATCCAATACTCTAGATCACGTAAATAATTTGCTCCTCCAACTACAACAGGAATATTAGTTCCTGTATCTATTACTATTATTGGACCACTTATGCTATTTTCCATGTGTGCAGAATTAATAGGTCCAATAGTTCTTGTTGCAGGGCCAAGATTAGGATCAATTTCAACAAATGTTGCATTTGAGTTTTCACCAAAATCTGATCCTACAGCCCATGTACCATTTCTATTTTTTAGGTAAATTTTTGCAGTAGCAAAGGCTCTTTCAATATAAGCAATTTCTGCTGTAGAACCTGTTGCTGTATCTGTTAATGTATCACCAATATTTGGTATGAATGGATTACCTTGTAAATCAAAATTAGTTAATCTTACTTCAACATATCCATTCCATACATCTGCAACCGTATGTTCGGTTGTGTTTATGTAAGTTGAATCAAGTCCTATTGCACTTGGATTTTGTACTAACCCATTAACACGAATATCATTTAGCCATATTCTTGTTTTATCTCCTGGAGAAATACTATTACCATGAGCTAACGGCGTTCTTACCCACCATTTACTATCTAAAACTTCTATATCACTTTGTCCTTGCGTATGAGAAAATATACCAATCTCAGAAACTTTAGTGGGTTTAGTAACATCTTGTATTTGCTTTGTATCTAATATATTACTAAAGAACGGATCATTTACTGTTTGTGTCTCTAAAGTAATATTTCTTACAACAAGATTTGCAGTTGTGTCGCTTAGTTCTTCAGTATTAAATGCTGATCCTACATTAACCTTCCACCAGCCTGTATGATAATCATCAGTTATTTGTAAAACTTGTTCATATTCTCCAACTAAAATTCCATTAGCAAAAATTGATCCTGATGCTTGGAACGATCCGTTTACATCTTTAATATAAACTGTCATTTCATTTTCATCGTTTACTTTTCTATATGTTAATGTAGCTCTTGCAGTTTCAGTTGTAATTTCTGTACCAGCATCTGGAATAGATAATGCACTTTGTATATGTACAATATATTGTACTTTGTCTGCAATAGTATGTTGTCCATTTATCAAGGATTCTGTAAGTATAGGATCACCATTGAATGGATCTCTACCACCTGCTGTTGTTGTAGTATACTTGTTCCATTTTAATGATAAAATATCGCCCGGCTTAGTTCCTTCAAATTGTTCTTTTTCTGCTCTAATTAAAATATGGTCTGTTGCTTCTGTTTTTCCTAATGTGTAATCTCCTCTAACCATATATTCAATTTCTGGATAGCTTTGAGTATCACTTATATAATCATTACTTTTTGCTTGTTGATTACTTGCATGGCTTTGATATGTTTGGATAGCATCAGCCTCTACATTTCTAGCCGCCTTCCAAAGTTGATCTGAATAAATTACTATATCACCTGTAGTATAAGCTATGTTATTTTTGTAATCTCCTTTTAATCTACTTTTTGTATTAGACGCATGTGGAGAACCTACAGCAAGATATTTTCCATCTGGACTCATAGCAACACTTTGTCCAAAGCCTCCGTTAGAGTCGAATAAAAATAATTGTTCGTCTATTTGCTGTAAAAATCCAAAGTCTGTGTTATCACTTGGTCTTTGATAAACGTATACGCTACCGTTTAAATCTTTAGGTGCACTAATTGCAATCCTATTATTGTCTTTGCTTACACTAAAAGCATTACCAAAATCTTTTTCAGTTGAATCCAATAATCCTGCATTTGTATTAACAATATTTGGTTTAAGCTCAAACACTTGTTTGTTTTTTAATACGATCCATTTTCCTGTATCATCATCATCTACCCAAATTGTGTTAGTAGCACTATTACTACCAGTTAAGCTGAATATATTATCTGGATCTTTTTTAATACTGTCGTTAGCAAGTTGAAGTGTTTTTAATCTTGCAGGTTTAAATTCTGTGATGTATCCATTAACAACTGCATCTGGTTCTGTTGCTTCAACATCTTCACCTTCTACAGATTCTAAAGTAATTACAGCTAAATTTACACTGTCTATTTTATAGTAACCATCAGTATCAGATGAAATATCATTTATTCCAATAATATCGCCTTTAGTATAATCTGCTATTTTATCAATAGTAATTTTAAATTTATTTTCTTGACTTGCAGTAACTTCTGTAATTCTATAATCTGTAGATACTGTTTTATATACTCCCCATGTTTGTCCACTTTTATCTTCTGCTGTCCAAATATAACTACCTGCAGGATATAAACTTTGTTGTAGTATATCGTTATAAGAGACTAATTGTGTTGTAATATCAACAGGGTTGACATAACCAGCTGTTTTTGTAAAGCTGTTGTCGTCATTAAAATATTTTGTAGGTAATGGCTTATGATCATAATTATCTGGTTTTACATATACACCGTTTCTGTCTACTTTGTAAATTAAACTAGTGTCTTTAGGATCAATAAAATCTACAAGCTGAACTAATTGAGGTTCTTGTCTATATTTTGATTCATCTAAAGATAAATCAAATTGTTCGTCACCTTTAGTTGCACCATAACGTCCTACACGTACAGCCCATTCTTCATAAAATTCTAAACTATCTTTATTTGCACTACCTAACTTATCAAACAATTTTGTAAGGACATTTCTTGTTCCTTTATCTTGTATTGCACCCTGATAAAATTTAAATTGACTTACATCATCATTTATAATATTTTCTAGATACTTACGTTTTTGATATCCTGTCAAATGTTGTGCTAATTTTTGCTGTTCAATATCAAAATTATCAGATTCTAAATCGTAAAAATCTGCAAACTGTCTTGCTTTATAATCAAAGTTTGGTAACATACGTTGTTCTGGTTTATCATTTAATCTTACAAAATCATAATCGTTAAACAGTTGTGATCCAGGAACATTTTTTTGTGCAACATAAAAATACTGTTTATACTTTACTAAGTCACCTATGGAGTAATCTGTCCAAGAAGTCCATTCAACTACTTTTGCATCATCGAAAATAAATCCTGGAATATTGTAAGACCCGTTCCATTCGTCTGAACGATATCCTTTAATTTTAATTCTTTCTTGCCTATAGCCTTGTGCTCTATTATATACAACATCGCCAAACACTGTCTTATTATCAATAATTACAGCATGTTCATATTGTACCACAGGAATTTTTAGATGATATATTCCATCATTAGTATTTCTTACAAAAATTCCAAAGTCATTTGTATTGTCACGTTCTGTAGTAGCAAAGTCTGCAAGTAATCTTTTACCGTCAGCTTTTAGCAGACTGTACGCATAAAAATTATCATAGATATCATCTACAACAGTGTATGGTTTTGTAAATTCAATTTGTCTTGCACTTGGACTTAATGTAAGAATTGTTCCTGAGTCCCAATTCTGTGTAGTCCAGAATAAAAATTCTTTTGCACTTAATCTCCAGTTTTCAATTTCTTCAATTTCTTGATTAAATTTGTCAAAACTAAATCCTACACGTTTTAAGTATTCTTGATATCCAATAAGTAAATCAACAACATCTTGCTTATCTCTTAGTAATGTACCATAGGGCATTTCAGCAAGTTCCACATCAAAGTTGTCTGATATATATGCTGATGCTCCGCCTTCTTCTGGTAGTTCGGCAAGTTTCTGAAAGTTGTCTTGGTTAAATCCATCACCTGCTGTGTGGCTTATTTTAACACGATAATAATTATCTTGAAGTTCTACTATTTGTCCTGCTTCATAAGTTTTGCCTTCAGTCCATGTTAAAAAGTTTTCGCTAACTCCGCCTACATTTATTAAGGGATCACTATTCTTTCTTCTTACTGGAAAATATTTGAAAACAGGATTATCTCTATCATATCCTTTTACTACATATCCTTGTGGCACTATTTCAATAATTACTCCACTATAAGAATATACATCTAAAGGTATACTTTTAGTTAAATGTATTTTATAATTTTCATCGGGTACAAAAACATTACCTTCATTACTAGGCGTTCTTGAATCGAGGATTAATCTAAATTTAGATTTTTGTGTAAAGCCACCTATTTTAGAACCTAGTTTATTTTCTATTGATTGTAAATTATTTTTATATTCACTAAATCTTAATGTATCATTATCAGCTAGATATCCTTGTATGTAATTTACAATACCAGCAGTAAATATTCTTTGTGCATCAGTTGCACTGTTAGGAAATTGTAATTGGTTAAGTTCAATTCGTTTGCTTGTATCTTCATAAACTAATTGATTTGCACTGTTCCTTTTGATTCTACTGATATCAAAAGCTAAACCAAAAAACTGTGCTGGCTGATTTAATGCCCAAGATATCATTAAACTAAACGGATAATGAGAACTTCTTCTCCATGCTGTTTCTACTGGTCCTTCATCACCAAATGCAAATTCATTATCATTAGTTGTAGGAATATTGCCTACAGCAAATCCTGTAGCACTAGGAGGTAATAAGTTTCCTTCTACATCAACAGGAATATAATTAAAGATATCTTCATTCTTAAATTTATTTCTATAAGTTATCTTTGATCCTTTTGTACCTTTTACAATACCTTTAGATAAATCTTCCCATAAAATTAAATTATTAGCTGTATATGGTGCTGGTCCGTAAGTATCGTCAAACCAATCTGGTTTTTCCTTAAAGCCTAATATCTCCCATGGATGGCTATGTGGTCTATCTGTATTGTAAAAATCTTTGTATATAGATCTCCAAAATCCTGACAAAGCATTTCCATATGGATCACCTGCACTAGAATAATTGTATGTAAATCCATCACCTGGCTTATAATATGTATTTGATACATAGTCTGGTGTTGCTACAGTTTCTAACCAACTGTTAAATTCTGCAATCATTGTTTTAGAAATTTGTTTTCTTGTAAATCCAGTGTTTCTATTTTGACCAGGTACGTAGTCTATTATATCTAAAATATTTTCATTATACTGTTGCTTTAAATTATTGTAGATTCTTTTTTCTAAATCTAACAACAGAGTATCTCTAAAATCTCCAAAACATCTCCATAAGCTACCGTCATGTCCTTGTATCATAGGTCTTGCATTTGGATATTCAATAAAAGTTTGACTATCATTTGTAGCATGACCCATACTACTGTTAGGCATCCAAAATAATTTGTTAGTACCTACAAATGTATGAGTGTGTGCTTCGCCTGTTCCTCCTGCTACAATGTCTGCTTGTTGAGCTGATGTTTCGTCTGTGTATATAGGATAAAACCAACCTAACTTACCTTTATATGATTTTGTAGTTGTTTCATCTATGCCATAAACTTTCCAAGGGCCTGTTACATCTGTTGGAGTTTTTAAGTAGGTATCGTCTAAAATTATCTCAGGTGTATACTTAGGATACAATCCTAACTTGGTAGGTGTTGGAGGTACCCAACAACCATCTGTTGTAACGTATTCGTATACATCTAAAACATCACCTCCTGTAGGTGGATTTAATAATGTAAGGAATCCGTCAGCACTTACAGAGTAATCTTTTCCAAGTAATAATTGTTTTTCATTCAAATAAGCATACACTGCTTTTTCTGACAAAGTATTATAATCTACACCACGCACTAAACTAAAGATTGTTTGTGATTCGTCTTCAATAATATGTGTAACTTTTGTATCGCCACTATAGGCCATCATGTCACTAAAATAAAACGCATCTTTATTTGTTTTATTTTCCATAAGTTTATCTAAAACTTTGTCTACATGAATTTTATCAGTGCCTTCAAAACCTAGCTCATTTGCTGTACGCAAAAATTCTCTTTTAAATTTAATGTATTCAAACCCTGAGTATTTTATTGCTTCAATAGCATCATAATCTTTGTCAGTTAAATTATATAATGCAAGATTTATTGGTCCACTATGCTGTACAAATTTTAAACCATACTGAGAAGCATGTCCTAAATCTCTTAAATTACTTACTCCCGGATATACTCCTTTGAATCCTTCTATGTTATCAACAATACTATCTACATGATCTAATACTTCTCCTAGTGTAAACGTAGTAACGTTTTCGTTCATAGGATTTTTTTCAAAGTTTATTGGATATTCATAGTAACCTAAGCCATTTAATTTCTTTGCACTAGAACTAGTTTTTAAAACTAACTTATCGTCCTTAACTAAATCCTTATTAAACTGTACATAGGCGTAACCGTTTACTCTGTTAATAACATAATCAACAGTTTCTCTTTTTCTTACACCATTTACATATGCTCTAATTTCTAGATCATTTAAATCACCGCTGTTTTTATAAACATCAACAATAAAGTTATTTGTTCTTTCTGCAACAACAAATTGATCTGCAACATATTGTTTTGATTTGTAAGGTGCTTTGGTCCAAGCTGACACACTTGTAAAAGTTGTTCTATCTGTATACTTTCTTAACAATGCAGTATCGGTACTAACTGTAAATACATCTGCTAATTCGTCATATTGATAAGAATCTGACAGCAAGTTAAAATCAAAAACAATATCACCACTATTTTCTATTGTTCTATAACTTAACGGAAATCCTAATTCTGTATCATTAGCGCCTGTCCCTACTTTGTAACTGAATACTTTGTTACCTCTAAAGGTGCTTGATTCTAATGCTGAAAGCTCTGTTCCTGCATCATTATATAAATCAAATAAAGGTTGTTGGTTAACTTTTATTTTGTCTTGTGTTTGCTTCCAAGTTGTTCCGTTATAATAAAATATTTTACCTTTAAAATTCGTACCTGACTTAACTAAAACTGTTTCATTTTCTAGAGGAGTTGCATCTGTAGTTTCTTTTAATGCAATCTGTAAAGTTCCGTTTTGATTAATAAATCTTACTTCATATATCTTACCTGAAACAAAACTATCAGGATCTGCTGTAAATAACACACGCATTCCGCTAACAAGTTCAACACCATCCACAAAATAACCTACTTGTCCTTCAATATCAGAAAAAACGTCTTTTGTAACTGTGTCGACTAGATCAACAGATGCTTTTGTTTTTGTACCAAAATTATAAAGTTTTAGACCAGCTTCAAATTCAATGATAGGTCTAGTTGCTCTAAATTGTTGATTCAAAACAACAGGCACGTTATTAATTTTAGCAATATTTTCAATTACACTTTTATGAGTCCATTTATTATATCTTGACCATTGGTTTCCGTCTTTAGCAGATCGGTTAATTACAATATAATCTTTTACTGTTGCATAAGAAGTTGCATCGTCAAATGGCAATGCACTAAATCCTTGGTTATCAAATTCTGTTGATACGTCATCTAAGTAATCAGCAGTAATAACTAGATCATCTTCAGAAATAAGTTTAATTGAATCTCCAACGCCTTCTACATACCAATTACCTTCACCATATTGACTAGGAGTAATTTTTCCGTAGAATTTAACTTTCATTCCGTTGGTTAATTCATAACCATTCTGCATGGTATAAGTTTTCTTACCTAATATATTTTCACCAACATCTAATTCTGAGTTATCTCTAATATCCTTAATAATAATTAGACCTGATGCTTCTACATCATTCCCGTTCGTATAATATAAAACTTCTGGTGCTTCTAAGTCGACTTCAAAAGTAATTGTACCTTTTTCTACTTTTTGCTTATCTACTCCGATAGTATACAAATTTGTATCATCGTCTATGTCTGTGCTAGTTCTAATGCTGAAAGGCATATCAACTGCATCTATATCAAAGTTATATGTTTGTCCTCTGTACAATGTAATTGTAGGATTGTTTACTATATTATCTTCACTAAAGATATAACTGTTGTTATCAACGTTGTCTTGTTTTTTAACATTGAATGTACTTGTAATATTTCTTGCATTACCAAAAACAGGAATTTCATCTGGTCCTGATGGTAGCCAATAATATTCTCTGAAGTTTACAAACTTGTCCCAACTAATGTGAGGATCCCATGCATAGTATTCTTGGGAATTATAATTACTATGATTAATATTATCAGCACCTCTTATCTTAGCACTATTAATAAGATCTCTATAGTCACCATAATAAGTTGTGTTACCTAGATCATCTGATATTGTTGCAACAGGTTCTAGTTGATAGTTTTGTCTGTCTTGTGATACGTCTGCAACATAATTATCAGACGCCTTAAATGCTTTGGCATCTCTACGTCCAATAAAACCATCTATCTTTTCGATAGATCCTGGTTGAACTAATTGATCTAATGTAGCACTTAAGAACTTCTTGTTTGCTGTTGTTCTAAAATACCTTGGTAGTAAATCAACTGATCTTCTTTTTGAATTTCCATCTGTTGGAATTGCATTCTCATCTTGAGCCATTAGTACCCGTAGCCTCCACCTCCGCCGCCGGAACTACCGCCCCCGCCGCTTGAACCTGAACCTCCTGATGAACCAGAACCACCTGAGCTTCCTGAGCTACCCGAGCTACCTGAGCTACCTGATGAACTACTTGTACTTGTTGTACTTGTAGTTGTAGTTGGCATACTTGGACTTGTTGAAGTATTTGTGGTACTGCTTGTCGACAACGCTTGGCTTCTTATTCCTGTATTAGTTGTGCCTGTAGCTGTAACTACATTACCTGTTGACTGTATTCTAGATGCTGTTACAGAATCTATAATTTCTACATCGTCAACAGTTGCATCATTAATAAAGATTTCGTTATTTTCTGCTTTTACTTCGTACAAACTACCAAATCCTTGTGTAGCCTGTTTTGGTACTAACAAAATATTAACAACATCTGGCGCTACCCTGTTCATTACATGTGTTGCAAGTTCAGTGAAGTGGAATGTGTCTCCAAAGTCCCAATTCTCTAGTGCAAAAAATTGATTGATTGCATTAATTACAGAAGTTTTTACTTCATTGTCATTAGTAACTTCGCCTGTATTTTTTACAATTTTAAAAGTTGCTTGTAAATTTTCTTGTGCATGAACACCAAATAACGGCTTGTATTCTACTGAATGATAAATTACTTCATCACTTATTGATTTATATTGTGCTATTGTTGCACCATAGTTTTGGAATAACTCATCTGTGCTTGGAGGAAGAGGCATAACACTAGTAACACCTTTGAGGTATTGTCTAAAGCTATTATTATAATTTCTAGTTAACATGTATACATCTATGATGTTACTTGCACTAGGATCTATTCTGTTACCTTCGTCGGCACTATGTACATATTGAAATTTTAAATTTGATCTTCCTGTTTGTGCTTTATAATCTGCTGTAATAACTAAAGAATTATTACTTAATATTTTAAAGTTATCATTGTCAATTATATAAAATATTTGTCCACTTTCATATTGACTGTATGCTCCAATTTCAGTTTCTGTTGATACTACTTTAATATCACTGCCTTTATCATAATAATTAAATTTACTAAATCCTTGTTCTGAGGATACTTTCTTTAAGAAAATATATTTTTTATTTGCATTTGTTAATGGTGCAACTACTACATCAAAAATATCCGGATCATCAATACTACCGTCTTCGTTTAGGTCGAAGAAACTAACTTCTACTTTTTTACTATTAATATATCCATCTGCATTTCTGAATTCTTTAACAATTTCCCAATTGACATCATTGTTAAAAGGTAACAATGAATCAGGCTGTGTATTAAAATTCATAATTGCAACTTTATCTTTTACAAGCTGTCCTGTTTGAGAATCATAAATTTTATTTTGTCCATCGAAGTAAAAAGATAGTTCCTTATCACTTTCAAAAATATATCTTAGTCCTCTGTTTGTAACAGTATATTTTTCTCCGTTTGTTTCAAATAATATAATCCAACTCGAGTCTAATTGGTTGTTTGTAACGTCACCAGTTTTACCGTTACTGAAAACATCAACAGTGTTTAAATTTTCATTAATAATAATACGCCAGTTTCTTGTAACTTG
>Ga0163111_10000536_pt1 | contig 22820 bp, 20 predicted proteins | sample CRUFie1St18metaG_FD_109645 | JGI IMG/M metagenome (GOLD analysis project Ga0163111, IMG submission 109645) | Marine microbial communities from the Costa Rica Dome - CRUD Field 142mm St18 metaG | ecosystem: Environmental > Aquatic > Marine > Oceanic > Photic zone | place: Costa Rica: the Eastern... | reverse complement strand
TTCTTTCGTCACTTGAGCGGTGGCGTGACCTTGAATTTGGGCACCCACCTGCGCGGCTACCTCGGCTACAACCACCAACGCCAAAAAACCATGGCCGCCGCCGGACGAACCGGGGTGAATGGACTGTCTCTCGGCTTGCGGGGACAATTCAGGAGCATCGACTTCAGCGTCGCCCGCAGTGTCTACCATTTTGCGGGAAGCTCCACGCATTTGGGGTTGGTTCTTCGGTTGCCAAATCAGGCCCGCAAAACACCCCCCGTGAAGCCCTGATTTTCAACGCGGCCATCCTATCTTCGACGCATGGGGAGAAGCCGCATCAACATCGCCATTGACGGGCATTCAAGTGCTGGAAAGAGCACCATGGCCAAGTCCCTGGCCAAGGAACTGAATTACGTGTACATCGACACGGGTGCCATGTATCGTGCCGCCACGTTGCACGCCATGCGCGAGCGCAGTGTGGTCGACACCGTGGTCAACGAAGTTGGATTGCGGGCAGGGCTGGATCGCATGTTTTTGGCCTTCCGCTACAATCCCCAAACCGAGCAGAGCGAGATTCATCTGAACGGCATCAACGTCGAGAAGGAAATCCGAAGCATGGAGGTGGCGTCCAAAGTGAGCCTTGTCGCACGCGTTCCCGAAGTGCGGACCAAGCTCGTCGCCATCCAACAGCGCATGGCCGAGGCCGGTGGTGTGGTCATGGACGGCCGCGACATCGGCACCGTGGTCCTTCCCAAAGCGGAGTTGAAGGTCTTCATGACCGCCGACCCAGAAACGCGCGCCTACCGTCGGTTGAACGAAATGAAGGAAAACGGCAAGGATGTGTCGTATGACGAAGTCCTGGAGAATGTCCTTCAGCGCGACCGCATCGATTCGGAGCGCGCGGTGGCCCCCCTTCGTCAAGCGGAGGAAGCCGTGGTGGTGGACAACAGCGATTTGACTGTGGAAGAACAATTCAACTTCCTTGTGTCGTTGGCGCGCACCCGCATGGAGGACGACGCTTGATGGGTCGCATGCTTTACACCTTCTTGGCTTTGCTTTCCTTGGCCGGCTGCAACCGCGCTCAGGACACCCTTGTAACCTCGAGTCCGATTCAGCCTGCGTTCTTGAGCGCCAACAGCCTCCTCGTCGACAGCATCCTGAGCACCCTGTCCATGGAAGAACAGGTTGCCCAGCTCCTCATGGTTCCCATTTATGCGCGGACCGACACGGCGGGTTGGGCGGAGGCCGAGCAATGGACGCGCGACCTCGGGCTGGGTGGCGTCATCTGCATGCAGGGCGGACCAGAGAACCAACGCACGCGCTTGAAGCGGTTGCAGGAAAAGGCGCGCGTGCCGCTCATGGTGGCCTCGGACGCCGAATGGGGCTTGGGCATGCGTCTCGACAGTACGCGCTCGTTCCCCCGGGCCATGACGCTGGGTGCCACGCGCAACCCTGAACTGGTCCGGTTGTTTGGGCAAGTGGTCGGCCAAAGCCTCCGTGCCACGGGGGTGCAGGTCAATTTCGCCCCGGTCATCGATGTGAATTCCAATCCGCTCAACCCCGTGATTGGGAGTCGAAGTTTTGGGGAGTCGGTGCAATGGGTGTCCCGGTTGGGCCAAGCGTATGCAGACGGCTTGCAGGACGTGCATGTTCTTGCGACGGCCAAACACTTTCCAGGACACGGCGACAGCGACAGCGATTCGCACAAAACGCTTCCCACCATCAACCACCCGCGCGCACGCTTGGACTCCATCGAACTGGCGCCGTTCGCCCACGCATTTGACCACGGTATGGGGGCCGTCATGGTGGCCCACCTGGACGTCCCGAGCCTCGACAGCACCGAAGCGCAGCCCTCCACCCTGTCCCCGCTCATCGTCGACAGCTTGCTGCGCGGCGAAATGGGATTCGAAGGATTGGTGTTCACGGACGCCATGAGCATGAAGGGCTTTGCGGACTTCGTGGGCGACCGCCCGCGCATCCGAGACGCCATCCTCGCTGGAAACGACGTGTTGCTCTTCCCCGGCGATCCTGAAGCGGCCATTGCAGAAACCATGGCCGCGCTGGCGGACGGCACCTTGGACTCCACGTCGGTGACCCACAAATGCCGTCGGGTGTTGATGGCCAAACTGTGGTGCCGCACCCAAGATTCCATTCCACCGGCTGGAACGCCTTGGGAACCCGCCCATGCCGATGTGATCCACCGTGAGCTGATCGCCCAGAGCTTGACGGTGTTGCCTGGCTTGGATTCCGCGTCGCGTGCGCCGCTCCTTGACACCTCAGGTCGCCTCGCCATGCTCGACCTCGCCAACCACGAAGCCTCCTGCGCCCCACTCGAAGCCCAGTTGCGCGCACACCTGCGCGACGCATGGCAGGTCGAACGTCATGTGTTGGGCAAAGACGGAAGCGGACTCGGCCGAGAGGTTGTCAAGACGGCATTGACCACGGCCGACCACATTGTGGTGACGGCCTCCGAAATGAGCCATCGCCCCTCGCGGAATTTTGGGTTGCAAAGCGAAGGCGTTTCGGCCCTGGTCCAATCCTTGACGGCCGAGGGCATCGAGGCGCGTCGCGTCACTGTGGTCTGGATGGGCAACCCCTACGCCCTCAAAGACCTCGCCACACTGGCACCCCATGTCCAAAGCATCATGGTGGCTTACCAAGACGATGCACGCACGTGCGAAGCGGTGGCCGATGCCTTGGTGGGCGTGACGCCGGTGCATGGAAAGCTCCCAGTATCCCCCATGGACGCTCCTTGGCGCGAAGGCGATGGCCTCTCTTGGAAAGGACATCAACGCCTGGGAAAGTGGGTGGATGCACGTGGCACGGCTTGGTCTGAGGTCTCCATGCACGTAGACAGTCTACTCGAGGTGGCCCTGACCGAGGAGGCCCTCCCCGGAGCCCGTGTGGTGGTGGCCCACCGCGGACACATCGTCATGGACAAATCCGCGGGAACCCTCGACGGCACGTCGCCGGTCACCCCCAACGCCATCTACGACCTTGCAAGCATCACCAAGGTGGCTGTGACCGCCAACGCCCTGATGCGGATGGCCGCGGAAGGCGACTTGGAGGTCGATGCCCCCCTGCGCTCCGTGATGCCGCGATTGGAGGACCACCCGCTCGGCGCGCGGACGGTCCGTGAAGTCCTGACGCACCAAGCCGGGTTGGAACCATGGATCCCTTTCTACCTCGCCGCTTTGGAAGACAGTTCGGGGGTGTTTGGCCAAGTGCCCTCCGCGGGATGCGACATTGAAATCACGCCGGAGCTGTACATCGAGGAAGCGTACACCGATTCGGTGTGGGCCATGATCTTGGGCGCAGAGCTCAAGCCGCCGGGCAAGTACAAGTACAGCGACCTGGGGTTCTACTTGTGGATGGACATGTTCGCCGAGCGAGGCATGGATCTTGAAACTTGGTTTCAACGTGACGTGGCCGCGCCTCTGGGTTGGCAGAGCATGGGCTACAAGCCCCTGGAACGCGGCATCGACGCCGCAATCATCGCCCCTACGGAACGCGACGAGGTGTTCCGCCAGCGCGTCGTGCGTGGAACGGTGCACGATCCCGGTGCCGCCATGCAAGGCGGGGTCGGTGGCCATGCGGGCCTCTTCTCCAACGCCTACGACCTGGCCGAACTCGGCGAGTTGTGGCTGCGTGGCGGCACGATGCGCGGCGTGGATCTCGTCGAGAAAGACGTGCTGACTGCATGGACGGAACGCGGCTTCCCCGAGTCCGACAACCGTCGCGGCATGGTCTTCGACAAACCTGCAATGGACCCCGATTCAGGCCCGACGTGTGACCTGGCTTCATGGGAAAGCTTTGGGCATACCGGATTCACAGGCACGCTGCTGTGGGTGGATCCGGTCTACGATTTGGTCTATGTGTTTCTCAGCAACCGAACGTACCCCGACGCCAGCAACACCAAGCTGCTCCGTTTGGACACGCGGACGGAAATTCAACGGGTCATCCTTGAACATCTGGGGGCGGTGAGTCGTTTTGGGAACAGCAATGAGTGATTCCCCCACAACCGGTTTGCGCGTAGGCATCGTATGCTACCCCACGTTTGGGGGAAGCGGCGTGGTGGCCACCGAATTGGGCAAGGCCTTGGCCGCGCAAGGGCACGACGTTCATTTCATCACGTACAACCAGCCTGTGCGTTTGGGCTCCTTCCACCCTGGGGTGTACTACCACGAGGTGGAGGTGTCGAAGTACCCGCTGTTTGAGTACCCGCCGTACGAATTGGTGCTGACGAGCAAAATGGTAGAGGTGGTCCAAACCCACAACCTCAACCTCCTGCATGTGCACTACGCCATTCCCCATGCCAGTGCGGCGGTGAATGCCAAGCGCATTTTGGCCGACGCTGGATTGACGGTGCCTGTGGTGACCACCCTTCACGGCACAGACATCACCCTGTTGGGCAAGGACGCCTCGTTCAAGCCCGTCATCACCCACGCGATCAACGCGAGTGACGTGGTGACCACGGTGTCCCAAAGTTTGAAAGACGACACGGTCCGGTTGTTCGAAGTCAGCCGAGATGTGAAGGTGGTTCACAACTTCGTGTGCCCCAGCCATTTTGAGCGTCCCCCCGACCTCGAATTTCGTTCGCAACTGAGCCCCAAAGACACCCCCATCCTCTGCCATGTCAGCAACTTCCGGCCTGTGAAACGGGTGCTGGATGTCATCGACACCTTCGCCCGCGTGCGTGATGAACGGGAAGTCACCTTGCTCATGGTGGGTGATGGACCAGACCGGGCCCGCGCAGAGGCCCGCTGCCGGGAGTTGGACCTAGCCCAGGATGTGGTGTTCCTCGGAAAGGTGAAGAACCCCATCGAGCCCTTGCTCATTTCGGACCTGCTGTTGTTGCCTTCGGAGACGGAGAGTTTTGGCCTTGTGGCCCTCGAAGCCATGGCCGCGGGGGTTCCGGTGGTTTCTTCCAACGTGGGAGGATTGTCTGAGGTCAATGTGCAAGAGGAAACGGGCTTCCTTCGCGACGTTGGGGATGTGGAAGGCATGGCCCAAGACGCCTTGGCGATTCTTGATGACGGCGCCCTGCGCGGCTTCAAGCAACGGGCCAAAGCGCGTGCGGCGGAATTCACGATCGACCGCATCCTCCCCCACTACCTCGACCTCTATCACCGCGCCCTTGATTCCTCTGCGTCATGAGCAGTTCCCGCATTGGCCAACGCATTGTCATGAGCACCCAAGGCGACCGATGGATGGCCACGGTGTCGTCTGAAATCCCCGCGTGGCAACGACAATCGCTGGAACTTTGGTTTGGGGCTTGGGTGGCGCTGGGAGCCATGCTTGGATATGGCGTGATCTCCTTTCCGGGGTCCGAGCGCACCTTCTACTTCATCTGCCTGGGCTTTTGGGCCTTTTTCGCCTTTCGGGCCTACCGCGCTGTGCGCTGGAGACGATCGGGGTTGGAAGTCATCCAACTCAGTCCTGACGGCCTCGAATTGCGCAACGACCACGGCGCCAAACGCGGCCGTGCCGGGGTGCATGCCCTGAAAGACGTCGAACCCGCGCGCGTCCCTGAACCCAACCCTCGGTCTCTCCTGGAATCCATGGAACAGCAGTTTTGGGTGGTCGGTGGCGACCGCATCCACCTTTCCATCCAAGGGAAAACCCACGTCTTCGGAAAACAACTGGAATTGTACGAAGCGGAACAACTCGCAAAGGTGTTCAACCAACGTCTCGCCAAGCTTCAAAAGAAGCACAGCGCCCCCGGCGATTGATCCCGACATCGCGCCTGCAAATTTGACGCTGAAAGAAGTGCCTACTCCTCCGCAATGAGCGACTCCAGGGCAGCCAAATAGCCTTGCAGACCCAAGCCCGAAAGACACGCTCGTGCCGCTTGCGCCGTGAGGCTCTTCTGACGAAATCCCTCCCGGGCGTGGATGTTGCTCAGGTGGACCTCCACCGTCGGGATGGAGATGGCCTCCACCGCATCTCGCAACGCCACGGAGGTGTGGCTGTAGCCGCCGGGATTGAAAATGACCCCGGTGCACGTCGCTTGGGCGTCGTGAAGGGCGTTGACCAACTCTCCCTCGACGTTCCTTTGAAGGCACTCCACTTCGACGCCCCACTCCGAGGCTCGGGCTTGAACCGCGCCTTCGAGCTCGGTGAGCGTCAACGTGCCATACATAGACGCGTCGCGTTGCCCCAACAAGTTCAGGTTGGGACCGTGAAGGAGGAGGATGCGCTTGCTCATTGCAGGACGAGGGGTTTCAGGCCATGGACAAAAAGGATTTCACCTAGCCCATTGAAGCGTTCGAAGGCGTCTTCGCCCATGGTTTCAATGTCGCGCTGGTTGAATCCCAAGATGACAAGGTCGGCACCACCCGATTTGTTCTTGATCGTCTGCACAGAACTCCCTTCGTGGGTGACGTGCTCGATGTTTTGTTCTGCGATGGGCAAACGACCCTCGAGGATGCTTTCGCGCAGGGCGTCTTCCTCTTCTTTCGCCTTGTCCCCATCGTGCAAGAAGAACACACTGATGCTCGCCTCGTCCCATTCTGGGTGGCCTTGCAAGATGTACGCAAGCAAAATCATCAAGCTCGAATTGCTTGCATCGTCTGGGTTGATCCACATATGGATGTCGTGCTTGTTGCCAAACTCCCGGCCGCTGCTGCGAAGCAGGGCAAGGTCGAGGCCCGCCGCCACAAGCAAGGAGAAGTTGTCGAGGAGCTGGTCCCGATTGGCCGGATGGTCAGGCGCATACTCCATCAAGAACAGGTTGTTGCCCTTTCCTGAAATGCCTGGCAGCTGGATGCATTGTGCGATGGCGGACGTGTAGGACGGGCTGATAATGGTGTCGAGATGCACGCGGCTCTTGTTTCCTCGTGCACGCTTCACCAATTCCGCTTGGGCCAGCCGGGCGTCTTCCTGCGTTTCGTGACTCAAAAAGCCTTTGATGAAATGCATGTAGGTGCCAAACCCGTGGCGGTAAGCCACCCACCGCACCATGTCAAAGCCCTCCTTGCGCAGGAAGGTGTCGGGCGAGATGGCCAAGACAAAGGGACGCCATCCCGTGGCCTCCTCCAAGTCGTCGTCGTCGCTCATCTGCAAGGCCAACTGAAGCGCCCGCTGAAGTTGGAAGATGACGCCGCGGAACAAGCGGACCATGCCCTTTTGGCCTCCCCCGCGACGAGACACCCACGCGTGGATGCCCACCATGATGAGCAGGCTTGCCGTAGCGTAAGTCGGATTCATCCCAAACATCAACACGATGCACAACACCGCACCCATCAAACTGATAGACCAATGCGAGCGGAACGTGGGACGGTAGCTAGGGTCGGCCGCCATGTGCTCGAGGAAAGACACAAGGCAAATGGCCCCGTAGGTCACCATGAAAAACATGGAGATGATTTCGGCCACGGCATTGATGTCCCCCATCAACACAAACGCGAACGCAATGACGCATGTGGCCAAGGACGCCCGCACGGGCTCCTGCTCCGGTCCCCGGCCTTTCTTCAACCATGCGCTCATGCCTTCTGGGAAGATGCCGTCGGCCGCAATGGCCTGCAGGGTGCGCGGCGCCACCATGATGGATCCTAGTGCAGAGCTCATCGCTGCCGCCGCGAGTCCCACCGGAATGATGGGGCCCCACAGCGCGATGTTTTCCATGTAGAGCTCGTCGGTGGCGAGTGCCTCCAAAGGCGCCGACCACCAAAGCTTGATCGCCACTGCGATGTAGATCACGATGCCCACGGCGGTGGCCCAAATGGTGCCCTTAGGGATGCTGACACGCGGATCTTTCAAATCCCCACTCAGCCCCAACCCTGCTGCGATTCCCGTGAACGCCGGGAAGATGAAGGTGAACACCTCGAAGAAGGTGAAGCGTCGGATGGTGCTTCCATCGGGCGCCAGCAAGGTGTCCGCAATGGTGCCCACGGGATTCAAGTCAGGATTGCCTGGACCACTCCCTGCGAAAAAGAGCACAAGGGCGGCAAACAGCAGGACGACCACCAGGTACAGAGCCTTGACCCCGAGGTCTGCGCCCTTGCCAATCATGAGCACCGTCAACAAACCCATCAACCCCAAATTCACCCACATGGGGTCGATGTGGATGCCATGGGCGACGTCAGCCCACAAGATCAAATCGCGGCAAGCCACGGTGAATGCGATGACGTAAAAGGCCACACTGATGGCCTGGGACAGGTAAAGGGCCAGGCCAATCGCACCTCCAATGTTCAATCCAAACGATCTTGAAATCATGTAATAAGCCCCTCCACCCTCAACCTTTTGGTTGGTGGCAATCTCCGCCACAGCCAAGGCCGTAGGCACCGTCACCAAATGGCCCACGAAGACGATCAACAACGTTGACACCAGACCGACGTGGGCCACGGCGTAGCCAAAACGCAGAAACAGAATGGCACCGAGAATGGTTGAGATGGCCGTCAAAAACACGGGCCACGTACCCATGGTTTTGAGATTCGGTTGAGACATCATGATGGAAAGTTACACCCACCAGTCGGTGGCTGTCGCAACGTAGCAAGGAGGTTATTCACGGACAGATGCCCAAGAAACGACCGCGTGCACAGGAAGGTGATCGCTGATGAAAACGTCCTTCTTGATGATCTCGTCCACGCAAGTCCACTCCGTCTTGAGGCCTTTCACGTAGATCGCATCGATTTTGGGCCCACCTGAAGATCCCTCCGGCGTGAATGTCGTGTACGACGGGAAGGTCTTGCGGCACCGCGCACGCACCTCATCGTAGGTGTCCACAAAACCCGCATCCGCAAGCGCTCTTCGACCGGGCGCACCCGCCTCTTCATTGAAATCCCCGAGCACAGCTGTTGCGTCAGCCTCGTGGATCGCATCCAGAGACGCAATCAGCCGCGCACTGCCTTCCCGTGCTTCTTCCGACACATGGCTCCAATGCGTGTTGTAAACCCTGACGCGGCGGCCGGTTTCCACTTGGTGGAACCACGCGACCGTCACGATGCGCGGCAAGTCTGCCGACCACCCCACCGCGCCGGGCGTTTTCCAATCGGAAGACAACCAGAGGGTTTCGTGATGAAGCAGCTCCCACTTGTCCTGGTTGTAGAACAGGGGACACGCTTCTCCCCCACCATCCGCGTCGCGGCCCTGACCAACATGGGACATCCAAGGCAGGCGGTCGGCGACGTCTTGGACTTGATGAGGCAACGCTTCCTGGAGGCCAACGATGTCGTAGAATCCGACGATTTGGGCCACCTCATCCCGACGCTCAGTCCACTTCAAGGGGTCCGAAGGATTGTCGTAGCGCACGTTGAATGTGGCCAGCGTCCACTCCCCCGCCCGCACTTGGGCCGAGGCCCAAACCGACCCGCTGCAGGTCACAATCACGCACATCCAACGAATCCAATGCTGCATACAACGAAGGTACTGAAGTCCCGAGGTGAACCGCACCACCTTGGTCGCCTCGCCATGTACCTTTGCGCGCATGGGAGGACATCGTCGCGTCAAACGCACATTTCACAAAGGCCAAGAGCTTCGGTTGACCATCGAAGACATGGCTTTTGGCGGCAAAGGCATCGCCCGTGTCGATACGGAAAAAGGCCCTTTCGTGGTGTTTGTCCAGAACGCCTTCCCCGGCCAGGTGGTGGACGCGCAGGTTGCCAAGTGCAAATCACGCCATGCCGAATGTCGCCTCTTGCGGGTCGTGGAGCCTGCAGACTTCGAAGTGGATATCCCGTACCAGCCTATTCCTGGTGCCCCTTACGCCACGGTGCCTATGGAGAAGCAGCACGAGTGGAAGGCGCGCACGGCTTTGGATCTCTACCGGAAGATTGGAGAAATGGAAGACCTCGACACCCTGTACCAAGGGTTTGTGCCTTCTCCCCTTGATTGGCACTACCGGAACAAAATGGAGTACAGCTTCTCCGAGATCCGCCACGACCTCGAGACGGATGAAAAGGTGGACAACTTTGGATTGGGTTTCAAGCACCGTGGAACGTGGTGGGCCGTCGAAAACCTCGATGCCGACAGCGGCCTCTTCGACGCACTTGTGGAATCCACGTTGCACAAAGTCCGCGAATGGTGCGAAAACACGGGACTTCCCGCGTGGCACCCTCCCAAGCGCGAAGGCTTTTTCCGCTTCTTGGTGGTGCGCAAGAGTAATGCGAACGACGGGCTGCTCGTCAACCTCGTAACCACCTCAGATGCGCCCTTGGATACGGAAGGATTTGTGGAATGCATCCGCGGACTTTGGGGCGACCGCGTCAAGGGCATCTTGCACACCCTCAACGACAACAAAGGAGAACGCGTCGAGGCGCGCGAGGGAACGTCACGTGTGATTTGGGGCGACAGCACGGTCACGGAGGTGTTGCACGGGTTGTCGTTTGGCATCAGCATGGGGTCGTTCTTTCAAACCAACCCCACGTCTGCAGAACGCCTGTATGCGGAGGTGCTCGCCCTCGCCCTAGAAGGCGTGGAGAACAGACCGCAAGACGTCATCATGGACTTGTTTTGCGGAACCGGTACCATCGGGCAACTCGTGGCCAAACACGCCAACACGCCCGTGGTGGGTGTAGACATCGTGCCCAGCGCCATCGAGGACGCGCGCGAGGCGGCCAAGCGCAACGGGTTGACAGGCGTCGAGTTTGTCGCCGCCGATGCAGGCAAATTCTTGCTCGAAAACCCAGAGTATCAGGGGAAAATTCACACGGTGATTCTCGACCCACCTCGGGCTGGGATTTCGCCCAAAACTCTGCGCAAAGTCATGAGACTTGGCGCACAAAGACTGGTGTACGTCAGTTGCAATCCTGCCACCCAAGCCCGGGACTTGGTGGTCTTGCGGACGCAAGGCTACGCGCTCAAGTCGCTCAAGCTGGTCGACCAATTTCCACACACCGCTCACGTCGAGGCCGTCGCCTTGATTGAGAAAATCCCAGGATTTCAACCGAACTTAGAAGCATGAGCACACTCCGAGACTTGGTGATGCCCCATGAGACTGTGGTCCGCAAGCTGGACCGCATGGCACGTGAAATGTTGGAAATCCACTACGCGGAAGACACGTTGGTGTTGATTGGTGTAGACGGACAGGGCTTGGCCGTGCGTGAAGCACTGGCCCGCAGATTGCGTGAACTCTCCTCCATCGACGTGATCGAGGGCAGCATGTCCATGCACAAGGATGCCCCGCTCGACCACCCGCTCTCCTGTGACGTCGATGCCGGACAGCTCGAAGGACGCATCGTCTTTTTGATCGACGATGTCCTCAATTCCGGCCGAACGCTCATCCACGGGGTGCAACACCTGCTCCAAGGACGTCCACGCGAAGTGCACACCGCTGTCCTGGTCGACCGCAAACACCGGTCGTTCCCGATTCGGGCAGATTTCTGTGGCTTGACGCTGAGCACACAGCTGAACGAACACATTGCCGTGGACCTCAGCGACACGAATTGCGCCACGGTGCACGTCGAGCGTCCGCAGGCCTCCTGAAGGCCTACCCCTCCAAGCGCCACTGGATCCCAGCGAAGGCCTCGTCAATGGCCTCGTCGTTCTCCAAGGTTTGACGCCAGATCACGTGGGCTGAACCGTAGCACGCTGCGCGTGTCAACATCATGCGTTCCACCGTCCGCTGCAGGTCTTTGCCGTGCTTGTCGTGAATCAACGGGCGATGTTCCTGACCCTGCTTCAGGCGCTCCAAAAGCACGTCCATGGGCGGTTGCAATGCCAACACAAGAGACCTCCTGCGCATCCACTCCATGGCCCCTTCGGCACACGGCGTTCCGCCACCCGTCGCCAAAACAATGGGGTCGTTGGGGCGAAGGGCATCGGACAAGGCATCCTGTTCCGCTTCCCGAAACGCCGATTCCCCCAAGGTATCGAACACCTCCCGGACCGGCATTCCCAGCATCTTTTCCACCTCCACGTCCGTGTCGACAAAGGGCCTGCCAAGACGCTCGGCGAGCTTCTTTCCCAGGGTAGATTTCCCCGACCCCATGAATCCGATGAGGGACAGGTGTATGTGCGTTTGGCTCAAAATGACAAAATCACTTGACGTTGACGGCAAAAAGGTCGTGCCCTTCCAACGAACCCACAAGTCGATCTCCAGATTGAACCGCGGCTACGCCTGCAGGAGTGCCCGTGAACAGGAGGTCTCCGACTTTCAGCGTCATGAATTTCGACACCTCCGCAATGAGGCGATTGACCGAAAACAGCATGTCTTTGGTTTGACCTTCTTGTAGCACGTTTCCATGGTTGGTCAAGGTGAAAGACAAGTCTTGGACGTCCTTGCCCAACTGCGCGAGGGACATGAACTGTCCGATTACCGCAGAACCATCAAACGCCTTGGCACGCTCCCAGGGGTGCCCCTTGGCCTTCAATCGCGTTTGGACGTCCCGCGCGGTCAGGTCCAAACCCAGGCTCACTTCGGAATAGTACCGCGGCGCGTGCGCTTCCGAAATGGTTTTGCCCAGGCGATCGATTTTGACGACCAACTCCACCTCGTGGTGAACTTCTTGGGTCCATTGCGGGATGTAGAATGGATGCTTGTGGCTGAGGATCGCGCTTTGGGGTTTAAGAAAAACCACAGGCTCCGACGGCACTTGGTTGCCGAGTTCACGGGCGTGGTCGGCATAGTTTCGGCCGATGCAGATGATTTTCATGGGATCGCGGATGAATCAGTCGTTCACAAAGAACGCCACCTCCACCCGTCTGTCCAAAGCGCCACGATTTGAAGCGCGCTCCTCCCCAAAATAGTTCAGCACTACACGTGTGGACAGTACGCCGCTTTCCAACAAATGCCGCTGCACAGCCTGTGCACGCTTCTTCGACAAGGCCAAATTGGCCGCCCGGTCGCCCGTGAGGTCGGCATGTCCCGTGCAGACGACCCGCAACTGAGGGTACATACCGAGGTACTCCATCACCTCATTCAATTGCAATTGCGCGGTCAAAGTCAAGCGGGCACTTCCCTCGTAGAACTGCACGTCAAAAGAGGCCGGCAGCTGCAAGGACGCCAACACCGGATCGCTGGCCGGCGAAGGACGGTTTGGATTCCACGACTGTGCCGCCACCTCACGAGGGTCGCCGGACGGGTCCGGATTTCCGCGCTCCAACGTCTGAATGCGTACCTCTTGGGCTTCGACAAGCGACAAAATGCGTTCCATCATGTCCTGCATGGACTGCCATTCGGGCGCATTTGCGCCGGCAGGCCCCGCATCCCCACCCTCTTCGGGCCAAGTGCTTGCGTCTTCGCTGTCCAACAGCGACATGGTTTCCAAATTAAAGTTCAGCTCAATCGGTTCAAGCGGCACATTCTCATCGGCGTTGGTCCACCGCGCCAACTCCTCCACGGGCAAGCTTTGCTCGACAGTGCCGATTTTTTGGAGCAAGCCACGGTTGACATAGTGTCCAAGCTCCACCCCGCACTGCAGCAGAATTTCTTGCACGCGCTGCTCGATGAGCACATAGATGCGCTCCTCAAAACTTCGTGTCCCCGAACCGCGCATGCGTTCCACATCCCGCATGTCCAGCTCCTCGAAATCCACAAGGAGCATGGATACTTCCTCGGAAAAGCCCTTGAAGTCTTCTTGACCTGCAAACGCACGAATGCGCATCAAATCCCGCACGATGCGCTCCATGTCTTTGCCCACATTTCGCGCGGAGGACGACCAGCCAATGTCGTTGTTCTCCACAAACATCTCCCCTCTCAAGTACACGCCAATCGCATCAATCGCCAAGTCACGCAGCTGCTCGAGCTCCGGATCGGGCGCTGTGCTGTAGTAGTTCACCACAAGGGTCCCTTCTTGGCTTCTCGTCTTGACCGCTCCCTCTTGGGCATGCCCCAAACCGGCCACGCCGGCGAGCATCAAGCACACCAGCATGCGCTGCGCACGCCGAAGCGTGCCCCGCGTTTGGTCAAGGGCGATCATGCTCAAATTTCGTAAAAATTATGTAAATCACTTACCCTCCCTCCGCAACACCGTGCGAATGGTGAAAAGCACAATCTTCAAATCGAGCACCAACGAGATGTTTTCGAGGTACATGATGTCGTAACGCAGACGTTGTCTCATCTGGTTCACATTCTCCGCGTAGCCATACTTGACCTGACCCCATGACGTGATGCCGGGGCGGACTTGTTGAAGCCGCAAAAAGTGGGGGCTGTGCTGGATGATTTGGTCTGCAAAAAAGGCGCGCTCGGGACGAGGTCCGACCAGGGACATCTCCCCCTTCAATACGTTCCAAAATTGGGGCAATTCGTCAAGGCGCGTTTGGCGCAAACGCTTGCCCAAAGGGGTGATGCGAGGGTCTTCATCCGAACTCAGTTGGGGCCGAGCCCCCTCCGCATCCTGCACCATCGTTCTGAACTTGATGATGTGAAACGGCTTCCCGTGCAATCCGAGGCGTTCCTGGAGGTAAAACACAGGCCCCGCGGAACCGCGTTTGACCGCCAGCGCCACCAGCAACAGGACCGGGGACAGCAAGACGAGCGCCACCGCGCTGCCCGCGATGTCCACAAAACGTTTCAGGGCCTTCATGCCCGGCCCCAAACCCGTGCGGCTCAGGTTGACAAGCGGGACCCCAAACAAATTGGTCGAACGCACCGTGCCCGCCATGTAATCGAGCGCACCAGGAACCACAAGCAACTCCACGCCCTTCCCCTCCAACACCGCAACCCACCCCAGCATGGCCTCTCGCTTGGACACCGTGGTGGTGATCACGGCCCGATCCAAAGCGTGCTCGTCCAGCCAACGCCCCAACTTGCCGAGGTCAACCTCCAACTCCGCTTCGCTCATGCTGGCCAATACCTCCCAACCCGCATGTCCTGGCGTCTCCTGCAGTTCTTGAAGAAATTGCGCATTGTCCTCCTTCCTCCCCACCAAAATCGTGGTGAATGCCCACGCGCCAGACTGCACGTGCCCCACCACCTTCGACGTCCAAAACCAGCGCCCCAACAACGTCAGCCCCATGTGACCTCCCAACCACACCCCGAGGGTTTGGTAATGGTCCACGTGGGTTGTCGTGACGTCATCGATCAGCAAGGCAAAAAACAGCACCACCCCACCCATGGCGCTGGCGCGGATGACCTGACGAATCTCGAGGCCGCGATGACGGCGACGGACATCAGCGTACATGCCCATCAATGCGTAAACCGACCACCAAAACAGCGGCACCAAAATCATGGCCAACCAGAAGTTCTTGTCAGGCGTGGTGTCGATGTCCATGCCAAACCTTCGGGGCTCGATGACTGTTTTTCGGAACAAGAACAACGTCGCCCAAGCCAGGGCCGCGGCAACACCGTCCGTCAGCAGGTAGCGCCACCACCACCCACTCCAGGGAGGGCGCGCGGACGCTTTGGGTGCCGCGACTTCAATCGTCAAAGTGCACGAATTTGAAGTTGTCAATCCAAATGTTGCCTTCGGCGCCATCCGCAGGGATACTCGCGTTCAGGCCAATTTCAAACGAGCCCGCATCGGGCATGGACGACAACGCCGGATACAAGTCGAGGTAAATCTTGTTCCACTCGCATCCCTCCGCGTCGCAGGTGGGATTCAACACCAAGATGGGCAACCGGCCGGCCTGGCTTCCACCGAACACTTCCAATCCCACGACAAATCCCACGTCGCATTTGTAGTGGAATTCGAGGTAGACCGGGCGGTCTCGAGGGAGGTCGTAGAACTGCTCGTGGGTGGCGGCATTCAACTGCGTGTGGGCGCTGTCCATCCGGATGTACCCCGAGCCATTGCCTTCGAAGACGTTGGCAGGATCGAGGATGCGTTGCACCTCGACGTTGCTGTTGCTGCTCTCCAAAAACCGGTTGGCCGACTCGAAATCTTCGGCCAAGATGACCTTGGTTTCCAAGGCATCCGTACTGACATATCCTCCACCAAACCCGTGGTCCAATTCCGTCTCTGCATCGCCATCGATGTCCACTCGGTTGACCTCATAGAAAGGGTACGTTCTTCTCGTGGCGGCAATCCCGTTGGCGCGGATGCCTGGAACGAGCGTGAGGGTTTGGGGTTCGCCTGCAGGCAAAGCCACAGTCGCAGGCAACGGGTAGACCCCCACCACATCGGTGGCACTGTACACCCACACCTCTTCCACCTTGTGCGCGGCTGTGCCTTGGGCTGGCGTGGTCACCAAATCGTATTCGCTGATGCGCAACACTTCCGGCGCGCCCAAATCCCAGTCCTCCGGGCGGCATCCCACCCAAGACAAGACCAACAGGCACACCAACAATGGTCCTGTGCCTCTCCAAGATCGTTGCAATGACATGCGCCTCATCAGGGTACGAAGGTACACCCGCTCAGGCGCACCGCACGCACCTCGTCGCGCCGGGCATGAGCATCAATCGACCGGGAGGAATGTCGTCTCCACACGCCATGCATTTGCCGTACTTCTCGTCGCGCATCCGTGTCATGGCCTTGTCCAGTTGGTCGAGCTCCTTTTCAAGCTGCCGCAATGCCGCCTCGTTCACGCTTCGGTTGTTGATGGCGTCCATCCGACTCACCCGGCCGATGGCATCGTTGGGCGGAATGGGCTTGGTCAGCTCTCGGTACTCCGCAATGCGTTCCACGAGGTCCTCGCGCTTGCGCTTGGCGCGGGCTTGGATTTGGGCCTTTTCCTCGGACGTCATGCACTCAAGATACGCTGTGGACAGCACGGGGACAACTCTCCCCTGCCCTCCTCTGCAATTCCACATTCGCCTGCCTACTTTTGCGGCACAATTCTCAAACCTCCCCGCCATGAAGTTTTTCATCGACACCGCCAACCTCGACCAAATCCGTGAAGCCCAAGCGCTGGGCATTTTGGATGGCGTGACCACCAACCCTTCGCTCATGGCGAAAGAAGGCATCGCAGGCGACGATGCGGTGAAAGCCCACTACAAGGCCATCTGCGAGATTGTGGATGGAGACGTGAGCGCGGAGGTGATTTCCACCGACTTCGAAGGCATGGTGCGTGAAGGCGAAGCCCTCGCTGCCCTTCACGAGAACATCGTGGTCAAGGTGCCCATGATTCCAGAAGGCATCAAGGCCATCAGCCACTTCACTGAAAACGGCATCCGCACCAACTGCACGTTGATCTTCTCTCCAGGTCAAGCGTTGATTGCAGCCAAAGCAGGCGCATCCTACGTCAGCCCATTCATCGGGCGCCTCGACGACATCAGCTCAGATGGCATGGACCTCATCGAGGACATCCGTAACATCTTCGACAACTACGACTTTGGAACCGAGATTCTCGCAGCCAGCGTGCGCGGCCCCATGCACGTCATCGAATGCGCCAAGCTTGGTGCGGACGTGATGACCGGTCCTTTGAGCGCCATCGAGGGGTTGATGAAGCACCCCTTGACGGACATCGGCTTGGCCAAGTTCCTCGCGGACCACGCCAAGTCCAACGGCTGATTCAACAAGCCGCCGCAATGCATCGCCATGGCCCATTTGGTCAAACTCCACGACGACAACCCAGACCCGAGAAAGGTCCAGGAAGTGGTCCGGACCTTGGACAACAACGGCCTCATTGTCTGCCCCACAGACACGGTGTACAGCTTTGCCGCCAAGTTGGGAAGCCCCAAGGGGTTTGACCGGCTCGCACGGGCCAAAGGCGTCAAGCCGGAAAAGGCACAATTCTCCCTGCTCTGCGCCGATTTAAGCGACTTGAGTCGGTACGCAACCCACATCAGCAACCCGCTCTTCAAGATGATGAAGCGGGCGTTGCCAGGTCCCTACACCTTTGTGTTGCCTGCAAGCGGCGAAGTCCCCAAACTGTATAAAGGCAAGAAGAAGACCATAGGCATCCGCGTGCCCGACCATCCCGTCGCTCAGCATGTCCTGCGCGAGTTGGGAAGTCCACTGATCGTGAGCAGTGTTCACGACGACGACGCCATGCGGGAGTACACGACCGACCCCGAGTTGATTCTGGAACGGCACAGCCACCTTGTCGACTTGGTTGTGGATGGGGGCATGGGCAACTTGGAAGCGTCAACAGTCTTGGATTGCACAGGGTCAGAGCCCGAGGTCCTTCGGGAAGGATTGGGTCCTGTGAACGACCTCCTCTGAAGTCAGTTATGACTACGATCAGTCCCGGGCCCGGGCCTCGAGCATGGGCACGAAGGCCGCATACCCATGGTCTTTTTTGGTGAACTCGCGCTCGCTGATGCGGTCGATGGTCCACATGCGTTGGGTGTCGCCGTCCCCTTCCCCTACCGGGATGACCATGCGCCCTCCCACTTTGAGCTGACCGAGCAGAGCCTGGGGCACGTCAGGGGCACCGCACGTGATGATGATGCCGTCGAATGGCGCGAAAACAGGCTTGCCTTTGTATCCGTCGCCGTAGTACAGCGAGGGCTTCCACCCCATGGCCTTCAACAACGGGCCCGCCGCGTCGAACAGCGCCTTTTGGCGTTCGATGCTGTGCACCTTCAATCCCAACGCGCACAGCACCGCGCATTGGTACCCGCTGCCCGTACCAATCTCAAGCACGTTGGCCCCAGGAGCAGCGCCGAGCAACTCGCTTTGTTTGGCGACGGTGTGGGGCTGGCTGATGGTTTGGCCTGCGGCAATGGGGAACGCCTTGTTGCTATACGCGAACTGGGAAAACGCACTGTCCAAGAAGTAGTGCCTTGGGACCCGGTCCATGGCGTCGAGCACCGCTTCGTCGCGGATGCCCATCGTCCGAAGTTCCTCCAGCAGCTTGCGCCGCTGTCCTTTGTGCATGTACGTGTCCTCCGTGAGTTGCATGACGACCAAACTACGTCTTGCGGAAGGGCCAAATGTGCATGACCTGTGAGCAATTTTCACATCGGCATGGTGAACAGCGTTTCGCCGCCCACGTAGCTTCGCGTCATGGTCAAACATTGGTTCAATTGCAAGGTCAGCTCACGCTCCTTGGACAGCGAAGGCGCGGAAGTCAAGAAGGTGGAACAGTTTGTGCTCGACGCCTACACCTACACTGAGGCCGAGACGCGGATGACGCAGATTTGTGAGTACGAAGGCATCCGTCCGTTTGAGATCACCCAGCTGACCAAAACCAACCTCATTGAAGTCATTCGCTACCCGGAATGCGACAAGTGGTTTCGGGTCAAAGTCGCCATGACCACCTTCGATGCCGACAGAGGTGCCGAGAAGGAAAGCAACCAGCACATCTTGCTGAGCGCCACCGACGTTCGCGACGCCTACGACAAGGTATCTCAACACATGAATCAATTGGGCGTGGGCTACGTCATCCCCTCCATTGCCTTCCAAAAAATCATCGAAGTGTTCCCGCAAGACGAATGGCAGGTGGTCGACGGCCAGGAGCAACCCAAAGACGCCGGTCAAGCGCCCGTCAGTGCCGACATCGACACCGAGGAGGCCCCTTTCGAAGCCGACGCGGTCTAGCTCAACACATCCAGCTCCACGCGCTGTCGTAGGCCTCCATCTCTTGCGCGTGCTCCAGAAGCCATCCCAAGTACGGATCGGAACTGACCGTGGCGCTGTCTCCCACGAGCATGCAGGCATGTTTGGCACGGGTTTGGGCGACGTGAATGCGCCGGCTTTCCTGCAGGAAGCCCACTTCCCCGCGGTCGTTACTGCGCGTCATGGACACAATCATGCCGTCTCGCTCCTGTCCTTGGAAACCGTCGACCGTGTGGATGGTGACTTTGGCTTGGGCGGGGACTTCGCCTGCCACCACCCGCTGATGCCACAGGTCGCGCAACAACTCCACTTGAGCCGCGTACGGGGCGACGATGCCCAGTGTCATGGCGGGATGCTGATGCAACCACTCAGCTGCACGATCCAGCGCAAAAGACGCCTCGTCACGGTTGGACACGCTGCCTCCTTCTTCTGAGCGTCGCTCCTCAAATCCACACCCTGCCGTGTCGACCCACAGCCAAGGACGCAACCCATCCAGCGTGGCGTGAGCCACCGCCTCGTGGGCTTGGAGGCGTCCTCTGTAAAAGTGCGCATTGCCCGCAGACATGATGGCCTGGTGCATGCGGTGCTGGACTTCCAGCATCGTCGTACGCTCGGGATGCGCGTCGATCAGGCGCTCCAACATCGTCTTCTCCAGCACGCGCCCTCCTAGACTTTTCACCGTGGGCGGAAGTTGACAGGGGTCGCCACACAGCACCAACCGCGAGGCGCGTCTCATGGGGATAAGGGTTGCCGGCGGAAGGGCTTGGGCCGCCTCGTCCACCACCGCCACGTCAAACTTCACTCCGCGCAGCCGGCGGTCGTCACACCCCACCAGCGTGGCACACACCACATCTGCCTCGCGAATGACCTTCTCAGACAGATAGGCTTCCAGCTCTTCAGCCTCTTTCCGCAGCGCGCGCGCCTCAGCCCGTGCGGCCCGACGTGCCTCGCGCTGCTCTGACCCAAAGTTCCGCACGTATCGGTCGGCCTCGCGCTGCCTTTGTTCGGCTTCCTGCCGCGTCTTGACCACGCGCCCAAATTCTGGTCGCCGCTGCACTTGGGCGTCCAACGTGCGTTCGAGCACGTGTTCACTGACACGCATCGGATGCCCCACGCGAACCACGTTCAAACCTGCGGCACCAAGGCGCTCCACCAGCACGTCAACCGCCATGTTGGAAGGCGCTGCCGCGAGGATTTTATCGCCCCCCGCCACAAGGCCCGACACCGACGTCACCAAGGTCTTGGTCTTGCCAGTCCCTGGAGGGCCATGCAGCAAGGTCAAGGGCGCCCGAGACCACACTGCTTCCGCAGCGTTCTGTTGTTGGGCATTCAAGCCCTCACAATGCGCGGCAATGGCGTCGTCGGGATGAGGATCTTGGGGCCATGCAGACACCGCCATTGCGGCATTGCGAAACGTCTTCAGGGATTCGTCTTCGACATTGACCCAATGGCTGAGCGCATGGGCCATGGCTTTGTAGCTGCGTTCGTCGGCCCGGGCATCCACCGTCCAAGAAATGTGCTGAATGGCCACGCCTTCAGGGCCATCGCCTTCGAGCACCACCTCCATCTCCATGCCTCTCATTTTCATGACCCGCGCGGGCCACGTGCCCCATTCAGCCACGTCCTTGGGGTCACCGATTGGGGTGAGAAGTACGGCACTACCCACGCGAAAGATGCCTGGCAATCCCCCTCCCTCTTTGCAGGCCAAACTCCATTTGGCCCCACCAAACGCATAGGATGCATCCGTCACCTCCACCGGTGACCACGTCAGCCCCTCTGCGCGTCGGACCTTCAAGGACGCGCCCGACAGCACCTCTGCAAGGCGCTTGCGATCGTCTTCACGCTCCGCCAGAAGCGCCTCCGTCCATGACGTCAGGAGGTCGATGGGGTGCGCCTCACCAGCCACGCCGGTCAGTCCACAATGTGGAAGGTGCCCTCAAAGACAAACGGCCCCTCTCCATCGTACTGCTGTCGCTCCCCGTTGATGTCCGTCACCACCAAAGGACCTTCTTCCACGGGAACTTTCAGTACGTAGAAATACACCCCTGAGGAGGCGTTGTCTGCTGCGCAATCCCAGTACGGTTGCACCCCAAAATCGTCGCTTTCAAAGACCACATTCCCCCAACGATTGAGGATGGTCAATTCCACATTGGGATAAGACTGAATTCCTGGAATACGGAAATCGTCGTTGTCACCGCTTGATGCGTAGGGACTGACGACGTTGGGGATGGTGATTTCACATGTCCCAATCGTCACCGTGGCTGTTGCTTCACACAACAAGCCGGGATAATCGTCAAATTCTTGTCCAATGCTGGCTTGGAACGTTTGCGGCTGTTCCATGCCCGTGACATACACCACGCTGCCGGTCGTGTCACTGAGGTATGGGCTGTCGTTCCACGTGACACTCAAATCACCCGGTCCACCATTGCTCACAAGAACCTCCAATTCCACAGCTTGTCCACCACAAAAGATGTCCGCCGAGGACTCGATGTAGGGAGTGAATTCGACATACTCCACGTCAAACGCCTGGGAATATTCGCATCCAAAATTGTTGACCGCCGTCGCCGTGTAAGTCTGTGTACCCGGAGCCGGATTGGTGACCGTCACGTCTGCACAGTTCCAGGCGCCCGCGAGCACGTTGTCCGTATTGCTGGAGGACTCCCAGGACGTGCTGTCACACAACAAGCCAAACTGTGGCGTGAATGACTGGGTCACGGGATACAAGGAATCTGCAAAGTCAATCCCCCACTCAAAGACAAATCCGTTGTCGCTGGCCCACAAATCGCAGATCTCAAGCTGCCAAACCCCGTTGAGGGGACAACCGTCCAAGACGCCCCACGACGTTTCAGACGTGTACGTACCCGACTCCAAAGTCCCCCCTACACCAGGCTCATCAGCCCAAGTGCCAAGGGGAGCGTTGGCACTCCAGAAATAATCATATCCCGTGCCGGGATCTGGGGGATTGTCTCCAAAAATGGGAATGCCAAGGGAGGTTCCAGGCCCTGGGTACGAGCTCACCAACATGGCTTGTCCGTTGGGACAGATGAACGTCACATCCAAATCGCCGAGGAACGTGTGCTCCATGTTGACCATGAAGCTCTCAATGCCGTCTCCTGCATCTGCGAGAAGGGCTCCCGGCAAGAAGGAATTGATGTTGATGTCACTCGTGAAGCACTCGCCCACATTGTCTGGCAAAGAGATGGGCTCGCCAAAGTCGTTTCCGGGTTCGAGGGTGAACGTTTCACCCGTGAGGTCCACAGACAGGTCCACCGATTCTCCGGTGCATGCCGTCTCTTGCACCGCCGTGTTCCAATTGGGTTCGGTACTGATGTACACGTAGTAGTTCGTGGGCTGGATGCTTTCACATCCGCTTTCGTCCACCAAAGACAGCTGGACCAATTCGATACCAGAACTCGCAAAAGACCATTCCGCATTGGAAGATTCAGACTCAAAGTCAATGGTGCCATCTGCATTGAAATCCCACATGTACAGCGCGATGGGAGATTCGGGGGCAATGGATCC